>ULYR01089642.1_pt1 | contig 16186 bp, 10 predicted proteins | sample 1962341 | NCBI WGS metagenome assembly ULYR01 (sample SAMEA4835868, study PRJEB28245) | human gut metagenome | biome: gut microbiome; material: fecal sample | place: Denmark | collected 2008 | reverse complement strand
AGGGCCGCTTAGGGCCTGGAAAATTTAACGAACTATTGATACTAAATAAAATATTATTTAAGTTATATAGGTGCATCGACTGGTTACCGAATTATTATGTTTCAAGATTTATTATTTCGGTACATCCGTCCAGGTGATGGAAAAAACGCCGCCTGTGGGCTAAAAATCATTTTTTTTGGGGGGGGGATTTTTTGTAGGTACGAATATTTGAATTTTAAATGTAAGATATTCAATATATTGTGATTTTTGATTTGCTTTTTTATTGAAAAAACTGTCTTAAAAAGTTGTTTAAGTTAGATTAATTTCCTACCTTTGAAAGAATTTCGGATTAAGAATTCGATTCCGAATGAAGGCGAGAATATTGATTCCGTTCGGTGCAGTTGCTTTATCGCAGGAATACGCTGGGGAACGGACGGGACAAAAGAATTGAATTTTGTTGGTTATATTGTGTATTAGGATTATTCTACGATACTTGCATGGTGGATTTTCGCTTTTTTATGATGTTTTTAATACCTAACTTTTAATTTTTATTAACCCGAAAGGGTGTCCGGATTTCGATCCGGTAGCTCTTTCACTAAACTACTTGTTATTTTTTTTCTATGAAAAAGTATTTTTCTTTTGCGATGGCGCTTGTGGCGATGCTCGCAATGGTGAGTGCAAGCAGTGGCTGAAGCGACGATGGCGTGGATTACAGCGTCACCATCGTAGCTAAAACTACGCTTTCCTTATCGAAAAACGCTGGAACGGGTCGTTTGGCGTATGAAATTCAAGGGGCCGATAAATCGTCTATTGTCGAGGCAACGACGAACGTGGATTGGATCAAGAATTTCAACTATGCGGAGCCGGGATACGTCCAGTTTGATTACACTGCACTCGACGAGGGTGTCGAGTCTCGTTCGGGGCAGATCACCCTTTCTTATACGGGGGCAGCCGATGTAGTCGTTACCGTAAATCAGGGTGGTACCATGACGTTCGAACTTACGATCGATCCGAAGTCGATTACGGCAAACGGCTGTGCAATGCAGATCGTTCCTTCGAACGAGAGCGAGACCTATCTGTGCGCTTTTATGACTAAAGAATACGTCGATTCGTTCGAGTCCGACGAGGCTTTCATTCAGGCCGACTTGGAGGCGGTGAAAGAACAGGCCGAAAGTCGGGGGATGAAGTTGTCTGAATGGTTGAACATCTTACTCATGAAAGGTTCGAAGACCAATACCGTGGATGACTTGTCGCTTGCCAATACGGCATATTATGGGTATGTGTACGGTTGTACGTCCGAGGGCGTGCCTACTACGGACCTTTTCAAGGCGGAGTTCACGACCCAGAATGTCGAGATGACCGACCTTACGTTCACGGTTACTTCCAAGCAGGTCAATGCCGACCCTTATCCCGACAACAATCCTTACAACGTAGAGGTAACGATCACTCCGAGCAATCCGGATGCGAAGTGGATGTTCTCGACGATGAACAGTTATGTTTACAAGGTTGACGAGTGGACCAGCAAAGAGTATTTGCAGGAGTTGCAGTCCAGTGCGCGTAAGCAGCGTCCGACTCTTTATCAGGGCGAGCAGAAGTTCATGTTGAACACGTCTTTAAAAAACCGTGTATGGGGCGGTAACGACTACTATTTCTGGTGCTTCGGCATGGATGACAACTACAATATCAACAGCGAAAATGCCGAGGAATATTTCACGGTTACGACCGGAGAGATTCCTGTAACCGATAATTGCACGTTCACGGTCGAGAAGTTGAATGTGACAGCTCAGGATTGCGAGATCAAGATTACGCCCTCGAATCTGGAGACGAAATATTTCATCGGTATGTATCCCGGCGGCAGTGCCGAGAAATACGGTAAAAGCGTTTGTGTCGAGCGTCTGCTCCAGCGTCTGGATATGTATGATTCCGGTTCGGGCCTGGGTGATGGCACCCCTCCCAACTGGCAGACCAACGAATGGGTGCAGAAAGGCGAAATGACGACCAAGATGGGGGCCGATCAGGAGTGGCGTATCGAGCCGGAGAGCACTTACGAAATCTTTATTTTCGGTTTCGACAAATACGGACATCGTACTACCGATGTTTCGGTGACCGAATTCACGACTCCGGAATATGTCGCTCCTACAGATTTTAAGTTGGAATTCGAGTTCTCGAAGATCGAAATGCGTAGCTTTACTTGTACCGTTACTCCGTCTCAGGACGACGTTTGGTACCATGTAGGTCTGACTTCTGCAAACAACTTCGATCAGTATAAGGATTGGCGTCAGTTCATCGATGCAGTGATTCATGCAGACGGTGGCGGTACATTGGCACAGTATGTCGGTGAAGAGGTTCTGACATCTTCGTGTACGCCGGGTACCGAGTATGTGGCTTATGGTTTTGCTTATGCGGATGGCCAGGCTCAGTCCGATTTGAGTTCTGCCCGCGTAGAATCGAAACCGTTGCCGCGTAATATGAAAGCAACTGTATCTGGAACATGGCAGGTTTACAACGGTGATGAACTTGCAGCTCGTTATCCTGCAGCTTGGGGGAACTATGCTGGTAATCAGTATGTATGCGTTTACCAAGCGGAGCCGACTAGTGAGGAAACTGCTCATACGTGGGTCTTGATCCATGCACCTCGTGGTGGTACGCTGCCTCTGCCGGATATGTTGATCTTCGATTATTTCGAGAATTATCCGTTTGTAGCCATCTATAAGGATGCTAAGCACGGTCGTTGTACTCCGCCGGGAGTAGGTCCTTGGGGCTTCTACTATGCAGGTCAGGATGCAACCGGTGCTTGGGGTGAGTTGATGTATGAAGAAATCTTGCTGAACGATCCTGACCACCAGGGTGATATCGATACTGCTCCGACCGATGGTTTCGATGATAAGCGCGGCGAGGTATCGGCTGTATCGACCGTATCGAAGGTGGATCTTTCTGCTCCGATTCGTTTCAGCCAGGCTTCGTTCATGCAGATCGAGCGCGAGCGTGCAGACCATGGCAAGTCTTCGATCCTCAATGCAGCTTCTAAAAAGGAGGTATCGGATAAATTGGATTTTGATGTAAGAGCACAGCTCAAGGCTGCTTCTGAAATCGTTAAATAATCCGAAACAAAACGGTTATTCGTCGAATTTCGACGAGTAACGGAATCCCGGAGGGGAAGAGAGCGATCTCTTCCCCTCTTTTTTGTGTATAAGGATCTTTGGAAGAGATAGACTTGGGGAAAGTCCCTTGACATTCGTTTGTATGTCGGGGAAAGTCCGGCGGCATTTGCGCCTGTTTTACGGGGACTGATAATGTGATTGTCTTTTGTTTTATGGGATTGATTGGGAGCGAGGTTTCTGTTTTGCAGGGAAGATCGTCAGTGCCCCCCCCCTCTCTTTGGAGTGTTCGAATCGTTTTTTATAGGAAGGTTGTCGGTGCTAAGAGTCCGATTATTGATAACGGCTGCTTGGGGCAGGAAATGACAGAGTCGGATTGGTGTTTGTCCGGGTATTTCATCCTTGGGCGGAGTGATTGGTGCTGGTGTCCCTATTCTTCGGTATTTTTTTCGTCGCTCCCGAACGGAAAGTAAAAAGTAATGGGCATTGCCGTCTTTCTATAGCTATCTATATAGTGGTAAATAGAAAAACCGGCCTGCAAATATCGGCGGAATGCTGAGTAGGGTTTTGTATTCCGTATAATGGTGTCGAATCGGGTGCGACAGGGTGGGAGTTTCAAAACCAGGGCAAGGACGGTTTTCAGAGATATTGGAAGGAACCCTTCGATAGCGGATGCTCCGTCACTTGTCGCTTGTTACTTCTCCTGTCATCTGCATCTATTATCTGTTGCCCGTTACTTGTGTCCCTGTTATTTACCTTCGTCACCTGCTGACTGTTTCAGCTATCCGTCGCTTGCCGTTGCTCGCCATTTGCCCGGTTGTACGCTGCCGGCCTTCTGTCCCCTGACTCATCGCCCGATTGCCTGCTACCAGCTTTTCCCGGTCGGTTGTTATCTGTAGTTGCCGCTCGTCACGTGCTACCAACTCTTCGTCGCTTGCTCTCTGCTCCCGTCGCTTGTTGTTCGCTGCCTGTCTTTCGTTACTCGCCATTTGCGCCTGTCACTCGCTTGCCGTTGCCTGTCTTTTGACCTGTTGCCTGCTGTCAGCACTCGTCGTCCGAGGGAGGTTTCTGTCGTGCGTGTTCGATCGTAAAACGAAACGATCCGACAAAACTTGTCGGAAGCGAGGTGTTTTAAGATGTTCTTGGAGTGTAGTACGAATGAAAAAAGGCTGTCTATATGTAGCAGACAGCCCTTTTTATTTTTGAGCGGCGAGCGGATTATTGTTCGGCCGACAGCCGGAGTTTGTCGCTGTTCCACTCTCCGCCGGCATCGGGGTAGAGAACCGGGCGCTCCTTTTCGAGGCCCTTGAGGTGGAGATAACCTTCGTAGAGGTTGATTCCGTTGGCGGAATCTTCGGCGAGCGAGAATGCTACGACACACGGATGCAGTTTCGTGGTGTGGTAGCTCTCCTCGATACGGGCGATATAGGCCGCCTGCCATGCGGGATCGTTGCTGGGATTCCCTCCCTTGCGGCGGGACATACCGCTGCGGCTGGTGTTGATCGGAGCCTGTTCGACGACATAGAAGCCATATCGGTCGCAAAGGTCGTACAGCGCACCGGATACGCCGCCTGCCGGAAGCAGAATCAGGTTGTACCCCTGTTCCTTCCATTCGAGCAGTTGGCTCGGCGATACGGTCGTACCCAGGTCGGGTACGGCCTTGAGTGCTACCGGATACCCGTTGATCGCCAACTGCCCCCGGGTGTTGCCGACGGTGCGGAAGCCGACCTTGAGCGATACGTACTCCGTATAACGGCCTTCAGTCTGTGTCTTGAGCCGCAGGGTGTAGAGTGTCGGGTTGCGGGCGCTCCATACCATCGTATCGGGAATCTGGGCGACCAGACGCAGGGTATCTTCCCTGCGCATGTCGAGTTCGATCTCCTGGCTGCCGTATGTCACGACTTCGTCCTGCGGCGTCAGCAGTTCGTAGTGGATTTTCGCTTTCTTGGGATTCAGCGCGTCGGTTTTCACCACGATGCCTACCTCGCCGTTGAAGACGCTGCCGTTTCGGTACGTTTTGGTGAACAGGTCGCGGATGCGGATGGTCGGCTGGGAAAAGACGTAGCAACTGCCTAACGCCGGTTCGGAGGGATGCGCCCAACTTTCGAGTACGGCGCTTGCAGGATTGGACAGCACCTTGATCGTCAGATTATTGACCCCTTCCCGGACCTGTTTGGTGAAGTTGTAATCCGCCGGATTGCTCCCGTTCTGGCAATATCCCGCGACTTTCCCGTTCAGGCGAATTTCGTAAGCCGACGAAGCCCACTCCACATGCAGGAGCACCTGGCGGTTTATCCAGGCGAAGGGCACCGTGAATTTCGTGGAGAACTCCGTGCCGGCTTCGGTCGTCGTTTTTTCCCACTCTGCCAGCGGGGTGAAGTATTTGGAGGCTTCGCGCGATCCGGCGGCAGCCTCTTCCGCCGTCGGATAGACGACGAAAGTGGTGCGGGAAAGCTCCTTGCCTATCTCGACCGGCTCCGGCGAAGCGTAATCCTGGGCGCAGGTCATCCATGCGGAAGAGAGAAGGAGCAAGGTCAAAAGACTCTTCATAAGGCGATAAATTTTTTATGCGGCTCGGGCGGATGCGGACGAGTTGGACCCGCCGTCCGCCTTTCGCTGTTTAGTTAAGTAATAAGATACGATCGGCACTCTTTGTTTGCGAGCCCGTACGCTCGCTCCCGCTTTGCGCTGTATTCTGCGGCTTGGGGCACTTTGCATACGGGGCGATACGGATTCCGTCGCCTTTTCGTATATTTGTCCCTGTAAAGTTACTAATTTTTTCCGAATATGATTCCCGACTATCCCCGGCTCAATTTTCCTGCAGTCAAATTGCGGATTTCGCAGCGTGGGGAGCAGATGACCGTTTGGGATCCGCTTCGGGGAATCTACCTGGTGCTGACTCCCGAGGAGTGGGTGCGCCGTCACCTGATCGGGTTCCTGATTTCCCATTGCGGAGCACAGCCCATGCGGATCGTCCAGGAGTATGCCGTAGCGATGAACGGATCTCCGCAGCGTGCCGATGTGGTGGTCGTGGACGATCGGGCCTGTCCGCTGATGCTCGTCGAGTGCAAGGCTGCCGGGATCAGAATAGACCGTCAGGTGCTGGCGCAGGCCGTCCGGTACAATTCGGTGCTGGGGGCCCGTTACGTGGTACTGACCAACGGCTTGACGCACTATTGTTACGAGTGTGCCGACGGGCGATATACCCGTATGGACCGTTTTCCCCGCTTGTAAGTCATGAGCTTTATGCGGGCCTGATTCATAGATTTTTCCAAATATTGTTGCATATTCGAATATATTTTGGTTAATTTAATCAAAATATTTGGGGGGGATTTTTATATTAGTTTTGCACCGAAAAGAGTAAAAGCCCCCCACACACAATATTTATTGAAAAAATATCGGAATCTTCTGCATATAGTAAAAGACATTATTTCGTATCTTGGATATTATTTCGTAACGATTGGAAATCAACCCTTTTACATCACTTTAAATTCATTTGCTATGAAAAAGATTATTCTTTCATGCGCTGCCGCTCTGCTGGCGATAGGAAGCGCCCATGCAACTCCCAAATTTTTGAGTTTGAACAACAAACACGGCAAAACAACTATCAAAATTGAAATCCCTGCATCCGACCGTGATGAAACCAACGGACTTTCGATCGAAGATGTGGTGCTTTATAACGATGGTAAAACCTTTCAGGCAAAGAAGGTCGATGCAATTTGGGGCGATAATTCCATCGTTATTTTGCAGTTCGAGAAACTTACCGCTTTCGAGGATTGCACACTCTCTTTTTCTCTCAACGGTGAGCCGGTCAGTCTGGATATTCAGAGCTGCCTGGCCGATCGCAAATAAGATTCGCCCCTCATAGTCGGGGTTGGTGGCAAGCGTGCCTGCGCTCTGGGAATGCAGAGTTTATATTTGGGGGTCATGTCTTTCCGATGTACCCTTGGCCAACGATCGCGGCATCGAGCTTATTTGCGGTCTGTGCCGCTTCTGTAATGCCGACACGCCCTTCCTCTCCAAAGAGGGGAAGGGCGTGTCGGCTTCCAATAGCTCCCCGAAAACATATAATCGCGTTTTGTTATTTGTTGCCGGGCGGTCGAATGTCCGTTCGGGACGGTGCGATTTCTCCTGAAGATATCGACTTCGGAGGCGATTCTCCGTTATAGATTCTGGTAATGAGCTTCGATGTATCGTTGGAACGCCTCCCGGTAATTTTCGCCGATCGGAACGTATTCGCTGTCACTTATAAAAACCCGACCTTTCACGTAGCTCCTGATACGTTGCAGGTTGACGATGTAGGAACGGTGGACCCGCATGAACATTTCCGACGGCAGGGCCGCTTCCATGTTCTTGAGCCGGAAAAGAGTCGTGATGGTCGATCGGTCGTCCAGATGGAGCCGTACGTATTCGCCTTCGCTTTCCAGATAAACGATGTCGCTGATGCGTACCAGCGTCGTTTTATAATCGGCTTTGATCGAGATATACTCCCGGTCGCGCGGGGTGGCTTCCGGGGCCGGGACGTCCCCCTGTGTCTTCCGATAGGCCAACAGTTCATACAGCGATTGCGCTTTGGTTACCGAACGGTTGAAATCGGCGAAGCTGAACGGTTTGAGCAGGTAGTCGATCGCATCGAGTTTGAATCCCTCGACGGCGTATTCCGAATATGCCGTCGTGAAGATAATCATCGGGCGGCTGACGAGCGACCGTACGAACTCTACGCCGCTCAAATCGGGCATGTTGATATCCACGAAAATCAGGTCGATCGGATTTCCGGCCAGATATTGCTGGGCTTCGATGGCGTTGGTGAACGCTTTTTCGAGCTTCAGAAAATTGATTTTGGCGATATAACCCTGTAATTGCCGCAGTGCCAGCGGCTCGTCGTCTATGGCGATACATTTCAGCATGGCATGATGGGGATTATGAGTTTGACGGTATAAACGGCCGGATCGGAATCGTCGATAGCGAGCGTATAGTTGTCCTGGTAAATCAATGCCAGCCGTTTTTTGACGTTTTCGAGTCCGATGCCCGTAGTACCCGACCGGGATTTTTCGTGACGGCTGTTGCTGATGACGGCCGTCACCGCGTCGTCCCGGTAGCCGATTCGGATATGGATGAACGAGGCGTGGTTATAACTTACTCCGTGCTTGAACGCGTTTTCGACGAATACGATCAGCAGCAGGGGCGGGATGGCCACTTTGTTCGGGATCGTGGCCGGATAATCCAAGCATATATCGATGCTGCTGTCGTAACGGATGCGCATCAACTCGATGTAGTTCTCGATGAATTGGATGTCCTTTTTGAGCGATATGGTTTCGCTGCCCGATTCGTAGAGAACGTACCGCATCATCTTGGACAGTTCGATGACGGCGCTTTTCGCGTATTCGGTATCTATGTCGATCAGGGCGTGGATATTGTTGAGCGTATTCATGAAGAAATGGGGGTTGATCTGGTATCGCAGATAATCCATTTCCGCTTGCAGGTTCTGACGTTTGAGCTCCTCCATTTGCTGTTCGTCGCGCAGGGAGCGATACAGCAGTTTGATACCCATGTTCAGGCCCGTCATGAAGAATCCCAGCAGGATGTTCCAATAGATCGCCAGATCGGTGAATGACGCTTTGCCGTTCAGGATGTAGGGTTCGGTGTCGTATGGAGCGTATTTTTCATAAATGGCGACCAGCGAGAAAACGGCCGTAATGGTCAGCAGATTGACGACCAGATACCATACATAACGATGTTTTCGCAGTAACAGTCTGGGAGCGATCAGGCTGTTGTGGATGATGAAGATCAGCAGATAAGGTGCGATTTTTAGCCAGGCGATCAGAATGTTCTCCAGACTGACGTGTACCTCTTCGAGCATTTTCGAGTTGAGGACCGGTACTAGGATAATCACCATCCATACCATCAGGTACAGGAGGTTTTCTCCGATCATTTGTTTGCTGCTGAATTTCATATTGGCAAAGATAGCGATAAGCCGGAGGCAAACGCAAATTTATTTGCATTTTGTCGAGGCGAAATGTTCGGCGTCAGAGATAGTGAAAGGTGAGGTCAATCGTGCAGGCTTGCACGCAAAGATTGCCGAACCGCATCCTATCTTCTACAAATACAAAGATAGTGAAAGCCGAGAAGAAAACGGGAACTTGTTCATCGTTTTCCGAGGCGCATCCTGTTTTCTGCAAAGATAGTGAAAGGTAAGGACAATCGTACGGACTATTGCGAAGATTTCCGAGGAGCCTTCGAAACAGCTTGCCGCCTGAAAAGGCGGCAAGCTGTTTCGAAGGGAAACTTGTCGGATTGTCGGCGGAAAACCCTTCGATAGCGATTTTTCGTGCGTCATCGAATCGGCCTATTTCTCCAGCAGAGCCGTATTGTATAGGTAGCGCTTGATGCTGCGTTTGGGCGTCTTTTCAAATTCGGTGGGATAGACCGTGATGCTTGCGACCTGTTCGTAGGATGCCAACAGTTTGTTGAGTTCCTTGAGGTTGTTTTCCATGATTCGGGGCAGTTCCTCTTTATCGATCCCTTCGAGCTCCGCCTGTTCGAAGTCGGGAACGACCAATGCCGTCAAACGACCGTTGTGCTCCAGAACCAGCGATTCCTGGACCATATACATGTTGTTGAGTTTGTCTTCGATCTCTTCGGGGTAAATGTTCTGTCCGCTTCCCGTGAGTATCATGGTTTTCGAGCGGCCGCGGATGTAAAGCGTGCCGTCCGGATCCATCGTGGCGATGTCGCCCGTATGGAGCCACCCTTTTTCGTCCAGGACCTTCCGGGTTTCCTCCTCGTTCTTGTAGTAACCCATCATGACGTGCTCGCCGTGCACCAGGATCTCGCCCGCGACGTGTTCGGGATCGGGCGAGTCGATCTTCACCTGGATAAATTCCGAGAGGAAACGCCCGCAGGAACCGGCCTTGAATTCGTTGTCGGGAGTGAAGCTGATGAGCGGAGCGCATTCGGTCATGCCGTATCCAATCGTGATCGGGAATTTGATACTCATCAGAAATGCTTCGGTTTCCATATTCATCGGTGCACCGCCCACGATGAAGATGTTCACCTCTCCGCCGAACGATTCCATCATCTTCTTGCGGATTACCGAGCGCAGGGCGGTATTCAGCAGCGGAATCTTCATAGCGATACTCATCGGCCCCTTTTCGAGCAGCGGCAGTACCTGTTTGCGATAGACTTTCTCGAGAATCAGGGGTACGCAGCAAATGATCGTGGGGCGCACGACCTGCATGGCTTCGATCAGGATCTTCGGAGTGGGAATTTTGCCCAGCAGGGTGATGTGGCCTCCGACGGCCAGCGGCGCGAGAAAGTCGAATGCACAGCCGTAGGCGTGTGCCAGAGGCAGGAACGAGAGCGTGCGTCCGCCGCGCTGGAAATAGTTCGTGCCGGTTTGGGTGTTTATGGCTCCTCGGGCGAAGAGCACGTTGCCCGTCAGGTTATTGACCGAGAGCATGACGCCTTTCGAATATCCGGTCGTTCCCGAGGTGTAGTTGAGCAGGATCATCCGGTCGTTGGGAATCTTGTGAAAGCGGATATGCTCCGGTCCGAACCCTTTCGGATAGGCTTTGCGGAAGTGATTTTCGCGGTTCTTCTGGAAATCCGTCAGCTTCTTCGGATCCCGGCGCTCGTAGATCGCGTTCAGGTCCGTGAGCGAGAAGACGGCTTCGACTTTCCGGATCTGGTCGGCTTCGATCGCGTCCCAGAACGTGTCGCCCAGGAAAAGCAGTCGGCTTTCCGAATGGTTGATGATGTGGATCACGTCGTTGGCATGGAAATCCTGCAGAATGGGCACGATGACCGCGCCGTAAGTGATCGTGGCGATGTAGGTGATGCACCAGCGGGGATTGTTGCGGCCGATCAGCGCAATTCGGTCGCCCTGCCGGATGCCCGCCTCGTCGAAGAGCAGATGCAGCTTGGCGATCTCGGCGCCCATTTCCAGGTAGGTGAAGTTCTCCTGCTTGAAATAGTCGGTCAATGCCGGCAGTGCATAGTTCTCCCGGAAGCTGGTTTCGTAAATATTAATCAGGTTTTCGCGTAACATAGAATTTTCGGTATCAAGTAGTGGATAATTCAATTTTTAGGGCGAAACGCCTGTCCCGGGGGGACTGGTGTCCGGCCGGATTCGGGTTATTCTTCTTAACCTCTTCCGGCAAAGATAATATATGCCGGGAACAAAGCAAATTTCGTGTGTTTCGCTTTTTGACAGTTCGTACAAATCGGTATTCGTTGCGAGCAAATATATGAAAATCTATCCAATCGGTAAAATACCCGTTTTTTGTCGGAAGAATTCGGGGATGCCTTCGTTTTTATTTTACAAGGCCGTTTCAGCCGGTTTCGACAGATCGGATCGCAGCGGAAACAGACACAAATAGATCGAAATCGGACAATACAAGCGTGTTGAATAATGGCGATTTCCGGCTCGCTATTTACCGTGGATTGAAAGTCCGATCTGAAACGGGCGGATGAAGCGATCCGAATGACCGTTGGGGCAGGAGATGGAGCAGTCGGATTTTTTTGTGCCTATTCGGATATGGTTCCGGTTTCGGACCTTATTCGATAAAAAACGATTCGCCAAACAAGCGAATCGTTTTTACCGTGCTATTTGTCTGCTTTTCGATGGGGCTTCCAGATGTATATTTTGGATTCCGTGCCGTTTTTCAGCCGAACGATATTTTTGCGGTGGGTGTAGAGCAGCAGAACGGCCGTGACGAACGAGAAGACGATGAAAGGCACCGATTGGTTCACTTTGGGCGAAGCGATCGTGAAGACCGGAAAGCAGCAGCCGGCCACGATCGAGGCGAGTGAAACGTAGTGCGTCATCATCAGGATCACGACCCATACGGCGAAGCAGAGCAGTACTACCGGCGGATAAATACCCGTAATCGCCCCTACCAGGGTCGCCACGCCCTTGCCGCCCCGGAATCCCGCGAAAATGGGGAAGATGTGTCCGAGCACGGCGGCGAATACGGCGATGATCTTGATATTTATCAGCCACATATCGTTGATGTAGGCGTCGTATTTGAGGATCTCGGTCAATGTGACCGCGACGAATCCCTTGAGGAAATCCAGCAGAAAGACCGGCAGGGCTGCTCGGCGTCCCAGTACCCGCAGCATGTTGGTCGTACCGGCGTTTTTGCTGCCGTGTTCCCGGATGTCGATGCCGTAATATTTTTTGCCTATCCATACGGCGCTGGGGATCGAGCCGAGCAGGTAGGCGATGATTATCATCGTGATAATGCAATAGTAAGTCAGTATCATGCCCTTTATTTGTCAGGATTGTATATGCAAATATAAACGAAAAAAATTTAAATACTGCGGCTTTTGGGGAAAATAGTCCGAAGCGAACGGGAAATCCGGGAGTTTTTCGTATATTTGCAAAATTAAATCAATTATTAACCGCTCTAAAATAGTTAATTTTATGATCAATACGAAAGCTTTATTGGAGCCGATGGGGTCTTGGGCCTGGTGGCGTTCCTGGATTCAGTTGTTTGTCGGTTGTGCGATCATGGGATCCGGTTTCGTTTTTTTTATCAATCCTTACAATTTCGTTCCGGGCGGAGTCTATGGCGCCGGCATCGTATTGCATAATATTTTCCCGTCGATCCAGGTCGGTACTTTCGGCTATATGTTCGACGTGCCGCTGATGATTACCGCCGTATTGGTTTTCGGCGGACAGTTCGGCGCCCGGACGGTGGTGGCTGCGCTGTTCACGCCCGGTTTTATGAATATCCTGACGCGGTTGGTCTATTCCGATGCGGCATTTACGGCCGACGGTATCAATCTCGATCCGGCGCTATTGCTGGGCGGTTCGCTCAACTTGTCGAACGATCTGTTGCTGACCTGTATCATCGGTGCGGTCGTTATCGGCGTGGGGCAGGGTATGGTCGTGCGGACACAGGCTACCACGGGCGGTACGGACATTATCGCCATGTTGCTTCAGAAGTATGCGGGCATCAAGTTTTCCACGGGTATCTTCCTGGCGGATTGCGTGGTGATCCTTTCTGGCTTGGTGGTGATCGGTTTCGGTCTTGGTACGGGCGATAGTTCGGGTTCGGGCTGGGTGCTGACACTCTATTCGCTCATTACGATCTTCATCTGTTCGCGGGTCGTAGCCCGGGTGATCGACGGTGCGTCGTACGACAAGTTGCTGTTCATCATCAGCGATGAAAACGAAAAACTCCGGACATTCATTCTGGAGGATCTGGAACGCAGCGCTACTTTTATCAAGGCACGGGGTATGTACTCCGAGGAGGAAAAGGATATGATTTTCCTGGTGGTCGATCGCAAGGAGGTGCATGCGGTACAGCGTAAGGTACAGGAGATCGACCCGAAAGCATTCTTCGTGGTTACGGATGCCTACGATACCTACGGAGAGGGCTTCAAGCCTTTCCCGGAAGCGGGTGCGATTCAGGCACAGTAATTTTCAGAAATACCGGGGAAACGGGAACCGCGATCGTCGATTCCCGTTTTTCGGTCCTAATTTTACCGGGCGAGTCCGGTTTTGCAACTATGAATAACGAGAAGATAAATACTTTGCGTCCGCTGCAGGGTGCGGGCCGTAAACTTTTTGTCGAAACATACGGCTGTCAGATGAACGTCGGCGATACGGAAATCGTCGTTGCGATCATGCAGCAGGAGGGCTATGTCTATACCGACAAGATCGAGGAGGCGGATGTCGTTCTGATCAATACCTGTTCGATCCGAGATAATGCCGAACAGCGTATTTGGGGGCGTTTGCGGGAGATGGCTCATCTGCGCCGCCGCCGGCCGGGAGTGCTCGTCGGTATTATCGGTTGTATGGCCGAACGTTTGCGGGAACGGCTGCTCGAAGGGGAGAACCCCGTGGATATCGTCGCCGGTCCGGATGCGTACCGCGACCTGCCCCGCCTGGTGCGCGAAGCGGGCGAAGGGGGCCGGGGCGTCAATGTCCTGCTTTCCCGCGAGGAAACCTACGCCGAAATCGCTCCCGTGCGGCTCGATCGCAACGGCGTGAGCAGTTATATCGCCATCATGCGCGGGTGCAACAACTATTGTTCGTACTGCGTGGTGCCTTATACGCGGGGCGTGGAGCGCAGCCGCGATCCGCAGACTATTCTGAACGAAGCCCGCAGCCTGTTCGAGAACGGTTACCGGGAGGTGACGCTGTTGGGACAGAACGTCAATTCGTATCGTTATGGAGCGGTCGATTTTCCGGAGCTGATGCGCCTTGTGTCCGAAATTTCGCCGCTGTTGCGCGTTCGGTTCGCAACGTCGCATCCCAAGGACATGAGCGACCGTCTGCTCGAAGTGATGGCGTCGAAACCCAACATCTGCCGCTGCATCCACCTGCCCGCCCAGTCGGGATCGTCGCGGATGCTCGAGAAGATGAACCGCAAATATACGCGCGAATGGTACCTCGACCGCATCGCCGCTATCCGCCGCTATATGCCCGATTGCGCGATTACGACCGATCTGATCGCCGGATTCTGCAGCGAAACGGACGAGGATCATCGGCAGACGCTTTCGCTGATGCGGGAGGTGGGGTATGAATTCGCCTATATGTTCAAGTATTCCGAGCGGCCCGATACGTTCGCTCAACGTCACATGCCCGACGATGTGCCGGATTCGGTCAAGACGGCCCGTTTGAACGAAATCATCGCCTTGCAGAATACGCTTTCGGCCGAAAGCAACGCCCGCGATGTCGGCAAAGAGTTCGAAATTCTGGTGGAAGGTACTTCCAAGCGCAGCGACCGGCAGCTTTTCGGACGTACGTCGCAGAATAAGGTGGTGGTCTTCGATCGCGGCGAGTGCCGGATCGGGGATTACGTGCGGGTGCGGGTGACCGCCTCCTCGTCGGCGACGTTGCAGGGAGAGTTGGTCGAAAGAACCCGCCCGTTTGAAGTGTAATAATTGGAAAAGAAAGAAAACGCATAGTATGAGATTTGACGAACTCGATCTGGAAGACGAGGTGCTGGACGGCATCGACGCCATGAATTTTCAGGAGATGACTCCTGTGCAGGAGCAGACCATTCCGATCATTCTGGACGGGCGCGATATTATCGCCTGCGCTCAGACCGGTACGGGCAAGACGGCTGCCTATACGCTGCCGCTGCTGAACCGGCTGCTGCTCGAAGGCAATGAGAAGAACGTCGTGAAATCGGTCATTATCGTACCCACGCGCGAGTTGGCACAGCAGATCGACATGCAGTTCCAGGGCTTTTCCTACTATATGCCCGTCTCTACCGCCGTGATCTACGGCGGCGGCGACGGCCGCGGCTGGGACCAGCAGAAGCGCGGTCTGCAAATGGGTGCCGATGTGGTGATCGCCACGCCCGGACGCCTGATTTCGCACCTGACCAACAGCCGGGTGGATCTGTCGCATGTGGACTACCTGATTCTGGACGAGGCCGACCGTATGCTCGATATGGGTTTTTACGACGACATTATGCAGATCGTCTCCTATATGCCCAAATCGCGACAGACGCTGATGTTCTCCGCGACGCTGCCGCCCAAGATCCGGCAGATGGCCAAGCAGATTCTGAACGATCCCGCCGAGGTCAATATCGCCATTTCGAAGCCCAACGAGGCGATCGAACAGGGTGCTTATATTTGTTACGAGGGCCAAAAGCTGGGGATCGTCCGCGAGATGTTCTCCCGGCCTTCGGAGTCCAAGACTATCATCTTCTCCTCGTCGAAGCTAAAAGTCAAGGAGCTGGCCCATACGCTCAAGCGAATGAAGCTCGACGTGGCTCCCATGCATTCCGACTTGGATCAGGAGAAGCGCGAGCAGGTGATGCTCGATTTTAAGAATAATAAAGTGAGGATTCTCGTAGCGACGGACATCGTCGCACGCGGTATCGACATCGAGGATATCGGCATGGTCATCAATTATGACGTGCCGCACGATCCCGAAGATTATATCCATCGCATCGGCCGCACGGCGCGGGCCAGCGCTACGGGGCGGGCCGTTACGTTCGTGAACGAGGAGGAGCAGGGTAAATTCCACCGTATCGAGGAGTTTATCGAGCGGGAGATTCCGAAATTGTCCTTGCCGGAAGCCGTAGGTGCAGGCCCTGAATATAACCCCGCCGCTTTTTCCGGTCATGGCGGCCGCCGGGGACGCA
>ULYR01092059.1_pt1 | contig 16226 bp, 19 predicted proteins | sample 1962341 | NCBI WGS metagenome assembly ULYR01 (sample SAMEA4835868, study PRJEB28245) | human gut metagenome | biome: gut microbiome; material: fecal sample | place: Denmark | collected 2008 | reverse complement strand
TTAGTAAATTTTGAAACAATTTCATTAATAAAGATATTGCTTTTCTCTTTCTTTTATTGTTCAAACAACTCTTTATCATTTTGAATATAATTTGCAAGTTGACTTTCTACATCAGCAAGATATGTTACTTCAATTCCTTGTTCCTCACATAATTTTATAAATTTAATTTTATCCATACTCATAAGAGCTCTTGAAAACACTCTATCTCTGTTTCTATTTAAAATTCTTATTATCTCTTTTATTTTTTCAGCATTCATTTGTAATCTCCTAAATTCATTTTACTAAATTTTATACCAACATTATTTTAATGTCAATAAAAAAGAACAATTAGCATTACTGATTGTTCTTTAAATTTTACTAACTATTACAAGGCAAAATAACTTTAAAACATGTAATTCCATCTTTACAGTTTGCCTCAATTTTACCTTTATATTTTAAAACTGTAGATTTAGCAATAGCAAGCCCAAGTCCATACCTTTTATCACTTCTATTTCTAGCCTTATCTACACGATAAAATCTTTCAAAAATTTTATCTTTTTGAGCTTCTGGAATTGGTTCTCCATAATTTTTAATTTGTAAAATAATATTATTTTTTTCTTTTACTAATTCTACATTAACTTCTTTTTCTGGCTCAGAATGTTTTATTGCATTATCTAGCAATGTTGATACAATATGTTCAATGTCTTGTTTAATGCCATTAAAGTTTAAATTTTCTTGGATTTTAGTAACAATATTAATTTTCTTTTCATATGCCATGCTTTCAAAAACAGAAGCACACATTTCTACTTGATTTGAAATATTAAATATTTCATAATTCTTAATATCTGAAACATTTTCAATTTTAGACAATAATAAAAGTTCATTTATTAGCTTGTCCATGCTATCTGTTTCATTTTGTATATATGTAAGCCATTTATTGCTTCCAATTTCATTTTCAAGTCCATTTAATTTATCATATATTTCAGATTTTGCAGTTAGCATTATTATTGGAGTTTCAATTTTTTCTCTTCTTAATTCTCTTAAGATTGAAAAGCCATCTTTATGTGGCAACATTACATCTAATAAAATTATATCATACACATTGGCAAATTGCTTCATCTTCACCTTTTTCTCCATCAGCTTCCATTTTTACTGTAAATCCTTCTCTTTGTAATGTCTAAGCTATTGCATCTGCTAAACTATATTCATCTTCTATTATTAAAACTTTCATTTTATCATCTCCATATATTGATTATATAGAACTTTTATTGAATTTTTATTGAAATTACAATTCAAAAATATTTGCTTTCAACATCATTTGGGAAATTTTAGTTTTTTCACTAAATGGAACTTCCCAACAACTACCTATAATAGAATTACCTCTGATATCTTCTCTTTTTGGCTTTCCTAATACCTTTTTGAGTTGTTTTTGTAATTCAATCTTATTTGTATATATAGATATCAATTTTTCATCATATAACACATTTATTGTGGTTTCTGTTTCTTCTTTATTTATTTCTTTATATGCTCTTCTCATTATTACACCTTAATTATTTAATATTGATTTAACTACTTCTCCAGCTATTATTAAACCTGCAACTGATGGAACAAATGAAACACTTCCTGGTACTTGATTTCTTATAGTACATTTTCTTTTTGTTCCTGGTGGACAAATACAATTATGTTTACAACTATTTTCTGTTGTCTCATTTAATCTTACTGGTTCTTCTTTTGAATACACTACTTTTAATTTTTTTATTCCCCTACTTCTCAATTCTTTTCTCATTACTTTTGCAAGAGGACAAACACTGGTCTTATAAATATCTGTAACTTCAAATCTAGTTGGATCTAATTTGTTTCCTGTTCCCATACAAGAGATTATTGGAATATTTAATTTATCTGCTCTTACTACTAATTCAATTTTGGCTGTTACTGTATCTATACAATCTACAATATAATCAATTGAATTGTCAAGTATTCCTTCTGTTTCTGGCATAAAAAATTCTTGATGTATTTCTACATTTGCATCTGGATTAATATCTAAAATTCTCTGCTTTGCAACTTCTACTTTAGGTTGTCCAACCGTTTTTCTTGTAGCTAATATTTGTCTATTTAAATTTGTTAAACAAATTTTATCATCATCTATTAATACAAAGTTTCCAACTCCAGCCCTAACAAGTCCTTCTAAAACAAATGAACCTACTCCACCTAAACCAAATATTGCTACTTTTGCATTATTTAATTTTTCTACTCCTTCTTTACCTATTACTAGTTCTGTTCTTGAAAATTGGTTTAACATATTTTGCCTCCTCCTAATACAATGTCTCCTACATAAAATACAGCTGATTGACCTGGTGTTATTGCTCTTTGTGGTTCGTCAAATATTACTTTTACTTGATTTTCTCCATTTTGCTTAATTGTTGCTTTTGCTACTTTGGAAGAATATCTTGTTTTTACTTCTACTTCTATTGGTTCTTTTATTTCATCTATTAACAATAAGTTTACATCTGTTACATTTATTTCTTTTTGATATAATTCGCTTTCTTCTCCAACTATTACTTCATTTTTTAATGGATTAAATCCTATTACAAATAGTGGAACTTTATAAGAAATTCCTAATCCTTTTCTTTGCCCAATTGTATAATTGTACAATCCTGTATGTTTTCCTAATACTTCTCCTTTAGAATTTACTATATTTCCAACTTTAGGCTTTATATCAGAATTATTTTCCAAAAACTTTTTATAGTTTCCATCTGGAACAAAACAAATATCTTCACTATCTGGCTTATTTGCTACTTTTAGATTGTTTTCTCTTGCTATTTCTCTAATTTGGTCTTTACTTTCAAAATTAGCAAGTGGAAAAACTACATGTTCTATTAATTCTTTTGGAATATTCCATAAAACATAACTTTGATCTTTTTTACCTGCATTTGATTTTTTTAATACCCATCTGCCATATTCCTCACTATATTCTGTTTTGGCATAATGTCCTGTCGCAATATAATCGCATCCTAATTCTTTTGCCTTTTCCCACATATATCCAAATTTCATATATTTATTACATTCTATACATGGATTTGGTGTTTTACAATTTGAATAACAATCTATAAAGTCTTGTATAACATGCTTTTTAAATAATTCTTTGCAATTATCCGTAAAGTGTGGTATTCCTATTGAGTTGCATACATTTTTGGCATCTATATATGTGTTTATATTACAACAACTACTTCCTGTAAATAATTCTAATGTTATTCCTATTGGTTCATACCCGTTTTGTTTTAATAGTAAAGCTGAAACACTACTGTCAACTCCACCACTCATTCCTAATAATACTTTTTTATTCTCCATTTTTTATACCTTTTCTTTATATTTTTAATGGCAACAATTTATTGTTCCTTTTCCACTTTGATCATTTTTATTTAACATATCTTCTAATGTATGCCATGCTAAAAGTGCGCATTTTACTCTTGCTGGCATATTTGATACATTTTTAAATGCTATAGCATCTTCTAATTTCTTTAATTGTTCTTCATCAGTTGTTTCTCTTTTTATCATTTCTATAAATGTTTTTATGATTTCTTTTGCTTCTTCTATTGTTTTGCCTCTTAATGTGTCTATCATTATTGATGTTGAAGCTTGTGATATTGCACACCCATGCCCTGTAAATGCCATATCTTCTATTTTGTTTCCATCTAATTTTAATTCTAGTGTTATTTCGTCTCCACAGTTTGGATTGTGTCCTATTTCTGAATAGTCTGCTCCTTCTAATTTTTTCTTATTATATGAATTCATACTGTGTTCCATTATTAAGTCATTATATACATCTGTTAAATCTTCCATATTTTTACCTTTCTTTCTTGACATATTTTTTTTGATGTGTTAATATATATTTATAAAAAGATAAAGAGGTTAAACCTCTTTATCTAAGTGTGTTTTGTTTTGGGATTTATCCTCGTTTAGATAAATCTCAATTTTTCTTTTTTCAGAACTATATTTGAATATGTACTTGTTTCTTGAACAAATATGTATCAAAAATCCGATTCCTCCAAAAGAGACTAATTTCATTAATAGATGCTCTATTAACTCCATAGTACTCATTTATTCAAACACACTACACGAATTATATCATCACTGGTAGTAATTGTCAATATTTTTCGAACTTTTTTTCGCTATTTTATGAATTTCTTAAACATATCATATGCTTTATTTAAAGCATGAACAAGCCTGTCTACATCTTCCCTAGTATTGTAAAAATAAAAGCTTGCTCTACATGTTGAATCAATGCCTAAAAATCTCATAAGTGGTTGTGCACAATGGTTTCCTGAACGTACACAAACACCTTCTGAATCTAAGATACTCGCAACATCATGTGGGTGAACACCTTTTATGTTGAAAGATATTACTCCTGAATGATTTTCTTTATTTGGCGTCATGTATAATGTTAAGTAATCTAATTTTGATAATTCTTGTCTTGCATATGATACTACATCATTTTCAAATTCTTGTATTTTATCATACCCAATTTTTTGAATATAATCAATTGCTGCACCTAAGCCTACAACACCTTCTACATTTTGTGTTCCTGCTTCAAACTTATTTGGTAATGGAGCAAATGTTGTATCTTGTTCATAAACATATTCTATCATGTCTCCACCCATTAAAAATGGTGTCATATTATTTAATATTTCTCTTTTTCCATATAATACACCTATTCCTAAAGGTGCCAGCATTTTATGACCTGAAAATACTAGAAAGTCTGCATCTAAATCTTGTACATCAATTTTCATGTGAGGAATACTTTGTGATGCATCTACAATTACAATTGCACCTTTTTTATGTGCATATTTTATGATTTTCTTTACATTATTTATTGTTCCTAAAACATTTGAAACATGGGTAATTCCTACTATTTTAGTTTTATCCGTAATTTTACTTTCAATTTCTTCATCTGAAAGTTCAAAATTTTCATTAATGTACATATAGTTTAATTTACTTCCTGTTGCTTTTGTCATTTTTTGCCATGGCACTAAATTTGAATGATGTTCCATTATAGATATTACTACTTCATCATCTTTTTTTAGGTTGTCCAAACCATATGAATATGCAATTAAATTTAAACTTTCTGTTGCATTTTTTGAAAATATTATTTCTTCTCTATGTTTTGCATTTATAAATTCTGCAATTTTTGTTCTTGTATTTTCATATACTTCTGTTGCTTCTATGCTTAATGTATATGCTCCTCTATGTGGGTTGGCATTATTTTTTTCGTAAAACTCTTCTACTGCTTTTATTACTTGTATTGGTTTTTGAGTTGTTGCCCCACTATCTAAATATGCTATATTACGATTTTCTAACAATGGAAAATCTTTTTTTATTTCATTGATATTCATTTTTCGTTCCTCTCTTTACTTTATGTTAATTTTATGTTATAATAGCTATGTTGAAACTTTTTAATTAAGAGTGTGTATGTTTTATATACTCTTTAGCTGAAAAAAATACGGAGGTATTTGTATGATGTATCATTACTTTGTTTCAGGTGTTATATTACCAAATAATGGCATTAACAGTTACTTTAATTCAGAAATAACTATGCCTGATAAAATTTCTTCGTTTGAAGAAGTTTTATTATTGCGTAATAAATTTGCTTTAAATCAAAAAGTTTCCCCTGAAGCTGTAATAATTCTTAATTACCAGCTTTTAAGAATTGGATAATGATGTCTATTTTTTTGAAAGAAAAGTCTTACTTATAAGGCTTTTCTTTCATTTAGAAATCCTTTCTTTATTTGTAACCTATCTTTCAAAAACAACCTTTTTATTTAATAATCTTTTTTTCATCTTTTCAAATGCCTCTGCTGCATCTTTCCTTATATAAGAATATTCTTGTAAATAATCTTGATCTTCATACCTTGTTTCAATATCATCTAAATCAATTAACTTTACATCAAGGTCATTTTTTCTAACTAATATATTATCTTCTTTTATATCCCTTGGAATAATTCCATTTTTATATAAATCTGCCAAAAGACTTGCACTCTTATCCAAAATCAATTTTTGTTCATTCTCATGTAAGTCTAAAAAAACGGTTCCCAGCTTATCATATCCTTTATAATTTTCAAGAAAAACACCTATAGGATATCCTTGATATATTGCAGTTCCTTTTATTAATGTTCTTGATTGAGTTTGTTGTAATTGCTGTATTTTTTCCTCAATAATTTGTATTCTTTTTTTATCTAATATCTTCATTTTAATCATTTGATTTTCTACTTCTATTCTACTATTAATCCATAAGACCCTTGACCTATGACTTTACTTTTAAATAGTAAATTTTGTAGTTCCTCTTTATTTAAATTCTCTGTTTTCATATAATCCACCTATTTTTTAATCTAACCTCTTATCAATCTCACTTAGAACTTCCTCTTTCAAATCCTCATCAGAAATTCTTTCAATAATCTTATTAAACTTAGACTTAACAATCAATTTTACCGCTTCTTTATAGCTAATACCTCTAGTCATAATATAAAATAACTGTTTTTCATCAACCTTGCCAGAAGCAGTAGAATGATTCCCCTCTACATCTTCTTCTGTACATAAAAGCATTGGTAATGCAATAGATTTAGCCTTATCAGATAAAAGCATACAATATTCATTTTCATTTCCTTTTGCTTTTTTAGAACCTTTTTTGAAATCAATAGTTCCTTTAAAATTCTTTTTAGCAGAATCTTTTAAAGCTCCTTGAACATCAATATCTACATTAGTTTTTGTTCCTCTTAATTCTGCAATGTAATTTATATCTTTTCTTTGTTCACCAATACCTAAATAGATTGATTTCAAATCATTATCTGCATTTTCTCCAATTATGTTTGAATAATAATTAGAAACGCTAGTTTTTCCACCAATATCAATAATTGTATAATTTACTTTTGAATTTTTTTCTAATCTATTTTCTATTGCTTCAAAATTATCAGAATTCTCATTTAATATATTTACAATTGTTACATCAAGTTTTGCATTTTCATTTGCAATTGCTCTAATGATACCATTGTGTAAACATTTTTGAGATGTTTGAGATTTATATTCAATAATTACATTTGTATAACCATTTGCAATTACTTCTATTTGATTTATTAAATTCACATTATTATCATCAAAATTGTATCTTATTCTAATATCTTCTTTTTTGTTGCTTGTCTGTATTCTTATCTTGCTATTTGCAGTTTCATAATTTAATTCTTCTAAAATTTTCCCTGTACCATAAGTTAGTGGTGTATTTGAAACTTCATTATCTATAATGCTTTTGTCATTAATAATCTCTACATTTTTGAATTCAGCAATCTTTTCTGGTAAATCAAGTTCAACTTCTATATTGTTTATTTTAAAATTTCTTGCTGTTCTAACTGGTGTATCATTTACTTTTAATTTTTCCATTATCCAATTGCCCCCTCTAACTCTAGATTTATTAAATTATTCATTTCAACTGCATATTCTACTGGTAATTCTTTTGAAATTGGATATGCAAATCCTCTTACAATCATTGCTTTTGCATCTTCTTCTGATAATCCTCTTGACATTAAGTAGAATATAGCCTTATCACTGATTTTTCCTATTTTAGCTTCGTGTGAAAATTCTACTTCATCTGTTCTAATATCATTTACTGGTATTGTGTCAGATCTTGAAATATCATCTAACATAAGTGATTCACAACTTACACTACATTTTGAATTTTTGGCATTTTCATTTATTCTTACTAATGCTCTATAAGTACATGCTCCACCATCTTTAGAAATTGATTTTGAATTTACTACTGATGATGTATTTGGTGCATTATGGATTACTTTAAATCCTGTGTCTAGGTTTTGTCCTCCACCAGCAAATGTAATTCCAGTATATTCTGTTTTTGCGTTTTCTCCATTTAATATGCTCATTGGATATAACATAGAAACTTTTGATCCAAATGAACCTGTTACCCAATCTATTTGTGCATTTTTTCCTACTATTGCTTTTTTAGTATTTAAGTTCATCATATTTTTTGACCAGTTTTCTATTGTTGAATATCTTAAATATGCATTATCTTTTACATACAATTCAACACATCCTGCATGCAAATTTACTTTATTATATTTTGGTGCTGAACATCCTTCTATAAAGTGTAAACTTGCACCTTCATCTACTATTATTAATGTATGCTCAAATTGACCTGATTCTGGTGAATTTAATCTAAAATATGATTGTAAAGGAATGTCTAATTTCACTCCTTTTGGTACATATACAAATGAACCTCCTGACCATACAGCTGCATGTAATGCAACAAATTTGTGATCACTTATTGGAACACATTTCATAAAATGTTCTTTTACGATTTCTGGATAATCTCTTACAGCTGATTCCATGTCTGTATAAATTACCCCTTGTTTTATTAAATCTTCTTTCATACTATGATATACTACTTCAGAATCATACTGAGCTCCAACTCCTGCTAATGATGTTTTTTCTGCTTCTGGTATTCCTAATTTATCAAATGTGTCTTTTATCTCTTCTGGCACATCTTCCCACGAACTATTTAAATTTGTTTTTGGTTTTACATATGTTGCTATTTCATCCATCTTTAGCTCTGATAAATCTGGTCCCCATGTTGGAAGTTCTAATTTTTCATACATTTCTAATGCTTTTAGTCTTATTTCTAACATCCAGTCTGGTTCATTTTTTCTTTTTGAGATTTCTTCTACTATTTCTCTACTTAGACCTTTTTGCATTTTGAATTCATAATCATCTTGATTTTTTATATCATATATATTTCTATTTATTTCTTCTACTTGAGTTTTAGCCATTGTCTTTCCTTTCTATTTTTTATATTGTGCATAACCTGTTTCTTCAATCTCTTCAGCTAATTCAGCTGTTGAAGTTTTAACAATTTGTCCATTTACTAAAACATGTACATAATCAACTTTTAAATGATTTAATATTCGTGTATTGTGTGTTATTATTAGCACTGCATTATCATCATTTTTGAACATTTCAATACCTTTCGAAACAATTTTTATTGCATCAACATCAAGTCCTGAATCTGTTTCATCTAATATTGCAAGTTTTGGATTTAATACAAGCATTTGTAAAATTTCATTTTTCTTTTTCTCTCCACCAGAAAATCCAACATTTAAGTTTCTTTCAATTAGTTTTGGATTCATGTTTAATTCTTCTGAATATTTTTTTACTGTATCTTTAAATTCAAATATCTTAACTGGCTTTTCTGTTACTTTATTTTTAGCATATTTCAAAAAGTTCATTGTTGAGATTCCAGGTATTTCTTCTGGTAATTGGAATGACATAAAAATTCCTTTTTTAGCAATTTTATCTGTACTTAAATCATTAATATTTTCTCCTTCAAACTCAACTGAACCACTTACTTTTGTATATTCTGGATTGTTTAAAATAACATTTGCAAGTGTTGATTTTCCTGCACCATTTGGTCCCATTATTACATGAACCTCTCCTTTATTTATTTTTAAATTTAATCCTTTTAAAATTTCTTTCTCTCCTGCATTTACATATAAATCTTTTATTTCTAATAATTCTTTACTCATTTTTTCATTTCCTTTCTGCTAATTTGCGAATTTGGGGTCGGTCCTTTTTTTCGCATCCTAATTTGAAGCTTGAGATTTCATCCTCTTTATACAACTCCTACATTTTTTTTCATTTATATCATAATTACAATTTAATTCTCTTAACCCTAAAACATTATGCACATATTTAGCTAATTTATTTATGGTTTCATCAGTTGTAACTAATTTGATTTTTTCCGCTTCTTCTTTTGCTTCTTGTTCATCCAAATTTAATACATCCTTTAAGAACAAGTAAACTATGTCATATGCTTCTAAAATCTTTTGAGCTAAATTTTCTCCTTGCTCTGTTAATTCTATTGTTCCATAAGTTTCATATTTTACTAAACTTTCTTCTTTTAAATTATTTAGTGCTTTATTTACACTCGGTTTTGAACAATTCATTTTGTTTGCAATGTCTGTTACTCTAATGTTTCCATTTTGCTTTTTTAATACATACATTGTTTTCAAATATTCTTCTAATGCTTTTGATATCATTTCTTCTCCTTCTATTGACAACATATCTAAATTGATAATATTGTCAAATGTTAACTACGGTTAACATTATAATACATATTTCCCGTATTTGTCAATAGAAAAAGAGTGAAAAATCTGAATTTTCAGATATTTCCCACTCTTTTCGTTTAACTAGGCTGTATATCGTGTATTACATACATTCATACTTTTATAGCCATTCACCATACTTTTTTATATATATCTTCTTTATAAAGCTTACAATTATAAAATATGCAATAACTAATCCCAATAAATACAAATAATATACAGGTGGTAAAATTACAAAATTAAATGATTTTACACCATGTAATAAAATTGGCATTATAATTGTTAATACTCCTGAAAATAAAGTCAACAACATTAATTTTTTTGATGCATGTGATTCTACAAATGGCTTTTTGCTTGTTCTTACATTATAGATAATCATTAATTCTGTTATCAAACAGGTTACAAACCATGCTGTTTGAAAATATGCTTGTTTTTCTACTCCGTTATATCCTAGAATAAACCAGAATATAATAAATGAAACTACATCTATTATTGAACTTGTGATTCCCATAACCTGCATAAATTTTGATATTCCTTTTGTATTCCATTTTTTTGGTTTTCTCAAAAATTCTTCATCAACATTATCATATGGTATTCCTATTTGTGAAAAATCATATATAAAATCTTGGATTAGCATTTGAATTGGTAATAATGGCAAAAATGGTAAAAATACACTTGCTATCATTATACTAAATACATCTCCAAAGTCTGAACTTAGAGCCATTTTCATGTATTTTATAATATTTCCATATACTTTTCTTCCTTCAATTACTCCATCATAAACAACATTTAAATTTCTTTCAAGTAAAATTATATCACTTGCTTCTTTGGCTATATCTGTGGCTGTATTTACTGATATTCCTATATCTGCCTTATGTAGTGATGGTGAATCATTTACTCCATCTCCCATATATCCAACTACATGTCCATTGTTTTTATATGTTGCAACAACTCTTTCCTTTTGTAATGGATTCAATCTTGCAAAAACATCTACTTCTTCAACTCGTTTGGCTAATTCTTCATCTGTCAATTTATCAATATCTGTTCCTAAAAGGATGTCATTTCCATTTAGTCCAGCTAAATTACAAATATTTTTTGTAGCATATGGATTATCTCCTGTTAATATTTTTGTTTTTACACCTATTTTGCGTAATTTATTAAGTGTATTTGCAACACCTTTTTTTGGTGGATCTAAAAATCCTATAAAACCAATAAATGTCATGTCTTTTTCATATGAACTGTCTAAAACATCTACACCTGGATAATCTCTTTTTTCTGCTAATGCTATAACTTGCATTCCTGTTTCTGCAAGCTCTTTTGCCTTTGCTTCTACTTTTTCTATTATTTCTTGTGTAATTTTTTCTAACTGACCATTTCTTTTTACTTTTGTACAACTTTTTATTATTTCTTCTAGTGCTCCTTTTGTAATCATTCTATATTGTGAGCCATTTTTTACAATTACACTCATTTTCTTACGGTCATAGTCAAATGGTATTTCGTCCACTTTTTCATATTTTGCAATTTTTTCTTCTATTTGATGTTGTTTTCCATATGCAAGAATTGCTCTATCTACTAAGTTTTTCATTCCAGTTCCATAAAAACTATTTAAATATGCATATTCCAGTATGTTTATATTTTCTTTTCCTTCGATGTCTATATATTTTTGCAATGTTATTTTGTCTTCTGTTAGAGTTCCTGTTTTATCTGTACATAATATATCAATTGCCCCTAAATTTTGAATTGATTCTATTTTCTTAACCAGTGTTTTCTTTTTGGCTAATGATTTGCTTCCTTTTGTTAAATTTACATTTACAATCATAGGCAACATACTTGGCGTAATTCCTACGGCTACTGATAATGCAAAAAGAATTGCTTCATTAAAGTTTCCTTTAATCACTCCATCAACTATTAATACCACTAAACATACCGCAATCATATATCTTATTAGCATATTAGTAATACTTTTCATGCCTTTTTCGAAATTAGTACTTTCTTTTTTGACATCTATTTCTTTTCCCATTTTGCCTAAATATGTATCAAAACCTGTTCTAATTACTATTGCTGTAGCCTTTCCACTGATAACACTCGCTCCCATTAAGCAAATATTTTCTATATCAAATATTTCTTTTGCCTCTTCTTCTAATATTGTTTTCTTTTCAATTGGTGCACTTTCGCCTGTAAATACTGATTGATTTATAAATAAGTCTTTACTTTCTATAATTCTTACATCTGCCGGAATTATTGCTCCTGCATTCAAACTTATAATATCTCCAAGTACTACATTTTCTACTCTAATTTCTTGTTCTTTATTTCCTCTTACTACATTTGTTTTTGAGGTAATTCTATTTTTCAATTGCTTGTTGAATTTATATACCGAATAATCTTGTACAAACCTAATGTTAGCACTAATAAATGCTATTGCAACAATAATTGCAGAGCCTAGCTTATCCCCTAAGCCAAAATTTATTATTGCTAAAAATATTAATATAATAATGAACTGGTCTTTAAATGAATTTAAGTAAAAATAAAACCAACTTTTATTATCTTCTTTTACTACTTTATTTTTTCCATTTTGCTCTAATCTTTGATTAGCTTCTTTTGCAGTAAGTCCATTTTCATTACTTTTATATTTTTTTAATGTTTCTTCTTTTGTAAGCTTTGCTTCTTTTATGTATTCTGTTAAATCTTCTTTATCATTAACTTTTATTAAATTCTTTTTTGCTTTTTTTATATCAAAAATTTGAATCATTTGTATTTCCCCCTAAAACTTATCTTAATTTTTTTATTTTTGCTACAAAAAATCCTTCATAATTTTCTGTTGGGCACACAGTAATTGTTTCAGCAATTTTACTTGGTAATACTTCAATATCTTGTACTGTTATTGGTTCTATTTGAGCATTTCCTTTTGATAACACTCTTTCTAAAACTTTCTCGTTTTCTTGTTTTAAAATAGAACATGTTGAATATACCATTTCTCCACCTGGTTTTAATATTTTTAATGCTTTGTTTAGTAATTCTTCTTGAAATTTTACTGATTTTTCTACTAATTCTTTGCTAAAGTTTTTATCAAATATATTTTCTGTTCCACTTCCACTACATGGTGCATCCAATAAGATTTTATCAAATGAAAAATAATCGCTTAATTTTCTCGCATCTTCTACCATTATATTTGCTGATTTTACACCTTGTTTTTGTAAATTAAATTTTAATCTTTCTGCTCTTATTTTATTTTTTTCACATGCTGTTATATATGCTTTATTTTCTGTTAATGCTGCTATTTCTGTAGTTTTTCCTCCAGGTGCCGCTGTCATGTCTAATATATTTTCTCCAGCTTTTGGCTCTAATATGATTGGTGGCAACATTGATGACAAACTTTGTAAATATATTTCTCCATTCTCATATATTTCAAGTTTTCTTATCTCTTCTTCTCTCACATTTTTTATAATTAAAGCCTTTTCATACCATGAAATAGTTTCATATTCAATTTGAGCTTCATCTAATTTTTCTTTTGCTTTTTCCAATGATGTTTTTAAATTATTTACTCTTAAAGTTACTGGTCTTTGAGCTTTATATCCATTTTCTATTTTGGCTGATATTTCTTCTCCATATTGCTCAATTAATAAATCTTTTAAAAATTGTGGTATTTGTTTTTCCATATTTATCTTCCTTCTTTTTCTTCTAGCATTATTTTAGCACACAAAATAAAAAAGCACAATATTTTTTGTGCTTCTTTTATACTTCCCAATCATCGTCAAATTCAAGCTTTTCATTTCATATCAATACATTTTCTACATCCTTCACACTTACTGCATTTTTGTTTTGAAGTTATTAGCATAAAAAATATTAACCCTATGATTACTAATATAATGAAATTCCAAATATTAAAGCTTCCATTTTCAATTCTACTTCCAACTTGATAAATCAATACTGCTAAACTCCATGCAAATACAATTTGAAAAATAACTACTTTTAGCATTTTCTCAAATGTTCCAAGTTCCTTTTCCAGTGCTCCAATAGCTCCAAAACATGGTGCACTAAATAAATTAAATACCATAAAAGCATATGCTGAAGCTGGTGTAAAAAAGCTAAAAATTCCTGTTTTAAAAATTTGTCCACTTGCCTCTTCTGAAAGTCCTGCAATTACAGTCATTGATGATATTACCTGTTCTTTTGCCACAAGTCCTTGAATAGTAGAAACTGTTGCACCCCAGCTATTAACACCTAGCATTGGATAAAATATCCAAGAAATTGCTCTTCCAATCCATGAAAGTATACTGTTTTCAACATTTACTCCATATTCAAGTTTAAAAGAAAAAGAAAGCAAAAACCAAATAATTATTGAACACATTAAAATAACACTTCCTGCTCTTTTTATAAATGAAATTGTTTTATCAAATACATCTTTAAAGACATATTTAGCACTAGGAAGCTTATATTCAGGTAATTCAGAAATATATGTACTATTATTATTTTTATAAATCCATTTTTTCATAACCATTGCACTTAAGATTATAATAGTTATTGCCAAAAAGTATAAAGATGCAGAGACTAGTCCAGAATATTTATCAAAAAAATATCCAGAAAACATTGCAATTACTGGTAATTTAGCACTGCATGGAATAAATGGAGTTAGAATTGCAGTCATTTCTCTTTCATTAGAATTTTCTATAATTCGTGTCCCCATAATACCAGGAACGCTACAGCCTGAACCAATTATGAATGGAATTAAACTTTTTCCGCTCAACCCAATTTTTCTAAAAATTTTATCCAGTAACAATGCTATTCTTGACATATACCCAGTTGTTTCTAAGACAGATATACATGTAAATAATATTATTAATTGTGGAATAAATCCAAGTACTGAGCCAACTCCAGCTATAATTCCATCAACAATTAAACTATTTAGCCATTCTGATACATTTAAGTTTTCTAATAATCCTCTAACATTTTGGCTCAAGTTTTGTATTGCTTGGGATATAAAATCCACAGTAAATCTTCCTACAACTCCCACAGATAAATAATATACGCAAAACATTATTCCAACAAATATAGGAAAAGCAAGCCACTTATTTAAAAATACTTTGTCCAGCTTATCTGACATATTTTCTTGTGACTTGCTTACATTTTTTATTATTACATTCTTTTTTATATTTTCTATAAAATCATATCTTTCTGTTGCAATTATTTCTTCAAATTCACTATCTTCTTCTAATTGTTTTATTGCAACAAACCTTTTATTTGGAATTTGTAATTCTGACTCTTTTTGTTTAATTTTTTGCTCTGTTTGTATATCATAAAAACTCAAATTTCTCTTTTTATTAGGTTCTCCAATCTCAATAATTAGCCTATCTATTCCTGTTCCTTTTAATGCTGAAATCTTTAAAACTTTAGTCTGCAAACTTCTCTCTAGCTCTTTTTCATTTATAATAAATCCCTTTTTTTCTAATATATCAACCATATTTAAAGCTACTATTATTTTACAATCAAGTTCTAATAATTGTGTTGTCAGATATAGGCTTCTTTCCAACGATGTACTATCAATAATATTGATAATTACATCTGGCTTTTCCTCTAATATAAACCTTTTTGAGACCTCTTCTTCTATACTATATGGACTTAAAGAATAAATGCCAGGTAAATCAACTAACTCATAATCTGTATTTTTTATAATTCCTACCTTTTTTTCTATTGTTACTCCAGGCCAGTTTCCAATCTTGGCATTCATTCCTGTTAAAGTATTGAATAAAGTGGTTTTTCCACTATTTTGATTTCCAACTAGAACAATTTTCATTTTGCATATCCTCCTTAGTTTATCAATTCAACTTTTATCTTAGATAAGTCTTCTTTACGAATACATAATTCGTAATCTCTTAAACTTATATCAATAGGGTCTCCCATTGGTGCAATTTTTTTTATAGTTATTACTACTCCTTTTGTTACTCCCATATCTAAAAGATGCCTCTTAATTGCTCTATTTGTTCCTTCTATTCTTAATACTCGCCCTTTTTGTCCAATTTTTAAATCTGATAAATTACATTGTATTTTCATATTACATATATATTAAAATTTTTAATTTATATGCTAAAATTA
>ULYR01053309.1_pt1 | contig 16404 bp, 19 predicted proteins | sample 1962341 | NCBI WGS metagenome assembly ULYR01 (sample SAMEA4835868, study PRJEB28245) | human gut metagenome | biome: gut microbiome; material: fecal sample | place: Denmark | collected 2008 | reverse complement strand
ATTATATATAAATAGCGAAGGTCAAGGAAATTTATCCCGGACCTCCGCTTTGTCTTACATCATCTTAATAATTTTACGACATGGAACTTTATAAACAAGCTTATTATCTTCAAGCCTTTTAAGACTATACAGATAAACTTTTGCACCCATGCTTTGCCCAAATTCGGTATTAATACGAAGCTCTGCTTCATAACCCCGAATATTCAGCCGTTTCCAAGAAACTTTCAACGCACCAGGTTCACGCGAATCAGGAGACATCTGATAAACAGTTCTTGCACGTCCACCAAGCATAATCTCCAACTCTTTGAGAGTCTTTTCACTGAAAGTTAAAATAGAATACTGTTTTTGGGGTTCTGCCATGCTGAGGATAGTTTGAATCCGTTCTTCACAGATTTGGTCAAAAGTCTTGTTCTCGTTTTCCATATATAAGTCCTCCTTTATTATGATGACTTAACCTAAACTAACGCTTTCGCGTTTACAATCTTATATATTATAGCACAAATTAAAATGCTTGTCTATATAAATTAATAAAATCTTCTTTAGAAACTTCTCTTGGATTTCCTGGTTTGCAAGGATCTTGCATAGCTTTATTTGCTAATAATTCAAAATCTTCTTCTCTTGCTCCAACATCTCTTACTCTTTGAGTAATTCCTACTGATTTTGATAATTCAGATATCATCCATACAAATGTATTTATAACATCTTGATCATTTAAATGTGCTGCATCTGGTCTTCCAATTTCACATAAGATTTCTCTAAATCTTTGTGCTGTTGCTGGATCTTGTCCATTGAATCTCATTACTGTTGGTAATAATATTGCATTTGCAAGTCCATGTGGTGTGTCATAAACAGCTCCTAATTGATGTGCCATTGAATGTACAATTCCTAAACCTACATTTGAAAATCCCATTCCTGCTGTATATTGAGCTAATCCCATCATTTCAATTGCTTTTTCATCTTTTTCATTTACAGCAGCTGATAAATATTTAAAGATTAATTTTATTGCTTGCATATGGAACATATCTGACATTGTGTTATGTGCTTTTGTGATATATCCTTCTATACCATGTGTTAATGCATCCATTCCTGTAGCTGCTGCAATTGATTTTGGCATTGATGCCATTAAATCAGAATCAACAATTGCTAAAATTGGAACATCATTTGGATCTACACATACCATTTTGATTTCTCTTTCTTCATCTGTTATTACATAATTTATTGTTACTTCAGCAGCTGTTCCAGATGTTGTAGGTAATGCTATTACTGGCATTCCTCTATTTACTGTGTTTGAAGCACCATTTAATGATACTATATCTGCTCTATCAGGGTTTGTCATAACTATAGATATTCCTTTTGCAGTATCTATACTAGATCCACCACCAACAGCAACAATAACATCAGCTCCAGCTCTTTTACAAGCTTCAACTCCATCTAATACATTTTTTATTGTTGGATTTGGTTTAACTTCTGAATAAACTTCATAGTCAATTCCTGCTTTATCTAACACTTCTGTAACTCTTGCTGAAACTCCACATTCAAATAATGCTTTGTCTGTTACAACTAATACCTTTTTGAATTTTCTTCTTGTTATTTCTCCAGGTAATTCTTCTCTTGCTCCTTTCCCAAAATATGATGTTTCGTTTAATACGAATCTTTCTGACATATTTTTTCACTCCTTCTTTTGAAATTTTATATATAAAAAAGTTATTAACTTTGTTTATATCACTTTAGTTTTCTGCATAGTTTGATGGAATTTCAAATGCTGAATCATTCACATCATTTTCTAATTTTACCTTTAGTAATTCTTGTTGTTCACCATTTAATGTCTTTATATATACTAAATTATCTTTTGAGTCAAAGTAAAATCTTGTCTTTATATTTGATTCATCAACATTTAGCATACTTGATACCATAAACATACTACTTCCTTCATATTCTTCATAAGAATATTTCTTGCCTTTTACTTTTTCTGAACCTACATTATAATTGCGTTCTAAAATTTCTTTTATTCCGTCTGTTAATATTGTTTGTTCTACATTATTTTGTTCATATACATAATATTCTTGCCTATCATGTAAAATCAAATAAGTGTTATTATCTTTTACTAATGTCGTAGTATGGCTTTCTGCATTAGTTTCTGCATCTCTTGAATATTGGTTTATTACTGTCTTATCTCCTTTTTTAGCCATAATTATTTTATTTCCGCTATTCTTTTCCATTTCAAACAAATATGTTTGACTGTTATTTAATTTTTCATATATTTTTGATAATTTTTGACTATATTTTGTATTTGCATTTATTATTTTTCCAATACAAAAAGCAACTACAATTACGACTAATATTACTATAAATAAAGGTATTCTTTTGTTTACTTTCATATATCTCAACCTTTCTAATTCAAACTATTCTTTCGTTTGTTATTATATCAATAATATTTTTTATTTACAATATTTTTTCGACATTTTTTATTTCTTTTCAGGTTCAACATATTCTAATGTTCCAGGTATCATTTTATCTACAAAAACTACACCGTCTAAATGGTCTACTTCATGTGCAATTGCCTGTGCAAGTAAATCTTTTGCTTTAATTGTTATTTTCTTTCCGCTTCTATCTAATGCTTCAACTGTAACTTCTTTAGGTCTCATTAATTTAGCATATTGATTTGGAAAACTTAAACATCCTTCTTCAACCTCATGCTCACCTTTAGTTTTAGTTATTTGAGGATTTATAAGAACTTTCACACCATTATCATCATCAATATCGATTACAACAACTCTTTTTAAAACACCAACTTGTACTGCTGATAATCCAACACCATTATATTTATACATAGTTTCTATCATGTCATCTATTAATGTTTGGATTTTCTCATCAATTACTTCAACTTCTCTTGATTTTTTTTTCAATATTTCATCTTTTTCTAATCTTATATTTCTTATCGCCATTAAACTCTTCCTTTCTCACTATAACATACTATTAGGATTTACATCTATTGCAACTCTAGTATTCTTGTAATTTCTATCATAAATTATTTTTAAACAATCATTTATTACTTTATTTGCTTCTTCTGTTATATTGCCTTTTATGATAATTCTCCATCTGTATCTATTTTGAATTTTGTCTATAGGTGATGGCATTGGTTTTAATACATTAAACTCTTGTTCATCTAATCTATTTTTTAAATATTGATATGTTTTATTAGATACATCTATTATTTCGTTTTCTAGTAGACTATTAAACCCAATCAATATTATATCGCAAAATGGTGGATATTTCAACTGTTTTCTCAAGGCAATTTCTGTATTATAAAACATTTCATAATTTTGCTGTTTAGCACATAATATCGCAAAATTATCTGGATTATATGTTTGAATAATAACATTTCCAGGCAATTTTTCTCTACCTGCTCTACCAGCTACTTGAGTTAATATTTGAAATGTTCTTTCATTAGCTCTATAATCATCAATGTTTAAACTACTATCAGCTGCAATTACACCAACAAGAGTTACATTAGGAAAATGATGTCCTTTTACAACCATTTGTGTTCCTATTAAAATATCTATATTTTCATCTCTAAACTTTTTTAAAATCTCCTCATGAGAATTTTTCTTTGTAACTGTATCAATATCCATTCTGATTGTTGAAGCTGTTGGAAAAATCTTATTTATCTCTTGCTCTAGTTTTTGAGTTCCTGTACCAAAATATCTAATTTTAGTACTATGACATTCTGGACAAACAGTTACAACATTTTCTTCATATCCGCAATAATGACATTTTAATTTGTTTTCTGTTCTATGATAGGTCATACTTATATTACAATTTTTGCATTTAACTGTATATCCACAATCCCTACACATTATAAATGTAGAATATCCTCTCCTATTTAAAAACAAAATAGTTTGTCTTTTCTCTTTTAAGTTTTGTTCTATTGCATCATGTAATTTATAACTTAACATTGACCTGTTTCCATTTGCAAGTTCCATTTTTAAGTCTACAATATCAACATGAGGTAAATTAGAATTATTAGCTCTTTTAGTTAGCTTTAATAGGGTTATTTTTCCTTTTTGAGTTTTATAAAATGTTGTTAAATCTGGAGTAGCACTTCCTAATACTAGTGGACATCCATTCTCTTTTGCAATCTTTTTTGCAATTTCTTTAGCATCATATTTAGGAACCGCTTCTGACTTATATGAACTATCATGCTCTTCATCAATAATTATTATCCCTATATTTTCTGTAGGTGCAAATATTGCAGATCTTGCTCCTATAATTATTCTAGCTTTTCCTTCTTTTATTTTATTCCATTCATCATATCTTTCACCTATAGATAATTTACTATGTAATACAGCTATTTCTTCTTTTTTAAATCTTGCAATAAATCTGTCTATCATTTGAGGAGTTAATGATATTTCTGGCACTAATACAATTGCTGTTTTATTTAGGTTAATTGCTTTTTCTATTAGTTGTAAGTATACCTCTGTTTTTCCTGAACCTGTTACTCCATAAAGTAAAAATTCTTCATAATTATTTTTTTCAATATTTTCTGAAATTTTATTATATGCAAAACTTTGTTCTTCAGTTAATTTTAAATTGGTTGTCTTCTCAATTTGCTTATTAGCTAATGGATTTCTTTCTAGTTTTTTTTCTACAATTTCTACATATCCATTTTTTTCTAAAGTTTTTACTATAGCTCTGCTTCCCCCAGTATATAGTTCAATATCTGATATAGTAACACCTTCATTATTCTTTAAAAATTGTAATATCTTCTTTTGCTTTTCTGATTTAATTTTACCCATCTCAATATCGAATTGTAGTTCTTCTGTGTTCTTTTTTAAATATACTACATTTATAATTTTCTCTTGAACAGTATTTTCTTTACTTTTAGTTCCAGGTGTTAACATCTGTTTTATACAATCTGAAACATTACAAAAGTATCTGTTAGCCATCCACTTAGCTAAATCTATTTGTTTTTCTGTAAGATTATAATTTATTTTAGAAATTTCTTTTACCTCATATGCTGTTTCTTCTTTTATTCCTACTACATATCCTTCTGTTAATACTCCTGATTTTCCAAATGGTACTAGCACTGAACTTCCTATTATAACTAATTCTTCTAGGTCATTTGGTATTTTATAATCAAATGTTCGGTTTAGTTTTTTTGCTGAACGATTTATTACTACTTCTGCTATCATTATAATTTCCTCTCTTCGCATTTATTGTATCACATTTTTTCTAATATCAATATACTTTTTATAAAAAAACCTAACCATACATTTGTATAGTTAGGCTTTAGATTAAACTTCAATCCTCATTTGATTTACGATAAAACTCTCTCATAAAAGTTCTGTAATCTGCACTTGGTAAATTTTTGATATCCCGCTTATCACAAACTCTTTTGTGGCAAATAATCTTGCAGTTATCTTTTATTCTTAAAGCTGTAACCCTAAAATGAATAAAAGTGTAGTATCCTTCTTTCTTAGTAGCAACATAAATATCATCATTGATCTTCAATTTATGAATACCATGCTTATATTCTACACCGTCTGAAATTAAAAGAATGCTTTTATTAGAATTTTCTCCTACCCAAATTGTAAAATTTCTTCCATCAGTTTTAATAATCCGAAGTGTATTTTCATCCTTGTTAGTTATGTCTGCATTAAATTTTTGAGTATAAAATTTAGTTTCTACACCATACATCCTAGCCTTTAATGCCATATCTTTATCTGCCGTATACAAAATTACATCTGCTTTATTTGCAGAACAGAATTTTATAATATTGTCATCCGGAAGTTCAAAAGGTTCATCGATAAGAACTACTTTTACATGCTTAGGATTTTTTGCTAATACCGACATTACATATTTAGCAGATTCTCCTCTATAATCAGAAATATTCTGCAAATTGTTTATTTCTCTAAGGGTAATACTAGTTATTAAAACTTTGTCATTTGTTTTACTAATTTGAGTAAACCATTTTGTAAAATCAAAATCTTCTGTTCCTGCAACAACCGAGGCATCAATAACATGTAATTTAGTTGGCGTATCATTTCCGTCTCTCAGAAACTTTAATAGTCCATTAAGAGGAATAATACACAACGAACTAATGATGCTTACAATTTCTTTTTCCATTATAGTACTCCTTTTTACTTAGTTGTTTTAATCAATTTCGGATATAATATTTAATCTCCTTTCTTATACTCAATACGAGTTTTTTTTTAATAAGTACCTGAAAATTATATCATAACCCAATTGTTTTGTAAACTATTGATTTTGAAGTTTATTTATGATCTTTCCTATCTCAAAAGTTCGATGATAACATCATTCTTGTTCTTTTTGATGTGGTTCCTATCAATGTTTCGAAATATTTCAAAATGTATAAAGTAAAAAGCAAAAAGCATAGCTTATAATTAAGCTATGCTTTTAATTTTTCTTCATCTTCTATTCTTTTTTCATTTTCTATGATTGTCATTATTATTTGAACTGTTTTTTCAAAATCATCATTTTTTAGTACATAATCATATAACTTTAATTTTGATTCTTCATAATCAAGCCTGCTTAAACGTAATTCGATATCTTGAGCATTATCTCCTCTTTCAAATAATCTTCTTTTTAGTTCTTCTTTTCCTACTTTTAGAAATATAGTAACAATTCTTGTATCTCTTCCTAAAAGCTTAATTAGGTTTTCTGTACCATTTACTTCTATATCTTTTACAATTATTTTACCTTGTTCAATTTTTTCATTTAATAGTTCTCTTGAAGTACCATAATAATTTCCATGATGTACATCATATTCATAAAAATCACCTTTTTTTATTTTTTCCTCAAAAGCTTCTTTTGTTATAAAATGATATTGAACACCTTCTTCTTCTATTGGTCTTCTCTCTCTTGATGTAAAAGATGGAAGGGTTACAACATCTTCCATTCTTTTTAGAAGTTCTTTTTTTATTGTATCTTTTCCTGCACCAGATACTCCTGATAATATAACTAACATAATTCTTCCTCAATTCTTATCTATTTTCTTCTTCTTCTGCATCTTCTGTAGCTTCATCTGGTTCGATTATTTCTACTTCTCCTTCAGCTATTTCATTTGCAGCAAGAGTTACTGGTGATTCTTCTTTAACCTTTGTTTTTACTTCAGCTCCACTTGCAATTTGTCTTGCTCTTTTTGATGTTGCTATAACTAATTCATATCTATTTTTTGCTTTTGTTAATAATTCTTGTACTGTTGGTTTTACCATCATTTTAACATTACCTCCATTTTTTATTTTTATTCTTCAGTTTGTGTTTGAGTAGGTGTTATATCTTTATCTACTCTACCAGCAACTGTTTCTGGCTGTACAGCTGACAATATAATATGTCCTGATTCCATAATTAAAACTGCTCTTGTACGTCTTCCATATGTAGCATCTACTGCTGTTTTAGCATCTTTGGCTTCTTGAACCATTCTTTTTATTGGTGCTGATTCTGGGCTAACTATTGCTACAATTTTATCTGCTGAAACTATGTTTCCAAATCCTATATTAACTAATTGCATTTTTTCCACCCTTTCTATTCAATATTTTGTATTTGTTCTCTTATGTCTTCCAATATTGTTTTTATATCTACTACAGTATTTGTTATTTCAAGATTGTTTGCTTTTGAACCTATTGTATTAGTTTCTCTATTCATTTCTTGAATTAAGAAATCCATCTTTTTGCCAATTGGCTCTTCTGAATTTATTAAATATCTTAATTGATATATATGACTTCTTAATCTAGTAACTTCTTCTTCAACAGAACATTTATCTGCATATATAACAACTTCTTGCATCAATCTTGATTTATCTAATTCTTCAGTTTTTAATAATTCTTTTACCCTTGCTTCTAATTTTACTACATATTCTTCGATAAGTCCAGTAGATAAGCTAAAAATCTCTTCATTTTTCTGTTCTATTCTAGCAATTTTGTCTAAAATGTCTTTTGAGATCTTTTCTCCTTCAACTTTTCTCATCTGAATTAATTTGTCTATTGCTTCATTTACTACTTGTAATAATTCTTCTTTTGTTTCGTTTTCATCTAGATTACTTTTTATTGTTAAGACATCTGGCAATTTTGTTATTTCAGTTACTTCTATATTGCTTGATAGATTTTCCGCTTCTGCTAATTTTCTCAAACTTTGTATATATATTTGGGCTAATTCTGTATTTATTTTAACATCATTACCATCTTGGCTGTAATTTTCAAAAGATATTTGTATATCAACTTTTCCTCTTTTAATTCTTGATACAACAAGTTTTCTAACATCTTCTTCTAAATAGCTTATAATACGTGGCATTTTTATATTTACATCTATATATTTATGATTTACTGTTTTTATTTCAACTTGATATTCTCTTGAATTAATTGATAAACTACTTTTTCCATAGCCTGTCATACTTTTAATCATTTTCTATTTCCTCGTTTTCATTTACATTTTTTCTTTTTGAGATTTTCTTTACAGGTTCATCTTTTACTATTTCTTTTATATCACTCATATTTTCTAATTCATCTTGATTTTGTTTTGTATATAATATTGCATTTTTCAATAATGTATATATTACAAATAAGTTTGCTCCAGCTAAAGTATAAACTTCTATACTACAATTTATTACTTTTGGCACATGCTTTGTTAATAGTGTAAATACTGCTATTACTGCTAGTTCTACTCCAGATAAAAATATGTATTCATTTGATTTCTTGTATGATATTTCCATTGCTATTATAGCTATTACGAGAAATATTAAACTTGATATGTCTGTATATCTGTATAAAATAGATGAATCTAATTTTGTATATTGTGTACTAAATATAACGAAATATATTATTACAACTAATGCTATTATTAAATTTATTAATACTCTTTTTAAAAACTCTTTTTTCATTTTTTCTCCTCTGTATATCAGAATTCACTAAACTCGTACATTATTACACTTAATATGTTTAATGCAACTGTTTCAGTTCTTAATATTATATTTCCTAGTGTTAATATTTTAGCTCCATTTTGTTGCAATTCTTCTACATCTTTTTCTTCTAATCCGCCTTCTGGGCCAATTACAACAGCTATCTTGATTTCTGATTTTGTTTTTAACATTTCTTTTATTGATTTTAATTCTTTTTTTAAAGAATTTGTCTTTTCATTTTCATAACATACAATTATTGCATCATATTCATCTTTTATATTTATTAAGTCTTTTATTGTATGTATATTTTTTACTTGTGGTATTGTGTTTCTCCCACTTTGTTTTGCTGCACTCTCAGCTATTTTCTGCCATCTTTCAATTTTCTTGTTTTCACTCTTGGAATCTAACTTTACTACACATCTTTTCATTTCAACAGGAATAATTGCATTGGCTCCTAATTCTACTGATTTTTGAATTATTAGCTCCATCTTGTCCGCTTTTGGTAGACCTTGATATATGTCTACTTTTACTTTATCCTCATAATTTTGTAATTCTTCTATAATATTAGCTAGTATATTTTCATTTTCTATTTTTTCTATTTTACACATATATGATTTTCTAGTATCTTGATCACATATTTCTAGATTATCTCCAATCTGTTTTCTAATCACATTTTTTATATGTTTTACATCTTCACCTAATATTTCTATTGTCGTTCCTCTTATTTGCTCATTTTTTACAAAAAATCTTGGCATTTCTTTCTCCTTTAACGTATATATTATATTACTTTTTTTAATTTTTAGCAATATATTGTTAATTATTTTTTATTATTGTACCATCTACAAAAAATAGCCCCTTATCTTAACCATTGATAAGGGGCTAGAACTAATACATTCATGTACTAATGCATTAGTCGTGGTTGAAAATTTTTTCTACAATATCATAATTGTAAGAATCCGGAAAATCTTTTCCGAACTCCTTGATGATCTCTTCTGCTTGAATCTCATCAGCAAGCTCTTTTGCATGCTTGAGAGCTTCATCATCTTCTTTGCACAGACGGAATATATTCCTTATTTTCATCATCATTACTGCTGCTCAGCCGTTTTTTAATCTCCTCCAGAGCCTTAGCAACTTCCGGGCTTTTGGCATTGGCAACTGCCGTAAAAATTATGCCCGCAGTAAAGCAAGCAATAGGAGTTACAAGAGTAACAATACCAATACCTGCAAAAAGATTTTTCATTTTCATAATTTACACTCCTTCAAGTTTGTATAAACTAGATGTACATCTCTAGCTTAAAGAGTATATATACAAAATACAATTCTATTATATCACTTGCAAATATTTATGTCAAGCTTATTTTAGCCAATCTGGATTTGCTAAATACCAATCAATAGTCTTAACAATTCCATCTTCAAATTTTGTTTCAGGTTCCCAACCTAATTCTGTTTTAATTTTAGTTGGATCTATTGCATATCTGTAATCATGACCTTTTCTATCAGCAACATGTTCGATTAAATCTTCTGATTTTCCTAAACGTTTTAAAATAAGTTTAACAATTTCGATGTTTCTCTTTTCATTATGTCCACCTATATTATATCTTTCTCCAGCTCTACCATTGTGGAATACCATATCTATTGCTTTGCAATGGTCTTCTACATATAACCAGTCTCTTATATTAGTTCCTTCACCATATACAGGTAATTTCTCGTTATTTAGAGCTAATTTAATCATATGTGGTATTAACTTTTCATTGTGTTGATATGGTCCATAGTTATTTGAACAGTTTGTTACAGTTACATTCATTTTATATGTTGTATGATATGCTAATGCAACTAAGTCTGAACTTGCTTTTGATGCTGAATATGGACTACTTGGTTGAATTGGAGATGTTTCTGTAAAATATCCTGTTTCTCCTAAAGCACCATATACTTCATCTGTTGAGATATGTACAAATTTGTTTTCTGAACCTTCTCCCCATGCTCTTCTTGCTGCTTCTAATAATGTATGTGTTCCTAATACATTTGTTTTTGTAAATACAAATGGTGTTTTTATACTATTGTCTACATGTGATTCTGCTGCAAAGTGAATTACTCCATTTATTTGATATTTTTCAAATACTTCTTGCATTTTTTCAAAATCACATATGTCTGCTTGTACAAATGTAATTTTGTCTTTTACTTTATCTAAATTTGCTAAATTTCCTGCATATGTTAATTTATCTACTACTATTACATTATAGTCAGGATGTTTATTTACAAAATATTCTGCAAAATTTGCTCCTATAAATCCTGCTGCTCCTGTTACCATTACATTTTTCATTTTTCATTTCTCCCTTATTTTAAATTTTTAAATAAATCTGTTTCTTTTAATTCTTTTAATGATGGCCATTTTGCATCTTTTTCAGATGTTAATAAATCTTCTGGTTTTAAATCTCCCATAGGCCATTCAATTCCTATATCTGGGTCATTAAATTTTAAACCACCTTCTGCTTCGTGATTATATACATCATCACATTTATACGCAAATTCAGCTTCATCTGATAATACTAAAAATCCATGTGCAAATCCCTTTGGAATCATAAACATTTTCTTGTTTTCTTCTGTTAAAACTACACCTTCCCATTTTCCATATGTTTTGCTTCCTGGACGTAAATCTACAGCAACATCAAATACTTCTCCTTTAATACATCTTACTAATTTTGCTTGTGTATTTTCTTTTTGGAAATGTAATCCTCTTAAAACACCCTTTTTAGATTTTGATTGATTGTCTTGTACAAAGTCATAATCTAATCCAATTTCAGCAAAATCAGCTTTGCTGTATGTTTCCATGAAATATCCTCTGTTATCTCCAAATACTGTTGGTTCAACTATACATACTCCATCTATTGAGGTATCAATTCTTTTAAATTTTCCCATTTTTTTCATCCTTTCTATTCTTTCCCAAAAACATCTTCTGCTACATCTTTTAAATATTTTCCATAATCTGTTTTCATGTATTTTTGAGCTAATTTTAATAATTGTTCATTATTTATCCAGCCTTTGTCAAATGCAATTTCTTCTGGACAGCATATTTGTAATCCTTGTCTTTTTTGAATTGTTTGAACAAAGCTTGCTGTTTCAATTAATGCATCATGTGTACCTGTATCAAACCAGGTCATCCCTCTGCCTAATTTTTCTACTTTAAGTTGTCCACGTTTCATATATTCTTCATTTACTGTTGTTATTTCTAATTCTCCTCTTGCTGATGGTTTTACATTTTTGGCAATATCAATTACTTCATTTGTATAGAAGTACAATCCTGGTACTGCATAATTTGATTTTGGTTCAGCTGGTTTTTCTTCTATTGATACAGCTTTTCCGTCTTTATCTATTTCTACAACACCATATGCTCTAGGATCTTTAACATAATATCCAAATATTGTTGCTTCATTTTCTCTTTCATTTGCTTCTTTTAATTTTTCAGCAAGATGTTCTCCATAAAACATATTGTCTCCTAAAATCATAGCAACATTATCTTCTCCAATAAAGTCTTCTCCTATTATAAATGCTTCTGCTAGTCCATTTGGTTTTTCTTGGATTTTATATTCAAAATGCATTCCCCATTGGCTACCATCTCCTAGTAAATCTTTAAATGTTTCTGCATCTCTTGGAGTGGTAATTATTAGCACTTCTCTTATATCTGCTTGCATTAAAATTGATAATGGATAATATATCATTGGCTTGTCATATACTGGCATTATTTGTTTTGATATTGCAAGTGTTAATGGATATAATCTTGTTCCGCTTCCTCCTGCTAATATAATTCCTTTTCTATTTTTCATAATAATACTTCCTTTCTATTGCTCTAAATTTTTAGCTTCTTCTAAGTATCTCTTTAATCCATCTTTCCACTCAGGAACTTTTATTCCACATGCTTCAAGTTTTGCTTTTGACATTTGTGAATTAAATGGTCTTTTGGCTTGTGTTACTTTCATCATTTCTATATATTCTTCTGTTGTTACTGGATTTACTTTACATTCAATTCCTTGCTCAGCAAGTATTTCCTTTGTGAAGTCATACCATGTTGTATATCCTTCGTTTGTAGCATTATATATTCCATAAGGAATTTTCTTTTCTATTGCTTGATATATTATTTCTGTTAAATCTTTTGCATATGTTGGACTTCCATGTTGGTCTGCAACTACATTTATTTCATCTCTTGTTGAACCAAGTTTTGTCATTGTTTTTACAAAGTTGTTTCCTCCAACTCCATATAACCATGCTGTTCTAAATATGTAGTATTCATCCATGTTTGATGTAATTCCTTCTTCTCCATGTAACTTTGTTTTTCCATATACTGTTACTGGTGCTTTTGGATCATCTTCTTTATAGTCTTTAGATAAATCTAAATCTCCTCCAAATACGTAATCTGTTGATATATGTACTAGCTTTGCTCCAGCTGCTTTTGCTGCTTTTGCTAAATTTGTTGGTCCATCACCATTTATTCTGTCTGCTAATTCATAACATTCTTCTGCTTTATCTACAGCTGTAAATGCTGCACAATTTATTATATAGTCTGGTTTTAGATTCATTACATAATCCATTACTGCTTTTTCGTTTGTTATATCTAATTCTTTTACATCTGTCGCTATTACTTCATTTCCTTTCTCGAATTTTTCTCTTACTTCTTTTGCTAACATTCCGTTAGCTCCTGTTACTAATATTTTCATTTGGAACCTCCATTTTTATTGAGTTTTAATTTCGCATTTATAATATCACATATCAAAAAAAAGTACAAGTAAATATTTTAACTTAATCTTTTTTTTACATATATTTGCCTAATATTAAAGCGTTACTTAAAAAGTAACGCCCTATTATGTTTAAAATTATTTATTTAATCCTTTTCTTCCAGGGAATATTGCTATTTCTCCTAATTCATTTTCGATGTTTAATAACCTATTATATTTAGCAACTCTATCTGTTCTGCATGGTGCACCTGTTTTGATTTGTCCTGCATTTGTTGCAACTGCAACATCAGCAAGAGTTGTATCTTCTGTTTCACCACTTCTGTGTGATACAACAGCTGTATATCCGTTTTTCTTTGCTAATTCAATAGCATCTAATGTTTCTGTTAATGTTCCGATTTGGTTTAATTTGATTAAAATGCTGTTAGCAACACCTAAATCAAGACCTTTTTGTAATCTCTTCATATTTGTAACAAATAAATCATCACCAACTAATTGGATTTTGTTTCCTAATCTATCTGTTAACTTCTTCCAGTTTTCCCAATCTTCTTCTGCCAAACCATCTTCGATTGAAACAATTGGATATTTTTCTACTAATCCTGCTAAGAAATCAATCATTTCATCAGCTGTTTTTAATTCTTGTGTTTTCCAGAAATAGTAGCATCCTTCTTTTCCTATTTTTTTAGCTTCATCATACATTTCTGTTGAAGCAACATCTAATGCTAAGCATACTTCTTCTCCTGGTTTATATCCAGCTTTTTCAATAGCTTCTACAATTAGTTTTAATGCTTCTTCATCACTTGATAAGTTTGGTGCAAATCCACCTTCATCTCCAACTCCTGAAGCTAATCCTTTTTCTTTTAATACTTTCTTTAATGTGTGGTAAATTTCTGCACTCATACGTAGGCATTCTGTAAATGATTTTGCTCCAACTGGCATAATCATAAATTCTTGTGTGCTTACTGTATTGTCAGCATGTTTTCCACCATTTAATATGTTCATCATTGGAACTGGCATTGTTTTTGCATTTGGGCCACCAATGTATTGGTATAATTCCATTCCTAATGATTGTGCTGCTGCTTTTGCAACTGCTAATGATACACCTAATGTAGCATTTGCTCCTAATTTTCCTTTATTGTCTGTTCCATCTAATTCGATTAATGTTTTATCAATTAATGGTTGATCATATACATTCATTCCTTCAAGTGCTGGAGCAATGATTTTGTTTACATTTTCAACTGCTTTTAAAACACCTTTTCCCATATATCTTGATGGATCTCCATCTCTCAATTCAACAGCTTCAAATGCTCCTGTAGAAGCTCCTGATGGTACTAAAGCAACTCCTTCGCTTCCATCAAATGTTTCTACTGTAACTTGTACTGTTGGATTTCCTCTTGAATCTAATACTTCTAAAGCTTTTACACTTTCAATTTCTAAATAATTTTTCATAAAAATTCATTCCTTTCTTATTATATCATGTATATAGTATGAAACAATTATTATAAATGTAATCAATAAAGTAATTTATTTCATAGCTTCTTCAACTGCAACAGCTACTGCAACTGATGCACCAACCATTGGGTTGTTACCCATACCGATTAATCCCATCATTTCTACGTGAGCTGGTACTGAAGATGAACCTGCAAATTGTGCATCTGAATGCATTCTTCCCATAGTATCTGTCATACCATATGAAGCTGGTCCAGCAGCCATATTATCTGGATGAAGTGTTCTACCTGTTCCTCCACCTGAAGCAACTGAGAAGTATTTCTTTCCTGCTTCTAGTCTTTCTTTCTTATATGTTCCTGCAACTGGATGTTGGAATCTCGTTGGGTTTGTTGAGTTACCTGTAATAGATACATCAACATCTTCTAACCACATAATTGCTACACCTTCTCTAACATCATTTGCACCATAGCATTTTACTTGACTTCTTTCTCCATCTGAATATTTGATTTCTTCAACTACTTTTACTTTTCCTGTAAAGTAATCAAAATCTGTTTTTACATATGTAAATCCATTAATTCTTGAAATTACTTGTGCTGCATCTTTTCCTAAACCATTTAAAATTACTCTTAGTGGTTCTTTTCTAACTTTGTTTGCAGATTTTGCTATACCAATAGCTCCTTCTGCTGCTGCAAAGCTTTCATGTCCTGCTAAAAATGCAAAGCATTTTGTTTCTTCTGATAATAGCATTGAAGCTAAGTTTCCATGTCCTAATCCTACTTTTCTGTCATCTGCAACAGAACCTGGAATACAAAATGCTTGTAATCCTTCTCCAATTGCTTTTGCTGCATCTGATGCTTTTGTACATCCTTTTTTTATTGCAATTGCAGCACCTAATGTATAAGCCCAAGCTGCATTTTCAAAACAAATTGGTTGTACTCCTTTTACTATTTCATAAGGATTAAATCCTTTATCTGTACAGATTTTTAATGCATCTTCAAAATCTTTTATTCCGTATTTTTCCATAACTGGTTTTATTTGATCAATTCTTCTTTCATAACTTTCAAATGTTACTGCCATTTTTTATTCCTCCTATTTCTATTCTTTTCTTGGATCAATTTTCTTTACAGCTTCGTCAAATCTTCCATATGTACCAGAAGCTTTTTCAATTGCTTCCATTGGATCAATTCCTTTTTTGATATTATCCATCATTTTTCCTAAATGAACATATTTGTAACCAATTATTTGGTCGTCTTTGTCTAATCCTAATTCTACTATGTATCCTTCTGTTAATTGTAAATATCTTGGTCCTTTTAATGA
>ULYR01015437.1_pt1 | contig 16611 bp, 14 predicted proteins | sample 1962341 | NCBI WGS metagenome assembly ULYR01 (sample SAMEA4835868, study PRJEB28245) | human gut metagenome | biome: gut microbiome; material: fecal sample | place: Denmark | collected 2008 | reverse complement strand
TCAGCTTTTCTGTTATGTTTGTTAATGCAGATTTTTCCATATTATCCAATCCTTTTCTGAATTAGTGAGACAGCGTCTCACCTTTTTATAATTTGTGGGACACCGTCCCACATTTTACAATTCGTCCACATTTACATTTATCCCCAGGATACGCTGTATCTCTGCCAATGTCTTATCAATTTCATGATCAAGAGCCTTGCGCTTCTTGAAATAGTCGGCAAGCAGTTCGGCAGGAGGCAAGATTTCTTCATCCTCTTTCGGGAACTTGCACAAGTCGAAGTTGCAATCGGTGGCGATAAGGTCTTCAACTGAATAGCAACGAGATTTCTCGTCACCATCAGCAATAATAATCTCCTTACGGTCGTTCCACCACTCACGGATTGGGTCGCAATGTTCTGACTTCATGGACTTTGTCTTGGAGAAATGCTTGTACCCCTCTGGCATGTCCAAACGATAGAACCACGTTTCCTTTGTAGAATAACCTTCTGGAGCACCCTCCGCACAGATATTATCGAAGAACAAAATGTTCGTGGCTATCGAAGTGTAAGGTGCAAAGATACTGCCTGGCAAACGGATAATGGTATGCAAGTTGAAATCTCTGAGCAGCTTGGTCTTGATGGCTATCTTTGTGTTGTCCGCTCCAAACAGGAAACCGTCTGGGACAATGACCGCTGCACGACCATTCCTCTTCAGTCGGTACATGATGAGCACCATAAACAAGTCGGCTGTCTCGCTACTACGCATATCAGAAGGGAAATGTGACTTGACATCAGACTTCTCGTTGCCACCGTATGGTGGGTTCATCAATACCACATCAAACTTGTCTTCGTCTGTATAGTTGAGTACATCTTTTGTAAGCGAGTTGTCATGATATACCAATGGTGTGTCAATGCCATGCAGCAACAGGTTTGTCACACATAGCATATACGGGAATTGTTTCTTTTCTATGCCAAATACAGACTGATTGTACTCTTTGCGGTCTTCGGCAGTCTTTACCTTTTTGTCCAATTCACCCAACCAACTTGTGATGAAACCTCCTGTACCACAAGCGAAGTCTGCCATTTTCTCACCAATCTGCGGATTGACTATCTCTGCCATAAACTCGGTCAAGGCTCTTGGGGTGTAGAACTCACCAGAGGAACCTGCCGACTGCATTTCTTTGAGGATTGTCTCGTATATCTCACCGAAAGCATGACTTTCCTCATAGTCACCAAGGTTCAAACCGTCAATCACATTCAGCACTTGACGAAGTTGAACTCCATCTTTCATATATTGGTTGGCATCCTCAAATGTGGTCTTTACAATCGCCTGACGGATAGGGGTTGTTGGTGTTACCTCTATGTTTTTGAGTTCCACAAACAATGTGTTGTTGACAAACGAAAGCAGCTCATCACCAGTCAAGGCATTACCGCTTCCATCGTCATGCGCCCAGTTACGCCAACGGCATTCTTCTGGAATAATAGACTTGTAATCATCATCGTCCAACTCCCAATCATTCTCTTTCTCGTCATAGACTTTCAAGAACAGCATCCACGCCATTTGTTCTATGCGTTGCGCATCACCGTTGATACCGGCATCATTGCGCATTATATTGCGTACCCGTTTTACGAAATTTGATAAACTCATATTTTGTTGCTATTTTATGCTATATTATATATGTATTGTTCCAGTTCTTTCACGGCATCAAGATAGCCTTGCTTACCACCGAAGAACTTCACGATGTTTGCTTTGGAACCCAACTTGCGGAAAGGGTCATTTTCAAGCACAGTAAGACTTTCCAATTCTGACACACCTTCCTTGGTGTACTTATCCAACAAGGCTTCAAGCACAAGCCGTGCCTGTTCACCATACTTGCTGAATATATCACGTTTCTTCACCTGCTCGGCACGCTCATGCCGTGTAAGTGTTTTCTTTCCATAGGCTATATGACAGATGAAATCGAAATCGTCCACATCGTCCATGTCTTGGTCATGCTTCAATACAGCAAGGTCAATGCCACTGTCTTTGAGCATTTCTGCTATGTCTGACTTCTTCTTGGTTTCTTGCCACTTGGAAGTAAATGTGTCTATCGTTGCGTATGTGTCTATGATACTTTTCTTTGTATAGTCCGTAATGCTTTCCGTGCGAAGCAACTTGCCATTTGTGTCATATACAGAAACGACCTTGTTGATAACCTTTACTGTACAACCGTCCGAGTTGACTATTGGCTTAGGTTGTTTGGGCGGTTGTTGACAAATACATGGAATCTGACCACATACGGGGCAGGGCTCTGGTGTCGGTTTGGGACACACGCATGGATTCTGTCCACATACAGGGCAAATATGTGGTTTAGGCGGATAATTCGGGTCTATCTCAATCGGTCCGTCCCAATCAGGGTCAGCGAACAATCGTGTTACGTTGCGGAAGTCCATTACAGTGAAGTATGTCTTTCCTTCTTTCTCACGAAGACGAGTGCCACGACCAATTATCTGTTTGAACTCTGTCATAGAGCCGATTTGTTGGTCAAGAACAATCAGTTTTGTCATTTTGCAATCAACACCAGTTGAAAGCAACTTACTTGTTGTCGCTATGACAGGGTATTTCTCTGCAACAGAAATGAAATAATCCAACTTGCCTTTTCCGTATTCGTCACTACCAGTTATACGAACCACATAGTCGGGATTTTTCTTGCACATGTCAGCATTGGCATTAGCCAAAGCCATTCGCATACGTTCCGCATGAGTTTCATCAGCACAAAACACTATGGTCTTAGCCATTCGATCTGTACTTTTCAGATAGTTGGTTATCTCCTGCGCAACTTCCCTTATGCGGTCTTCTATAACAATGTTATAATCATAGTCGCTATTATTATAGATGCGGTCTTCTATCTCGTTGCCGTAGATGTCCTTTTGCCCCTTTGTCGGTCTCCATTCGTCACCGATGTTTGTTGTAATGTTGATTACCTTGAAAGGAGCGAGGAAACCATCCTCTATTCCATTTTTAAGACTATAAGTATAGACTGGCTCGCCAAAGTAGCCAATACTTGACTGATACTTCGTTTCCTTTGGCGTAGCAGTCATACCGATATGAGTAGCTGAAGAAAAATATTCCAAGATGTTTCGCCAGTTGCTATCATCCTTTGCGCTACCTCTATGACACTCATCAACGATAACAAGGTCGAAGTAGTCGGGATTAGGGAACAGCTCTTGATAATTCTTGGCATCATTCTGTCCAATCAACTGCTGGTATAGCGCAAAAAACACTTGATAAGATTTCAATTCCTCCAAGTGATTCTTATCTTTGGAGTAGTCAATCTTGTGTGTTACCTTGTTTAGCGGCTTGAAGTCCTGTTGTATGGATTGGTCAACCAATATGTTGCGGTCAGCAAGATATAACACTTTCTTTTTCAATTCACTATGAAGCAAACGCCATACAATCTGAAAAGCAGTGTATGTCTTGCCTGTACCAGTTGCCATGACAAGAAGGACACGATTTTGCCCTTTTGCTATAGCATTGACAGTACGATTTACGGCATTGCGCTGATAATATCGTGGAGGAAATATATTCTGACCAGTGCAGAACGGTTGCTTAATGACAGCCAATTCTTGCTCATTAAGTCCATTGCCACCGTTAGCCTCGCTTTTATATCTTTCGATAAGTTCTTCTTTTGTCGGAAACTCATCCATGGCAAAAGTGCGTTCTTTCCCTGTTAAGAAGTCATGTTCGGCAAAGCCCTCCCCATTAGAACTATATGAAAACTTAACATCAAGCATTTGGGCATAAGTCATAGCTTGTTGCAATCCATGAGAAACAGAATGATTAGCATCCTTTGCCTCTACAATGGCTAAGGGTGTTGCCTTGTTTGCATAAAGCACATAGTCGGCAAACTTAGGTTTCTCTCTATGCACAAGATTGCCATGAAGACTAATTTTACCGTCAGTAAATTTAACCTCCTGTTCCATAAAAATGCTATCCTTTGACCATCCTTTGCTTGTAATGGCCTCGTTGATATAGCGGAACTTGACATCCTCTTCTGTTAAATTTTTGCTTATGCCCATATTCAACTAATATTTTATTATCAGAAGTTCTATAACATATTTACTAAGACAGGAAACTACGAGTTCATTACACTCTTTCGTTCTCGTCCGTAATCAAATCCTTGAGGTCAACTTCTAAAATCTTTGAGATTTCAAGAAGTGTCTCTAAATCGGGTTGATATTTATTACGAGCATAGCAATTAACCGTGCTAAAGCTCTTGCCTAACTGTTTTGCCAGCCAGGTTTGTGAAATACCCTTGCTATCTAAGACATCTTTTATCTTGTTTAGTTTCATAAATTCACCGAATTTTGCTACAAATATACATTAAATTTTGCGATAATCATTATAAATTTAACGATTGTTATTTCATGTAGTTATTGTACCTTTGCAGCGGAGAAGAGTTGTTTGACAGCAAACGTATGCATATTGCAGAAATTGGGACTATTGCCAAATCATTACCCCTATTGAGGTGAAAGACTCATAAATAGCTCATTTTAAGCTATTCAGCAGATTTTAGTGTAATTTTTTGTGAAAAAAGTTGGGAATTTATTTGGTTTTTTGATTACCCCCCCCCTATATTTGCAAAAAAATATCAGAGAAACGACAATGAATGCTACAATTCATAACTTCAACAATGCCGAGAAGCGCACAATTTCGGCTGAAGGACGCATTGTGCCTGCCCTTTCTCTTATTACGAATTTCCATTCCCAAACAATAATTATAAAAATCACAAGCACCTCGCAACGCGACGCATTGTCGGCGTTCCGCTAAGCGCAGGTGCTTGTGCCAATATTGGGGCACAGCCCCGAAACATCCGACAAACTTGACCAAACAAAACTAAATTATAGACATAACCAAACAAAAACCAACCAAAACAATGAAAAGGTATCTACTTTCCACTTTCACGATTGCAGCCGCGGCGCTGCTCGTGACATCGTGTAACGATGAGATGGACAACGGCCTGAAGACAGGCGACGAGGGAACCGTGACATTCACAGCGCAACTGCCTTCGGAAATGGGAACTCGTGCGTTTGCCGACGGACTGACGGCGAAACATCTGCAATATGCAGTGTATGAGGCTGGGCAATCAACTCCTCTGCCTGTGTTCGGCGACGAGACAACTGTTGTGGGAGAAGCCGAAATGGTCAACCTCAAGAAATCGGTAACCCTGAAACTGACGTCCGGCAAATCCTACGACGTGATTTTCTGGGCTGACGCTACAACCGATTCTCCATACACTTTCAATCCGGCATCACAGGAAGTGAGTGTGGACTACAGCAAGGTGAACAACAACAGCGACAATTGCGACGCTTTCTTCAAGAAAGAAACAATCACCGTTAGCGGAAACCAAAGTGTTGACGTCAAACTTACACGTCCGTTCGCGCAGGTGAACATCGGAACCGACGACTTTGACGCCGCCAAGGCCTCCGGACTGGAAGTGACCCAGACCGAAGTTGTGGCAAAAGCATTCGCCACGCTGAACCTTGCCACAGGCGAAGTTTCCGACGAAGCTGACCGCACATTCACTATGAAAGCCATTCCGACAGCATCCGACGGAGAGTTTCCCGTTGCCGGCGGCTACAAATACCTGTCGATGGACTACCTGCTCGTAGGTGCTGACAAGGCGACTGTCGACGTAGCCTTCAACTATGGAGGCCCGCAGAACCGCACGTTCACAAACGTGCCAGTGCAGCGCAACTACCGCACAAACATCTACGGCTCGCTGCTCACAAACACCACTGATTTCAATGTGGTCATCGAACCGGCATTTGCAACTACCAACTACAATCTCGGCGCTCTATACACAGCTTCGCAGATCGGTGGAGCGGTGACGCTGAGCGACAACGTCGACTTTGACCGCACAATCGCTGTGCAGCCAGGCAAAACAATGTCAGTGAACCTCAATGGGAAAACGGTGAAAAACACCACCGACTTGTGGGAAAACCCAAGCGTGCCAAACAGCTGGTCTCTGTTCTCTGTAAGAGGCACCGACAGCAAATTGACTCTTTCAGGCGACGGTGAGGTCATCGCCAAAGCCAACGACTGCTACGCTGTCGATGTTCAGGACGGAGGACATCTTGTTATCGAGGACGGACACTTCAACGGCAACATCCACGCAGTCTATGTACTTGAAGGTGTTGCGGAAATAAAAGGCGGAACATTCGAGGTGCAACAAAAATATCCCGACGCAGAGAAAGCCGATGAGTTCGTGCTCAACTGCTATGACGCGAACCGCGAAAACGGAACAGCGAAAATCATCGTTACCGGCGGCACGTTCATTGGATTCAACCCTGGCGACTGCAAGGCTGAGGGCAACGGCACCAACTTCGTTGCCTCTGGCTATGCTTCAATCGCCAACGGCACAACTGCCGACGGCCGCACCATCTGGAAAGTTGTGCCGGCTGTGGAGGCTACAACAGCCGAAGGACTCGAAACCGCACTCACCACAAGAGGCAAGATCGTGGCGTTGGGACAAGATTTAGAATACGCATCATCCATATCTCCAGCCAGAAACACTTCCTTGGTAATGAAAAACGGCGCAGTTTTCAAATCAACCAACGATGATTCAAACAACATTAACACCTTACTGTCAATAAGCGCAACTGGTGTGAAAATCTCCGGAAACGGCACATTGGAAGCAGCACCAAACCGCCCGAACCACCCATCAGCTGTCATAGAAGTGAGAAATGGCGGTTCTGTTGATATCAGCGGCAATTTGACATTTGATGCAAAAGGAGGCAGTCAGGCCAACAATGCCATCAAGATTATCAAGGGCACTGCCAATATCCACAGCGGATATTTCCACACCGTAGGAGGGGCAACAAAGGAATCCACATCAGAGTGCATCTATCTGGAGTCCGGATGGGCGGCTTCTTCAAAAGCAAATCTCAACATTTACGGAGGTGTATTTGAATGTGATGGTGATGCAACATACTTAATCAACTGTAAAGACGAATATAGTAGCAAATGTACCATTAAAATAATGGGCGGCATATTCGTAAGCTTCAATCCTGCCGACAACACTGCCGAAGGCGCACACACCAACTTCGTTGCCCCTGGCTACAAATCGGTAGAGACCACCTACAATGGCAAGCAGGCTTGGAAGGTTGTTAAAGAATAACTAACAGCAAGCATCTAAAGCTTCACAATATGGTCGGCGTCGTGTCTGCACAGGCACGGCGCCGATTTCGTTTCATGTCACCGTCGTGCCTCGCGGCGCTCGTCGGCGCGACTCTTGCTCGTTGTGACGAGAAACACGCCCACAAAAATCATCGCCACGGCAAGCCCCTTCATCACGTTGAACGAGTCGAGCCCGAGACAAACCGTCACGACACACGCCACTACGGGCTGCACGTAGTTGTACATTCCAGCCACCGTGGGACGCAGATTCTTCTGCCCGACAATGATAAACATATAGCTCACAAACGTGGCAAACACCACGATAAACGCCACGGCAAGCACATCGTCCCATCCAAGCGCAAACCAGTCGGTTGCCACAAGACTCGAATATGAGAACGGAAGCGTGCAGAGAAAAGCATAGGTAAACATCCACTTCATCACCGTCACAAGCGAATAGCGGCATATAAAATTCTTGAACAGGACAAGATAGGTGGCATAACTCAGTTGGGCGAAAAGCACAAGCAGGTCGCCAAGTATGGGATGCGCACCGGCTGCCGTGGCAGTGGCTCCACTGCCCAGAATGAGCATCAATGCGCCCCCAGCCCCGAAAGCTATGCCTGCCACCTTTTTCCCCGTGACCGGCTCACGAAGGAATACGGCGGCAAGAAGCATTGCCCACAAAGGCATACTCGTGGTGATTATCGACGCGTCGGCAGGCGACGACAGTTTGACCCCAAAGATGAAACTGCCCTGATTGAACACTATGGCAAGAAGCGACGCGGCAAACAGACGCAGCATGTCGCGCGGCGGCACGTGCTCCGGTTTTTGAAACAGCGACACTGCCCAGAACAGCACCATCGCGCCGAAAATGCGCAAATCGGTGAGCACAAACGGCGTGACCACACCGCCAGCCATAACAACCTTGGCAAGGGGCGACATCAAGCCCCAACTCGTATTCGCCAGCAGCATCGCGCCGTGGCCTTTCCAACTGAATTTTTCCATAATCGGGTACAAAATTAGACATAAATCTATTATTTATACCTACCTTTGCACCAAAATTCAAAAGATGACAGACAAGAGTTATTCTCTCACCATAACAAAAGAACAACTGGCAGAATTGCCCCGAGTGGAGTTTCCCGGTGTAATCAAGGTGGTAAACACCGCCGCCGAGGCACGCAAAGCGGTGTCGATACTGAAAAAATATCCTATCCTCGGCTTCGACACCGAATCAAAGCCCACATTCAGAAAGGGAGTGCCTATCCACGTCTCGCTGATTCAGATTTCAGCCGACGATGTGTGCTTCCTGTTCCGCGTGCGCAAGATTGACGACCTCGAGCCTCTGCACGAAATCATGGACAACCCCGACATTCCAAAAATCGGACTGTCGCTCCACGACGACTTCTCGATGCTCGCCCACAACTACGACTTCCACCCCCAGGGATTCATCGACCTGCAGAAACTTGTGCCCGACTACAATTTCGGCTGCTCAAGCCTACAGAAAATCTACGCAATCCTGTTTGACATGAAAATCTCAAAGTCGCAACAGCTGTCGAACTGGGACGCCGAGACGCTCACCGAGGCACAGACATCCTACGCCGCCATCGACGCATGGGCGTGCATACGCATCTACCGACGGCTGCTCAGCGATGCGTTTGTGCCGGAAGAGTCAAAATATAAAGTCATAAAATCAACCGACAATGAAAACTAAAAAATCCACATGGCTGCCGCTGCTGCTGCTTGTTTATCTGATGGTGATGGCCTACGTAGGCCGCGGACAGGTGGCTGCAGGCAAGTATCTGCAATATTTCGGAGTGATGGGCGTGTCGCTGCTCGTAATCGTGCTGCTGCATTTCACGCTCAAACACAAAGAGCGCCTCAAAAAGCTGCGCGAGAACGATGAAGAATTGCCGCAACGGAGCCGAAAAGAAGGCAACGAAGAAAAATGACCTGTTTATTTTTGGTCATTACCTTTTATATCATTAAATTTGTTCACTTTAGAAAAATCTTATAAAACCTAAAAATATTATGGACAACGAACTCCTAAAACAAGTTACGGAAAAAGCCGAGAAATGGCTTTCTCCTGAATACGACGAAGAAACACGCGCTGCCGTAAAGGCTATGCTCGACAGCGAAGACAAGACAGAACTCATCGAGTCGTTCTATAAAGACCTCGAATTCGGCACTGGTGGCTTGCGCGGAATCATGGGCGCCGGCTCAAACCGTATGAACATATACACTGTTGGCGCCGCCACCCAAGGCTTGTCAAACTATCTGAAAGTGGCGTTCAAGGACCTCCCGGAAATCAAGGTTGTGGTGGGTCACGACGTGCGCAACAACAGCCGCAAATTCGCCGAAATCGTTGCCGACATCTTCTCGGCCAACGGCATCAAGGTGTATCTCTTCGACTCTTGCCGCCCTACTCCGGAAATGTCGTTTGCAATCCGCCATTTCGGATGCCAGAGCGGTGTGATCATCACTGCATCTCACAACCCGAAAGAATACAACGGCTACAAAGCCTATTGGGACGACGGCGCGCAGATGATCGCCCCTCACGACGTAAACACAATCAAATATGTCAACGAGGTGACCGACGTTGCCGACATCAAATTCAAAGGCGACCCGTCGAAGATTGAAATCATCGGAGAGGAAGTTGACAAGATTTTCCTTGAAAAAGTAAAAAGCCTGTCGCTCAGTCCAGAGGCAATCAAGAGACATCACGACATGAAGATTGTCTACACGCCAATCCACGGAACCGGCTTGAAACTGATTCCCCGCTCTCTTGCAAACTACGGCTTCACAAACATCATCGGCGTGCCTGAGCAGGAAGTGCTCAGCGGCGACTTCCCTACCGTCGCTTCGCCAAACCCAGAAGAGCCGTCGGCTATGGCAATGGCCATCGAGAAAGCAAAGGAAACCGGCGCAGAGGTAGTGATGGCTTCCGACCCCGACGCTGACCGCATCGGCCTCGTGATCCGCGACAACAACGGCGAGTATGTGCTCATCAACGGAAACCAGATTGTGATGATTTTCCTCAACTATCTGATGACCCGCAACACGGAGCTCGGCACACTCACCGGCAATGAATACATCGTGAAGACAATCGTGACAACCGAGACAATCCGCACAATCGCCGAAGCTCAGCACATAAAGATGTATGACTGCTTCACCGGCTTCAAATGGATTGCCAACGTGATGCGCGAAAACGAAGGCAAAGCCCGCTATCTGGGTGGCGGCGAGGAAAGCTACGGCTTCCTGGCCGAGGATTTCGTCCGCGACAAAGACTCAGTGTCGGCAATCTCGCTCATGGCTGAAATCGCAGCTTGGGCAAAAGACAAGGGCTTGAACATGACCGACATGCTGATCGACATCTATATGAAGTACGGCTTCTCGCGCGAGAAAGGCATCTCTTTGGTGCGCAAAGGCAAATCGGGCGCAGAGGAAATCATCGCCTTGATGAAACAATTCCGCGAGAACCCACCGAAGGAAATCGCCGGATCGCCAGTGGTGACCGTAAAAGACTTCCAGTCGCTCGTAGAGACAAACGTGGCGACAGGCGAGACAAAGAAACTCGACATGCCGGCTACGTCAAACGTGCTCCAATACTACACAGCCGACCGCACGAAAGTGTCTGTCCGCCCGTCGGGAACAGAGCCTAAGATCAAATTCTACATCGAGGTTCACGACACTCTCGCTTCCGCCGATGAATATAAAGCAACAGAGGCACGCGCAGACGAGAAAATCAACCGCATCGCGAAAGAATTCGGCATCACTAAGTAAAAATAGTCTGATATTTATCATAAATAATGGGTTGCGCATGTGTGCAACCCATTATTTTTTTGCCTGTTATATAATAATTCGCCACACTGATGCGTTACTGATATGTATGAACTTTAAACAATATTGCCTATGCAGAAAAACTCTACTCATTTGATTACAAAAGAATGCAACGGAACACAACAATCTTCCGTTAAACCAAGAAAATCAACAATCGAGTTTTTGAAGCAGTTTGCAAGAGCCTACACCTATCAGCAGCAAATGCCATACCAGTTAGGCGGATTCATTGCCAATTAAAACTGCCAATTCAGAAACCTGGCACAACGCTTCCTCCACATGGAGGAAGCGTTTTCCATTAAAAATCACACTTTTCCGTCCAACCGCCGCATTTTCAAGTTAAAAACAGTTTACAATCGTGCATTTTAATTAAAAAATAAAAAATTAATAAATTTAAGAGTCAGATTTAAGATATGTTTCATATATTTGCAATATCAAAAAAAGTGTAAAAACGATGAAGAAAAGTACGATTTGGATATTGACCATCATAATGGCGCTGACATTTGTCGGCCTGTTGTATATGCAGTTCGTATATATGGAGGAGATGGTGAAGATGCGCGAACAGCACTTCTCGGAAGGCGTGAAGCGCAGCCTCTACTCTTTGTCGACAGCTTTGGAGAAAAACGAGACAAAAAACTATCTCGAGGAAGAGCTGCTGATGTTGGAGCCAGGGATATTTGACTCAAACTCATTTCTGAAGACAGACAACTTCATGAACACATCCCTCTCGCAAGAGTCCGACCTTCCGGCAACAAACCGGCGCACTCCCGTAGAGCAGGACAAGCTGCGCAAATTTCAGGAAAACCTGCGCAAGCAATTCCTTTATCAGAAAGGTCTGCTCAACGAAGTGATACTCACCATACTCAACCAGTCGAGCAACCGCCCCATCACAGAGCGCGCCGACTCAGCTATGGTCAACAACTACCTTCGCACCGAGCTCGGCAACAACGGCATTCCTCTCGCATGGGAATATGCCATAGCCGACCGCAAAGGCCACATTGTCTACAAGACCACCGGCTACGACGAAACGGTAGACAAAGAAGACGTATTCATACAGACGCTGTTTCCCAACGACACCGAGTCGCGGCGCAACTATCTATACGTCTACTTCCCCGAGCGCGACAAATACATATTCTCATCCGTACGGTTCATGATTCCGTCGTTCGGATTCACATTCGTGCTGCTTGTAGTGTTCCTGTGCACCATCGTAATCGCATTCCGCCAAAAGAAACTGTCGGAAATGAAAAACGACTTCATCAACAACATGACCCACGAATTCAAGACTCCGATATCAACCATCTCGCTCGCAGCGCAGATGCTCAACGATGACACCATGCGCAAAAGTCCGACGATGATGCAGCACATATCAACCGTAATCAACGACGAGACAAAGCGGCTGCGCTTCCAAGTAGAGAAGGTGCTCCAGATGTCGATGTTCGACCGTCAGAAAGCCACCCTCAAACTACAGGAAGTAAATGCCAACCAATTGATACAAAACATCGTAAACACCTTCAAGCTCAAAGTTGAGAAATACGGCGGACGCATCGACGCCCGACTCGACGCCGAGATTGCCGACGTGAAAGTCGACGAGATGCACTTCACCAACGTGATTTTCAACCTGCTCGACAACGCTGTCAAATACCGACGCGACGACTGCCCGCTGCAGCTCACCGTGGCGACACGCAGCCTTCCGGGCGACAAAATCGAAATCTCGATAGCCGACAATGGCATCGGAATAAAACGCGACGACTTGAAAAAGGTGTTCGAAAAGTTCTACCGCGTGTCGACCGGCAACCGCCACGACGTGAAAGGATTCGGCCTCGGACTGGCATACGTGCACAAGATGGTGACCGAGCTGAAAGGCGAAATCCGCGTGGAGAGCGAATTCAACAAGGGATCGAAATTTATAATTACATTACCATTAATAAATGAATAATCATGGAAGAAAGATTGCGTATTTTGTTATGTGAAGATGACGAAAACCTCGGCATGCTGCTGAGAGAGTATCTTCAAGCGAAAGGCTACAACGCCGATTTGTTTCCCGACGGTGAAGCCGGCTACAAGGCTTTCTTGAAGGGTAAGTATGACTTGTGCGTGTTCGACGTGATGATGCCTAAGAAAGACGGCTTCACGCTCGCACAGGAAGTAAGAACCGTAAACAGCGAAGTGCCTATCATTTTCCTTACGGCAAAATCACTGAAGGAGGACATCCTCGAAGGCTTCAAAATCGGTGCCGACGACTATATCACAAAGCCGTTCAGCATGGAAGAGCTCGTGTTTAGAATCGAGGCTATCCTGCGCCGCGTGAAAGGCAAGAAAGGCAAGGAAATCACGATGTACAAAATCGGCAAGTTCACTTTCGACACTCAGAAACAAGTGTTGATGATCGAGGATAAAATCACAAAACTCACGACCAAGGAGTCGGAACTGCTGAGCCTGCTCTGCGCTCACGTAAACGAAATCCTCGAGCGCAACTTCGCCCTGAAGACAATCTGGATTGACGACAACTACTTCAACGCCCGCAGCATGGACGTATACATCACCAAACTGCGCAAGCACCTGAAGGACGATCCTTCAATCGAAATCATCAACATCCACGGAAAGGGCTACAAACTCATTGCTCCCGACGTGGAAGCAAAGGCGAAATAAGACAACGCCAACCTAAACCCCAACACAGGGCGGAGAGCTGTAAAAGCAGCTGACTCCGCCCTGTTTGCGTATGCGCCGACGGAGAAACTTCCCCATCGCGGCAAAGCGGCATATAAGCCGGGAAACGGCGCGGCATGCGTAACGGCAGCACACACCTGTTTGGCGCGGAATCGCGCAGGGCGCATCCAGACTATCGGAGCGCATGCCTGCCAACGTAGCCGATGCGCGAGCACAGCAGAGCGCGCCGGGACTCGACATGCCCCAGCAGCCTGCGTGCCGGAGGCACGCCACTACGGATGAGTCGGCGCACATGCCTATGCCGAGCATATAAAAGATGAGAGACCCACCAAATGGTGAGCCTCTCTTAGTGGCGGGAGCAGGATTCGAACCTACGACCTTTGGGTTATGAGCCCAACGAGCTACCTCTGCTCCATCCCGCGATGTTTCGTTTACGTGTGCAAAGGTAGTAACTTTTTCATCCACTTCCAAATTTTCAGGCATCTTTTTTCACGCATTCCGTTCTTATTTATCATAATCACTTGTTCCACATCATATTACGCACTAAAGTTTTTTCACCGTCGTTTTCGCCATGCACCACACACACGGCTGAAAAGCCGGACACGACAGCAATTCGCCCCACACTTTTTCTGTTCCAAAACTTGCTGCTGAACAAAAAACGGATGCCCGTCAGCACCAATGCAGACGACAGCCCAGTATAAAAAGGAGCGATAAACCACAGCGGCATCAACTCATAACGCCTTATCGACACACCCAACGTTATCATAAACGCCATAATAATCCAACCACGAGCGTCAAAAAAGCCCATCAGACAATTGGAGTCGCCTTTTTGCGAAATCCTACGCTTGTGCTTATGAAACATCCTGCTGAAAACCATATAGTGGAACGCCGCGAACACCGCAACCGCCCCCAGCAACATCAGCACAAACCCGCCCGACACCTGCGCCCAGCAGTCTATCCCGATACGCAGAATGTTGACGCCGGCAACTGTCCACACAATTCCAGCCACAACCATCAACGTTTTCCTGCTAACACCAAATCTCATTATCGTGCAATTATATCATGCCACCCCGCGCCAAGTCACAACAAACACGGCAACGCAAGAATCAGCCAATACAAATATAACTATTTTGTCCAACTCGCCGGACGTTATTTGTGAAAAATCGCAATATCGCGCAATCATCGCCCCGGGGAAGTCGCGTTTGCACAGTTTTTTAGCACAACATTCCGTAACATTCAGAAAAATACCGTATTTTTGTGACAAAATATTTTTAAGAAAATGGCAATAGAGCTAAAACAACTTACAAAACGCAGCGAGAACTATTCGCAATGGTACAACGACCTGGTCGTTAAAGCAGACCTCGCCGAGCAATCGGCAGTCAGAGGATGTATGGTTATCAAACCCTATGGCTATGCCATCTGGGAAAAAATGCAACGCACTCTCGACGATATGTTCAAAGAAACCGGACACGTCAACGCATATTTCCCTCTTCTAATCCCGAAATCATTCCTCAGCCGCGAGGCAGAACACGTGGAGGGATTCGCAAAGGAATGCGCCGTAGTGACACACTACCGTCTTAAAAACGCAGAAGACGGCAGCGGTGTGGTTGTCGACCCCGCAGCCAAACTCGAGGAAGAACTCATCATCCGACCAACCTCGGAAACCATCATTTGGAACACTTATAAAAACTGGATACACTCATATCGCGACCTCCCTATCCTTTGCAACCAATGGGCAAACGTGTTCCGCTGGGAAATGCGCACACGCATGTTCCTGCGCACCGCCGAATTCCTATGGCAGGAAGGACACACCGCACACGCCACTAAGGAAGAGGCACTCGTGGAGGCTAAGAAGATGCTCGGCGTATATGCCGACTTCGCTGAAAAATATATGGCCGTGCCTGTGATCAAAGGCGTGAAGACAGCACATGAGCGTTTCGCAGGAGCTCTCGAGACATTTACCATCGAGGCAATGATGCAGGACGGAAAAGCACTGCAATCGGGCACGTCGCACTTCCTCGGACAGAACTTTGCAAAGGCTTTCGATGTGAAGTTCATCAACAAGGAAAACAAACTCGACTACGTTTGGGCAACGTCATGGGGCGTATCGACACGACTCATGGGCGCTCTGATCATGACCCACTCCGACGACAACGGCCTTGTATTGCCTCCACATCTGGCTCCTATACAAGTGGTGATTGTCCCTATTTACAGAAAGCAGGAACAACTCGCCATGGTTTCTGAAAAAGTGGCAGGCATCGTGGAAGGCTTGAAGGCAAAAGGCATCAGTGTGAAATACGACGACGCCGACAACAAACGCCCGGGATTCAAATTCGCCGACTACGAGCTGAAGGGTGTGCCTGTGCGCCTCGTCATCGGACCGAAGGACTTGGAGGAAAACACGGCAGAAGTCATGCGCCGCGACACACTCGGGAAAGAGACCGTTTCGCTCGACGGAATCGTTGACTACGTTGCAAACCTCCTTGAAGATATCCAAAACAACATCTACACCAAGGCTCGCAACTTCCGCGACTCCCACATCTTCGAGGCGAACTCTTACGACGAGTTCAAAGAGCTTATCGAAAAGGGAGGCTTCGTTCTCGCACACTGGGACGGCACGACCGAAACAGAAGAGCGCGTAAAAGAAGAGACAAAAGCCACAATCCGATGCATTCCTTTGGACGGCGACACAACACCCGGCACCTGCATTTTCACAGGCAAGCCTTCTGAGCGCCGAGTAATCTTCGCAAGAAACTACTAATCGGCAGAAAAATTTCAAAGCGGAGGAGCAAATTTATAACAGTTTGTTCCTCCGCTTTTTATCCCTCAAAACACCCGTCAACAAAAGGATTCCGGTGATTTTTTTCTAATTTTTTTACCGAAAAATTTGCGGGAATAAAAAATCTGTTCTATCTTTGCACTCGCAAAAGCGAAACAACAGCGACTGCGAAAATAGCTCAGTTGGTAGAGCACGAC
>ULYR01008559.1_pt1 | contig 16685 bp, 20 predicted proteins | sample 1962341 | NCBI WGS metagenome assembly ULYR01 (sample SAMEA4835868, study PRJEB28245) | human gut metagenome | biome: gut microbiome; material: fecal sample | place: Denmark | collected 2008 | reverse complement strand
TGACAATCGGCACGGGCGCAGTCGGGAGCGGCGTGCCGTCCTGCGTGCTTTTGCCGCAGACACGCAGTCCGACAAAAGGCGCGGCAAAAGAATCCGTCGCAGTAATCGACGCGCCGGACACGTTGCCAGACAAAACATTCGCGCGCGCGGAAAGCGTGTTAGCGGTATTCGTGACCGCGCGGATAGCGTCGCCAGCAGATTTCGCGTCAGCCGCGCGGTTCTCAAGCGTCAGCGTCTTGTCCGTCACCAACGCCGTTGGAATCCCACCGTTTGCGCCTATGCCGTAAAGCGCCTGAATCACACCAATCATGCTTGCATCAACCATTCGTTCCACCTCCCAGCTTCACCCACGCGCCCTGCGCGTCCTTCTGCCACATCGCGCCGAACCCGGCGGTGTACGCCAGACTGCCCATTTCGCCGGAATCTTCCGGTTCAGAGCCGTCGGAGATGTTCGCCTTGTTGTCCAGCATCCACTCGGAAGTTCCGCATCGTTCCGCGTTGCTTCTGGTTTTCCGCATCAAGTGCCACACGATTACTCCTCCTTGCAAGTGATTGCAATTTTTGTCGATTCAAGTCCAAGGTTTCCGGCGGAATCAACAGCTTGAAACGCAATGATTCTGATTCCTCCGTTTCCCGCGCTTTGGAACGATTTCGTGAATGTGATTGTCTCCTGCGTTACGTCGTAAATGCGCTCATTCACCGCCTCATCCACGATAAATCGGATGCTCGCCGCGTTCTTCTGCACAACCGTGAACGTGACGCTCTCGCCGACTTTGATGTTCGTCTTGTCGGGCGTCACGCTGATGATTTGCGGTCGCGCATCCGCAAGCGCGGAAACATCACTTTCCCACGCCGCAAGCAGTTTGCTGTAGTTTTGGTTCGCTGTGTTCGATTGGTACACAGCCGTTTTGAGCAATTCCAGCAGCAGCAGCTTTTCTTCCGCGGCAAGCGATACCATGTGGCGCGGTACTCTGCGCAGTGCCTCTACCTCCTTTCCGTCCACCGTTTCCGTCTGCGTCACCAAAACATACGCATCGGCTTTGAGCGCGTCCGCAATCGGCTTTTGCGTGATTTTCTGCCCTGCCAATTTTCACCGCCCCTTTCTTATGGCAGGTACGAGAGCGTACCCGTCATCACGTCCGCCGACGCATTTTTATTCACGCACGTCAGCTTGATTTGCGTGTTGGACTGCAAGTAGATGTTGTAATAATCGTAGTTTCCAAGGTGGAACGTTACGGTAATCGGGTCTATATCGTCGCAGAGGTTGACGTTTGATTCCACCGTCGCTTGCAGCGCCATCGCTTGCCATTCCGCAATCCTCGGCACTTTCGTCTGCGCGAATGTCACCGTTTTGTTTCCCTTCGTCAGCGTAATGTCCATCGTCAGATTCGATTCAAAGGACGAGCTGCCCGGAATCATGTACAGCACATAATCCAGCGTGTAGGTGTACGCGCCGTCAGATAGCGTGTCATTGTTTGCCGCCGTAAGGCTGTGCACGGATTTGTAGCTGTTCGCGCCGGAGAAAATCAGCGTCGAATCGCGGTTTTCGCTGGTTGTTTTGGCGTAGGTCGTTTCCATCGTCGCGCTGGGCTGAAACCAAAGCAAGTCATGTCCTTCCGGCTTTGTGTTGGATACGATAATGCGCTTGTAGGGGTTGTGCTGATTGTAAACAGCCGTCACGTTCGCCGCCTGTCCAATCGCCACAACCATTGTGATTCGCTGCTCGATGGCAATGCCCGCGTTCGCTGCACGGAGCATCGACGCGTTCTGCCCGTCGTTTGCGTAGGCGTACAGCACTTCTTCCCCGTCCGCGCCCTTGGCAAAGATGCCGAGTTCGCGCCAGATAAAATCCTGCGTCACGTCGCCCGAATCAAATTCGCCCGTCACGCCCACGCTTCCCGCTGTGGATTTGTCCAAGTCCACAATCTCCACGGATAAGCACGGATGCACCAAGTCGTTCAGGCTGTCCGCATCCTGGCTGCCAAGTTCGCCGTCGCCCATTTTGAAGCGCGTGAACGTAATCAGTTCGCCGGAAATTGCCCGAATCAGAAGGCTCTGCCCATTCGTCGTCAGTACCGGGTTTGTCGCAATCATTTTTATTCCTCCACCATCAGCACGTTTCCGTTCTCGTCCAGTAGCATTTCGGCGTTCTCATCCGTGTACCATGCCAGCGTGTCCACGTCAATTCCCGCCACCCGCATTACGCAGTCATTCTGCCCGTAAATCGCGCATCCCGCATAGGCGGTTGACTGTTTTGCCCGAACGTCAAAAAGAAACGCATCCAGTACGCTTCTGACATTTTTCACGTTCTCGATGGTTGCCGCCGCTTCCGCTGCGTTCTCCGGCAGAAATGTATCCGTGAACCTTAAGCGGAAATGGAACGGTTCGCCGCCGTACTGCCAGTTTTCTTCCAGCTTTGCGTCGCTGCCGAAATAGCCGCCAAGGAATTGCTTTGCCGCCTTCGGCGTGCCGAAAATGCTGTATAGCGCAATAGCATTTTTAATCCACTGCCGCTTGCTGTCGATGTCCGCCTTGTAGTCATATAGGCAGCCCGTTTCCCATGCGATTTCGTCCAGCCGCCATTCCGGCATTGTTTCGTAGTCCGTCAGGCATTTCACGCCGGACAGCACCACCGTGTTCATGGCACGCAGTCCGGCTTCAATGGCTTTCGCCACGGCATAGCCGTTTTTGTCGCGTAGGATAAAGCGCGGAACGAATTTCGTTATGTCAAACGTAAACATTTCCGCACCCGCCTTTACATTGCCGTCAGCGCGATTTCGCCCTTGCACCGCTTGTTTTCCGCAATTTCGGTGTAGGTCACGCTGCCGCCGTTAAATGCGCTGCCCGTGTCCCAGATGACGCGCGTCGCGCCCGCCTGATAGAGCATCGCCATCAGGCGGTCAGGGTTAAATGCCTGCCCGATGGTGTTGTCCTGCCATTCCTGATAGTCCTTCACGGCAGCGCTGATGGCGGCGTTCGTCTGGCTTGCGTTGTCGCAGGCGTATTTGACTTTCAGCGTGTAGAGGATGTCCGTCGCCTGCTGCACCGTCACATGGTCGGTCAGCGGTCGAACGTCCTCCGCCGAAAGCGCTTCTTCCACGCTTTTCAAAATGCCGTCTGCTCCCTTCTGCGTAGACAAAAGCAGATATACCGAGACGTTTCCCGCGCCCGCGTTGATGGCTTTCGCGTCCAGAATGTCGCTGCTGACTGCTTTCGCAATCGTTTCGTACTGCCGCGCCGGGCCAGTCCCGACACGCGCCAGCGCATACGCACGGATTCGTTGGCGGTATGTGTCGTCGTCCTCCGCTTCGTTTCCGCCTGCCGCCGCCGCGGTGACGACGATGCTGTTCACGCTGCTGCTGACGTCCGCAAGGGACATTTCCGTTCCAGCTTTCAGCCCGTTTCCCGCGCTTCCCGTGCGGTCTGCGATGACCTCCGCCGTCATGGTCTGCTCGTAGCCGTTCAGCGTAAGCGGCTCGACCAGCAGGTAAAACACTTCGCCGTCTGCGGTCATGGCAGTGCCAGCCGCTAAGGTGCTGCTTTTCCCCGTCGCATTGGTTGTGATGCTCACGGTCGCCCGCGCCGCCGCCGCCTGTATGCGCGTACAGCCGCGCTGTTCTCCGATGATGTCCAGATAGTCGCCCACCGCGTATCGCAGCGTCTGCATCCGCAGCGCATTGTCCACGCCCGCGAAAACCTGTACGATGTCCGCCTGTACCGAGCGCAGCAGCATTTCTTTTTCGTCGCCGGGGTAGAGGACGTCGCCGCCCGCCGTGATGTAGGCAAGCATCATTTCTTTCCAGATGGCGTCGGGGTCGTAGGTTACATAGTGCAACTCTGTGCTGTCCATGTGCGGGTCACTCCTTTCGTTTTTTTTCGTTCCTGCAAGGGGTCTTTTTCGTCGTAGGGGTTTCGCGTCTGCGGAGGAGACAAGGGGGCAATGAAAACAGGCGAAGCCTGCGGTCGCCCCCTTGACCCCTTCGCGGGTCGCCCTGCCTTGACCCCTTCGCAGCGGTCACTTTTCTGCTTGGATGTTTGCGCGGCAGGGGTTTCGCGTCTGCGGACGCGACCAAAGGGCTTTGCGGTCGCCCTTTGGAAACCTTCGCGGGTCGCTTTGCCTTGAAACCTTCGCGGCTACATTCCGTCAGGCAGGGAGATGAGGACGCTGATGTAGATGCTGCCGTTCTCCTGCTGGGTCGCTTCCGCGTCCACCACTTCCACGTCCGGCTCCCATAGCATCACACGGTCAAGCTCCGGCAAAAGGTCGTCGCGCAGCTGCTCCATCGGCAGGTCGTATAGCGCCGCATCAAACCCGCGATAGCGGTCATAGGGGACTTCCCCCTTTTGGCACATCAGCAGATTTTTCGCGTTTTGCAGCGTCCGCCGTACCATGTCGCTTTCCTGATAGTCAATTGCGCTTGGACGATTGTCAATCACATATTGTGCCACGTCTCCCCCTCCCTCATCGCATCACTTTGTTCACAAGCGTTCCGGCAGGAATCACTTTTTTGTGGAGCGTCGGAGTTGTCGGGCCGCTATTCGTCGTTGTTTTCTTCGCTTCCGCCGCCTGTGATTCTTTGCGCGCGTTGTCCGTAACCCATCTGGACGCAAACACTTTTTCCTTCGCTGCTTCCGCTTCTTGGATTTTCCTGTCCACTTCGGATTTTGTACTGACACCTTCGACTTTCAGCGTCGCATCCCAAAGATTGTTATACTTCCCGTTGATGAGGTTCTCCGTGTTTTTGATGATGCTTTCAAGTACCTTACTCGTACTTTTCAGCGAATCGCCAATGCCGGGAATTTTCGGATTCTCCTGCTTGACGGACGTTTTGTTTATCGTTCCGCTTCCCGAACCGCTTCCGTTCGCGCTGCCGTCATTCTTCGAGCATTGCTTTAATGTTAGCTTCACGTCCGCGCGCACCCATGTTCCGCCGGGCGCAATCGCGACTTCGCTCACATCCGCCTGCACCAGCATCAAACTGCATTCCATCAGCTTCTTTCCGCCGATGTAGAAGTAATCCTTTTCGCTTGCCGTCGCTTCGTCCACAAACGCCATTGCTTCGGCTTTCACACTGCACCCAAACTGTGCATTCAACACCGCCGTCAGCGTGATTTGCTTCGGTTTCCCGTTTTTGCGCGAAACATATTTCTGCCCGCCGCTTTCCGTGTCTTCGGTTTCCGTGCTGCCCGTGATGGAAAGCCCCGTGAAGCCGCGCACTACTTCGCTGGACACCTCAAAGATGTGTCCGTTCCACCGCGCAATTTCCATTTTCCATCACTCCTTCCACGGCGCTTTTTCCGGCATTTCCGGGTTCTCGTCGTCCGATGGCACTTCTACCACCGGCAGCAGGAGAAGTTCGCCCCCTGCGAATACCGTGATTCTGCACAGCGCCGGGTTCGCGTTCAGCAGCTCACAGGCGTATTTTTCGTTCCCGTAAATAGCCAGCGCCACGCTGTCAAACGTTTCCCCGGCGCTGCACTTGTACCCTTTTCCGCTCAGCGTCATGCGTACACCTCCACGCTGTCGCGCATCTGCTTTTCCGCCAGCCATTTTTCAAAGCGTCTCTTGTCTTCGCGGAGTACCTGTTCCACGCCCGTTGCGTCCGTCGCGTTGATGGTCGGGCTGTATACAATCGTCGTGGGTGTGTTGGAAGCATTCGCGTTCATTCCGCCGTAACGTGAAAGGATTTCCGCCCAAGTGAAGCCGCTTGCCGCCCGCGCCGCGTCCAGCAGGCGCGCCGTTCGGTCAGAATGTTCTTCTGGGATTGCCCATTCCGCGCCGTCCTCGCCGAAAATGGACGGTTCATCCGCGCGCCCGCCTGTTGCGTAGAACGCTATCATCTGCATTCGGTTTTTCCACACATTCGACTGCGAAAGCGGAGGACCAGAACCAGTCGCCGAATATACTACACCGGCAAATCGCAGCGTGACGGTTCTGTCGTTGTACTGGTTGATTTTCTCTTCGAGTTTCGACGTGTCGCCGTCCACTTCAACCGTCGTCGTCAGCGGTTGATTTGTCAGCAGATAATCTTCCGGGTGCTTGCTTGCTTCGCCGTAGAGAAGATTCCAGATGCCGTACTCTTTTGAAAACCTTGCATTTTCCCCGCTAACGTAATCTTCACCTAACGCTTTAGCGGCTGTCTCTAAATCATACATTTTGCTCACCTGTTCCGTAAAATAGGTGAACATATCGAAATTCACGCCCGCAACCGCGAACCAGCTGTCACTTATATCATCTATGCTATATCCTTCTGTATTCTTAACCACATTGCCGATAACGCTCATGAGCTCCTGAATCGTTCCTTCGCCTTCTCCAAGGAGTTCAATTTGCTTGCGCGCCATATCCAGTGTGTAATCTCCCGTTGTATCTTGAATCAAATTTTCCGCGCTCTGTCTTTGATTTGATTTCCCACCGATGTTCACGGAAACCTCGTCATCGTACATCGTGGAAAAATTCCCCGCAATCCAGTTGAGCCAGTCACCCTCTTTCCCGTAACGCGCAACCGCATAGAACCCGTTTGCAAGCTGCTCCATTGCGTACATATGCCGCATCCGGTCAGCGGACGCTTGCATTTCATCCGCGGATTTTTGCAATTCATCCGCCCTTGACGAGTTCCCAGCGTCCCGCGCCCTTCCCGCTTGCGATTGATAATCTGCGGCTTTTGCTTCATAGTCTGCGATTTTCGCTTCCACCGCGTCTTCGCCGCCCATGTTGGCAACCCAATAGCCAAGCGCCCGGCCAAGCACAGCGCGATCACTCGTTGTGCTGTTTGTAAAAGCGTCGCCAGCGTATACGCTTTTCCCCAGCTTGGCCACAACCATTTTCAATGCTTCGTCCGTCGAAAGCCCGTTTTCAACCTGTGCTGCAAGGTCGCTTAACCAGTTTAGGGCGTCTCCCTGTTCGCTCTGCTGGATGGTAGACAAAAACATTTCGCTGATTACATCGTCGTATTTCGAGCCGATTTCCGCTTTTCGGGCGTTCCATTTTGCTTCTGCCGCATCAAGTTCTTCCTGCGTTGCGCCGTTGTTCATCGCGCGGTAATATTCGCGCCAGAAGTTTTCTTCTTCTTCCGCGATAATCGCGTCACGCTTTTCCGCCGCCTGTTCTGCAAGCGCCTTCACATCGTCGATGCCAGCCGTCTGCGCTTTGTGCAGCATCATCTGCATCTCAATGTCGTTTTCTTCTTCCTGCGCCTGTGCCGCCGCCTTCGCCATCAGCGCGTTGTATTGGCGCATGTAATTCAAAAATTTGTTGTATTCTTCCTCGTTGATTGTCCCGTCGTCGTTGAATGCGGACGTGAGTGCTTCACGCATATCTCTGCTGATGCCCTCGGCTTCCGCAATCATTTCGCCGTATGCGGAATTTGTTGCGTCCGTCAGCGCAAGATACGTCGGATTCTGTTCGTCGCCTTCAAACAGCATCTCCCAGTAGGATAGGCTTCCTGCCGTGCTGTTTGCAATCGCGCTTTTGACTTGCAGGTACATCTCCGTGCCGAGCTTTTGGAGTTCCTTTTTGTCTGCATCCGTCAGCGTCGCGCCCGTTATCATGTCCTCGAAAATCTTTGCGCTGAAGGTGCTGCTCGCCGTTTTGTAGGATGCCACGCTTGCGTCCAGCGCGTCTTTGTACTTGTTTACCTCTGTGGATGCATCCTTGAACTCCTTGCCGAGCGAATCAATGTAATCAAGAATGCCCGCGGCGTCAAAGTCCATGTCGCCGAATTGATTTTTGAAATCCGCCTCCTGCATTTCGCGCATCGCCGCTGTTCCCGCAACCAGCGCGGCAACCGCCAGAGAAAACGCGCCTGTCGGCGTGCATAGCGCGCCAATAAAACGCATCACCAAGCCCGCCGTCATCAGGCCGGGGCCCAGCGCCGCCACCGTCGTTAGTCCTGTCACCAGCGCACCGAACTTGTCCTCGTCCATGTTTGCGAGGTTGTCCACAATGCCGCCCATGAAGTCCATCGCTTGTTCCAGTTTGGGCGCAAGTTCTTTGCCAACAAGCTGTTTCAGGCGTTCCAGCTTGCTTTCAAATGTTTCGATTTTGCCATTCAGCGTGTCCATCATGGTTGTGGCGGCATATTCGCCATAGCCCGATGCTTCGCCGTTCATCATGCTGTCATATAAGCCGTCCCATCCGTTCGCGGCGGCGTTAATCAGGTTCAAGGCCTCCGTGATTGTTTTGGTCGGAAAAATCGAAGCAAGAATCTTCATCGTCTTCTCGTTCTTGCTGATTTTGTCCACGCCGCCAGCCATCCCGCCGAGAACCGCTGCAAGGTCGGTGTAAATATCGAGAACATTCCGCATATTCCCGTTCTCATCAAAAACGCCTTGGAATCCGTTTTCCGCAAGCATTTCGTAGGCGGCAAACAAGTCCTCGTCGTTCATGACCTCGGCTGTTTCCAGCGTCGTTGCGCCAAGCTGATGCAGTGCCTTGTCCGCCTTCGCCGTCGGCGCGATAAGGCGCATGATGGAGTTGCGGATGAGGGTACCAGCTTCCGAGCCGACTGTGCCAGCGTTTGCCGTCGCCGCAATGAGCGTCATCAATTCTGCCGGATTGGAAGCCCATTGCATCGTGCTGCCCATTCGCAGCATCGCCTGACCAAATTCGTCTACGGTGCTTGCGCTGGAGTTTGCGGCGAAAATCCATAGGTCAATGAAGTTCCCCAAGTCCCCGAACTCCACGCCAGCCGCCGTTGTCGCTTTGGTGACGTAATTTATCGCGGTGGTAAGGTCAATGCCGCCCGCCTGTGCCAGCTGCATTGCAGCCGGTAAACCGGACATAATCTGTTCATAATTCCAGCCCGCGTGAGCGGCATTTGAGATTGCGCTTGCGACGTCATTTGTGTGGAAAATGGTTGATGCCGCCCACTGTGTCGCAGCGGCATCAAGGTTTGCCATGACCTGCGCAAGCTCTTTTGAGCCTTGTCCGTATGCGGTTGACAGCGCGACCTCCGCATCCCTCATCGCGCTCTCGTAGTTGCGGTAAACCTGCGTGCTCTCCTTGCCAAAGTCAATGAGCTGCTGGCTTAATCCGCTGACAAGGCTGCTCATTTCCATCAGCGTACTGCCGACGTTGGCAAAGCCATTGCCTACTCTGCTGTTGATGACGATGTTCGTTTGCAGCATCTGTGCCATTGATGCCATGCCGATTTCTCCTTTCTCACGCCGTTATGCCGCGCAGAGGATTTTTCCCGTGCCGTCGCGGAACAGAAAAAAATACACCGTGTCGCCCACGGTGTACGTCGTATCTGTGCTGATTGATTTGATAGGCGGCGTGATGATGCCGTCGCGGTCGAAAGATTTCACGGTGTAGCCGTCGGTTGATGCGGAAAGGATTGTTCCGCGCTCAATAAATGCGCCTTTGCTCATGCTTTTTTCTCCTTGCGGCAGGGGATTTCGCGCCTGCGGGCGCGACCAAAGGGCTTTGCGGTCGCCCTTTGGAAACCTTCGCGGTTGCCCCCCCTTGACCCGTTCGCGGTCACAAAATCGTTCGGATGCAGCGGTGGAGTTTGGCGCGGGTTGTTTTGTTTATAAAATCGTGTTCCGCTTCCTGCACCAGCCATTCGCCGCTTGCGTCCGTGCCGCCCGTGATGTCAATGCGCGTCATGGCAGTCATGGCGGGATTGAAGGTTGTGTTCAGCACCAACTCTTCGTTGCGGCGGTTCACGTCCATCAGCACCCCGCGCGCCCATCGCGCCGCCTGAATGCTGTCCCGTGCGGGCAGGTCAAGCAGCAGCACCATGTCGCCCTTGGTGAAAAGGCTGTCCTCCGCCACAGTGCTTGCAAGCGGCATTCTGACCTTCGCCATGCGGTAGCGCTTGTTTCCCCTGCGGTACTCCGTCCCTTTCGTCTCCGCGCTGACGGCAATTGTCTGCACCGCTTTTAGGCTCTGCGCATACTCCGTTCCGATGGCAATGTACTTTCCGTTTAGGCATTTCAGCTGTGCGCCCTCCCATAGCAGCAGCCGCCGCAGGAACGCTGCCGCGCTCTCGTCCTCCTGCATGATGTACGGAATGATGGCCTTGCTCTTCACGCCGTGCAGTTCACAATCCATGCCCGTCCGCACGGCGCAGATACGCATGATTTCTTCGATGGTCTTGCCCGTAAAGCTGCGGTATTCCTTTTTCCGCGCCGCGCACGGCAAGGACGTCGCCACAATGCGGTATTTGTCGCTCTCCGGCAGGATGGTGTTTAGGTACATGATGCCTGTGTTGTACCCGTCCTGCGCCACGATGATTTGGTCGTCCTCTTCGGGCTGCCACCTGTACCAGCCAGCGGCATTTTCAAATTCGATTTCGATGCTGTCGCAGCGTTCGCCGCAGGTGTCACGCGCGATGCACTTGCGGACTTGTACATAGCGGGTGATGTCCTTGCCCTGATAGTAAATTGTCACGCGGCATTTCTCCTTTGCGACTTAAATGCAACCTGTTTGCAGGGGATTTCGCGTCTGCGGACGCGACAAGGGGGCAATGAAAACAGGCGAAGCCTGCGGTCGCCCCCTTGACCCCTTCGCAGCGGTCGCCACTCCTTGGAGATCTTCGCATCCGCCACTCCTTGAAGCCTTCGCATTGCAACTTGGTTGCAACTTGGTTGCAACCAAGTTGCAATTGGTTTGAAACCTTAATTGCGACTGCGCCGCTTCTTCTCGGTTACGTTCCCGATGGCGACGTAGATGCGGTAAAACTGTTTGAGCGTCATGTTCATAAAGTCTAAAATCGACGTGTGCGTGAGCATACTCGCAATGGTCACATCTTCGAGATACGCATCCGCCCCGCGCGCGTCGAACCGACGAAAAAAATTTTCGCAAGCTGAACCGCTTCCAGCGCGTCGGTTGCGCCGATGCGGGTCATAATGTCCTGCATATCAAGCCCTTCGGTCTGCTTGGCGGCAGCTTTCGCGAATAGTGCAAGCGCCTGTTTGTGCGTGATGTTCTGGATTGCGTTCGGGTTCGCGTTCATGTCGTTGTCCAGTGCATCCGTATATTCCAAGCCCGTCATGGCGGTAAAATCGTATTTCAGTTCGGTGATTTCTTTTTCGCCGCTTTTAATCGGCGTTTCCAGCGTCAGTTTGCCTTTGCCCTGTGACATGGCTTCCTGCGCGTCCTTTGCCTTCTGCCGTCCCTCTTCCATCTTTTCGCGGATGAGTTCGCGCAGTTCGTCGGGAGAAAGTTTCTTTTCTTCTTCTGCCGCATTGTCGGCAGCGGTGTTTTCTGCGGTCTGCGCCGCCTGTTTGAGTTCTTCCATGTTCGCAGCTCCTTTTTGATGTTGGCTGATAGGATTTCGCGCCTGCTGGCGCGACCAAAGGGCTTTGCGGTCGCCCTTTGGAAACCTTCGCAGTCGCCACTCCTGCAAGTGGGCTGTTTTGTTGCAGGGGATTTCGCGCCTGCGGGCGCGACCAAAGGGCTTTGCGGTCGCCCTTTGGAAACCTTCGCAGTCGCCACCCCTGCAAGTGGTCTGCTTTGTTGCAGGGGGTTCGCGTCTGCGGACGCGACCAAAGGGCTTTGCGGTCGCCCTTTGGAAACCTTCGCAGGTCGCCATTCCTTGAGTTCTTCACGCAAACAGGGCAAAAGCGCGAGCGCTCGCGCTTTTGCCCTGCCTTATTACTTGAGAAGGCTGTCAACGTCGGAGGCGTAGTCCTTGCCGTTGTGCTTGATAACGCCCGCCATCGCGTCTACGATGGTGATAATCTCGCCGTTCAGTTCTTCCTCGTAGCGCAGAATGGAGTAGCTTTCCGTGCTGCCATACGGGTTGCCCGTTTCGATGTCGCCCTTTTCGGTCTTGGTATGCACGCCGATAACGCGGAATTTCGCGCCTTCGTGACCGATTTCGCCCTGCGGCACGTCGTAGCGCTGGCGTGCCACGCGCATTTCCAGCGTGTGCTTGCCAGGTTCGGCAAGGCGCTGGCAGTTTGCGCCATTGTTGTGGTACACCGTCAGCGTCATCGCGTTCAAGTGCGTCACGTCCGGCATGTCCACGTCCATTGCCATTCCGACGGACTTCACCGTCGTCGTCGGATGCTCAACCGTTGGCAGACCAAACTTCGTCACGTCCTCGACTTCGTTGCCGTTGTCAAGGATGCGGTACTTCTCCACATTGCAGTAGACCATTTTCGGCATATTTCATTCCTCCCTTCTTACGCCAGCAGGTTTTCGTAGTAGGTCGTGAAGCCCTCGTCCGTCCAGTTGACGATGGCGGTCAGCGAACGCGCCAGCGGCGTGGTGGTGATGTCAAAGACAAACGAGAAGTCGCCGTTCATGATGTCGCTGCCGACCGTCGCTTCCGCGTTGAGGACGACGTTGCCGTAGGTCAGCGCGCCGATGTTCAGCAGGGCATCAAGGCGCTGCTGTTCTTCCGCGCGGATGCTCTGCAAATCATTGCGCGTCATGGGCTTGTCCACATTGCCCGCGCGGCGGTGCTGGAAGTCGTTGCTCAGGTAGTACAGCATCATGCGGTTGGTTTCGGATACGTTGATGCTGTCGTTGTTGTCCTGATTGTAGTCCGCGCTGTGGCAGCCCCAGATAGCCCAGCGACCGCCCACATACGCGGCGGAAGCAATGCCGTTCTTGTTCAGCTTTTCGTTGATGGTGCTGTCGTCGTACACGCGCCCGGTCGCGTTTTCGCCCAGATACAGGTTTTCGATGAGGGCGCATTCCGTGTTGCTTGCAGTTTTGTACGGAATGCCGCTGTTTTCGAGCAGCAGCGCCTGGAAGTTCGCCGCCGCCAGAACAGAAAGGTGGTACTTCTTTCCGTCCACGCCCTGCGCCATCGGGAAGAAAACCGTTTCGTTCTCGTTTTCGTAGCCGCTGCTTTCCTTGAACGCCTTGACGGTTTCCAGCGTCAGCGGCGTTTCGTTGTCGATAATGGGCAGGTCGGCGAACAGGTACGCATCCCAATGCCCGTTAATCTTCGTCGCGTTCTTCACCAGCGCGCTGTGAATCGCCGGAACGCTGGAGAAGCCCGGTGCGGCAATGTACGCCGGAATGTAGCCCGTCATCTGGTAAACGCTCGAAATGGCGTACAACCCCGTGTTCGCGCCCAGGCCGTCCGTCGTGCCGATAACATCCGCGTTATCGACCTTTGCCGCGTCAATCGTCGAGTAAGTGATGGTCAGCGCCGCCGCGCCAAGCGCGCCGCTCGTCAATTCCGCAATCGTCAGCGTCTTCTTGTCGATGTTGTAGTTGATGGCGTAGTCCTTGCCCTTCACCTTTGCCGTCGAGCCACTCTTCACGGTCACGGTATCAAGGATGATGTCCTGCGCGGCAGGGATGATGATGCGCCCGTTTTCCGGCGTTTTGGATACCGTGCCAGCTTCCGTTGCCTTGTGCTTTGCGGGGTCAAGGACGTTGATGAAAATCAGCGGCGCAACGCCCTTGTTTTCGAGATGGACGTGCATCGCTTCGCACAGCGTGTACTTTTCCCACTCGTCAGAATAGCCGAACAGCTTGCGCGCGTCGGCAATGTTGTTGACCACCATCGGCACGTTGACGTTCTTCGCGCCACCCTCGATGGTGTGGACAGGCGCAGTGCCGATGTAGACAATTGCGCATCGGCTCGTATCCGCGACACGCGTGCCGACAGACTGAATCGTGCCGTATGCGCCATGCTTGTAATCAGCCATTGGAAAACCTCCTTTTGTTTTGTCAGTCGTTGAGGAAAGAGTGAAAAGATTTGAGTTGTCGAAACAAATCTTGTGCCGGAAAATGTTTCGCTCCTGCGGGAGCGACCAAAGGGCTTTCCGCTCGCCCTTTGGAAACCTTCGGGGTCGCCCGTCAGGTTACAGCAGCTTTTCAATTTCCGGGTTGACGGCTTCGTTGGCGTGGCAGAAGAATGACACGTTGACGAAACCGTAGTAAAGCGGACGGCGATCTACAACGTAATTTTGGTCTGTGTAGAGGGAGTACGTCACGCTTTCGTCTTGCACAAAAAGGTCTGTGTCTGGGATAACCCGCTGTCCCAGTAACTTTGTCATGCAGTCGTCCATCCAGTTAAAGACCGTGAAAAGCCCCTGTTCCGTGCCGTCGAGAATGAGGTGCGGGTCAAGCCCCTTGCCCTTTTCGCCGACAGAATCAACAAAACCCGGCAGCCGAACGCCGGGTTCATAGACGCTGAACAGGATGCTGACCGAAAGGTTCTGCCCCATACCCTGCGGTCGGTGGATGTTGTTGTAGCGGTCGAAACGCTTTTCTTCCATGTATTTCGCGTATGTCTGATTGGGCATGATGAGGATGCCGGGAATGGTGGAAAGCGGCAGTTCTTGGACGTTGCCCATCTTATCCACCTTCGACGGTGCCCACGCCAGATAGCACGTCGGCTCTTGGTATTTAATTTTGCCGATGTCCATGTCCTCTGCCGGGGCTTTCATAACCCTTCCTTCACAAAGTTCCTTGTAAGCCCAGCGTTTCAGCCCGGTCAGGCGTTCTGTAAATCGCATCAAATCATCTCCCGTGGGTCGCGGCTTTCGAGCAGAATGTCCAGCATTCCCATGTTGATGTTCACATCGAGGACGCGCATCGTCTTGCGGTCAAAGAGGATGTGGCTGTTCGGTTCGGGCAGCTCTTTTCCGGGGAAATCCGCTTCTTTGACGTGGATGAGGATTTTTCGTGTGTTGCTGTCCCACGAAATATCATTCACGTTGTTGTTCTTGCGCTTGAGCGCTTCTTCCTCATCCGGCACACAGATAATCTCTTCGCCGTTCCAGTAGTGAATCTCGGCGAAATGGTCTGTTTGCAGGAAGATTCTGCGGATGTCTTCGGCAATGCGGTCTTTCAACGCCATTACTTGTTTCCCCGCTTGCCCTTCGCGGGCGCGTCATTTTCGGGATACTTTGCCGACGGCGGCAAAACATCGGCATGAGTTTCTTCCTTCACGGGCGCGGCAGGGGCAAGTACCGCCTTTCCCTGCTCAATCAGGCGCGCGCCGTAGCTGTCGTTGTATTCGGCAATCGCGCCGCCTTGCAGCATCACTTTCACTTGCGCCGCCCTCCTTTCGCCGCCGTCTTGCGCTTCGGGGTTTCGGCAGGTTCAGCGGAGACAAGCCCGTCCATCACGTCGATTTCGGGGGCTTCGGCTTCCTCGAACTCGTCCTCTTCTTCCTCGTTTTCTTCCGGCGCATCTTCTTCTGCTTCCGGCGCATCTTCTTCCGCTTCCTGCTGGAAATCGGTGCGCGGGGTAATGGGTACGGGTGCGGGCGTAACCTCTCGAATCGCGCCCGCGTCCAAAAGGCGTTTGAGCGTTTCAGCGGGCAGCGTGTCCGGGACGATTTCGCCGGGGGTGTAGTCACGCCCGATGTAGAAGTTGGCTACATACATTGTTTTTTGTCCTTTCTGGGGATGCCGCTATTTCCCGGCGTTTGTGTCGGGAACATAGCGGCATTGCCCCTTATGACGCGGAGATTTCGCTCCTGCGGGAGCGGCCAAAGGGCTTTGCGGTCGCCCTTTGGAAACCTTCGCGGCGGTCGCCGCTTCCTGTGTTTCGCTTACAGCACAGTCGCGACGCACCAGCCGTCCACGTTGACGGGGATAACGGTCGGGCAGGACGTCAGACGGTTCTTGATGGTGTTTCCGTCGATGCTGCCGTAGCGCAGGGGAACCTGCTTCTTGATGTAGGTCTTGTGCTGCGCGTTCATGCCCGTCTCTTCCACCTGCGTCACAGGCCCGAAGTAGACGTTCACAAGGTCGCCGCTGCCAGCAATCAGCTTGCCGGAGGGAATGACGGGCTTGCTCACGCCGTCGTCATCAACGAACGTGCCGGACATGGAGTACATTTCCACGCCGTCGGAGTTCAAGCCGATGAAGCGGATGCCGCTGCCGCGATACTGGGTGTTGATTTTGCCCATGTCAATGTTCTTGCCGTCGAACTGCTTCACATAGTCGCTGTTCGCCAGCAGCGCGCGCGCCACATCCGGCGCCATGAAAATGCGGTCAACGTAGCCCAGCCCGTCGTACACAAGGTCGAAAATCTCGTGCATATCGCGGTCAATGTCCGCGCCCGTCTGATTCCACTTGTTCGAGGACGCGCCGGGGGTGAAGTTGTTGGTGAAGCCAAAGTCCGCCACCATCGACGCTTCAAGGCTGCGACCTTCGTTCGTGTAATTGAAGATGGACAGCTTGCCCGTCAGAATCACCTGACGCACCATCCATTCGTAGCGGCGCTGAATCGCCTTGCGCATATCCGTCAGGTCACGCGCGATAATTTTCTTTTCGCGTTCCTGCGGGGTCATTGCGCCGAGAACGCGCTCGCCGAACATGCGCCCTTTCAGGTTTTCGTCCTCAATGACGCGCTCCGGTGCGACGCAGCAGAAGCCGATTTCGCGCGTCTCGTAGCTGCCGCGTTCCATGATAACGCCGCCCGCGCCGGGATGGACGGTAGGCGCCATCCGGCGGTCACCCTTGGTGAAGTCCCAGATAGCCTTGTTGTCCTCCACTGTGCCAGCTTCGCGGGCAAAGTAGTCGTAAAGCGCAGAGTATTCGCGGGGCATCAGCTCAATTGCGCGGAGCTGTGCCGTAGTCGAGTACAGGTCAAGTGCCATTTTGTATCTCTCCTTTCGTTTCTTGTCCGGCGATTAAGTGCCGGTGGTCTTGTTCGAGAAGGTGGACGTGGTTTCGGGCTGGTCAAACACGATGTTCTGCCCGCGCAGAATCACCTTGTGCGCGTCCGTCAGCGCCGCGCCCGCCGCCAGCGTCACCGC
>ULYR01037418.1_pt1 | contig 16783 bp, 17 predicted proteins | sample 1962341 | NCBI WGS metagenome assembly ULYR01 (sample SAMEA4835868, study PRJEB28245) | human gut metagenome | biome: gut microbiome; material: fecal sample | place: Denmark | collected 2008 | reverse complement strand
ATATTTTATATAATGATGATTTTACAGACAGACCAGAAAGTACTATAGAAATACCTGAAGAAGAACCAGAGGTATTATCAGGATGGTTAGCAATTTATGAAAGAGTTTGTAAAGCAGCTAATAAAGATTTTTCATTATTTAAGTTGGCTAAAATTACAGACAATAGAGAAAAGAATTCAATATTATCTGAAATTGAAAAACATCTAAATAATAAACTAACAGAGGATTGGGAAAAATTTTCTGTTGACAATAATAAGCTAAAAATTAAATTAGATGTTAATAATAATCAATTGAATATTCAAATAAAAGAAACAATAGGTGGTAATGATAGATTTTTTGATGTAGTGGATAGGAGTAAAGGATTTCTATGGTTTTATAACTTTATTATGAAAGTTAGATTCAATGCTAAAGCAAATATTAAATCTGGATTAGAAAAGGATACGATATTTTTACTTGATGAACCTGGATCATATTTGCACTTAAATGCACAAGATAAATTGTGCAGTAACCTAAAAAAGATATCATCGGAAGATGGAATTGTAATATACTGTACTCATTCACATCATTTGTTAAATCCAGAGTATATACCAATTAATAATATACACATTGTAGAAAAGAAACCGAAGAAGTTAGTACAATTAATTCCTATAAATGAATATAGAACAAATATAGAAAAGAAAAATGCATTACAACCAGTGTATGAAGCACTTGGGTTGTCACCTTATGAAGTAGTAAACGAAAACTATAAAATAATTTCTGTAGAAGGAATTTATGATAAATATGTTATAGAACTATTTTGCAATCTAGATAAGAATACGATTGTTTTTCCAGGAGTATCTGCTGACTCTATAAAGAAAAATATAGCATATTTCATAGCCTATAGAAAGAAATACGTTGCACTTTGGGATAATGATAATGAAGGTAAAAAACAATATGATAATGCCAAACAATATTATGGAGAAGAAGAAGCTAAGAAATTTAAATTATTACCCAAAGGCAATGAAAGTAAAATGCGAATGGAGAATATGTTTAATGAAGAAGACTATAAAAAATTAATCAGTTTTCTAAATTTGCCAGAAAAATCTAATTATGAAAATATAATGTTAAAGGCATATCATTCCGAAAATAAAAATAAAATAATTAATTTATTATCTGATGAAACAAAACAACGATTCCAAAAATTAACTGATATGATTAATGAAACATTATCATAATACCATGGATGATTACTTAAGAGTTAGAATAAAATCTAGCTCTTTTTTCTTTGCTTTTTGTGGTAGTATACCTATAATTTTTTTGTATAAAGCAAGCCATGAATTTGTACTACCGCACACATTCAAAAGTACAAATTAAAGAATTTGTACTTTATACAAAACTTTAAGAAAGTTTTACAAAAAAATATTAAAGATTGGAGATGAGATTTATGAGGAATAGATCAATAAAAAAACAAGTATGGCTTAATAGTAAAGAAAACGAATTATTAAAAAATAAATGTATGAAAGCAGGTATATCAGAATCTGCTTTTTTTAGACTTGTAATTGAAAACACAGAAATTAAAGAAAAACCAGATGAAAATTTTTATAGAATATTAAATGATTTAAGAGGTGTAGCAGTAAATATAAATCAATTAGCAAGAGTTGCAAATAGTTATCAATATGTAGATGATAATAAATATTACCCACTTGCTAATAAAATTAATAATATGGTTGATGATTTACAAAAGTTTTATCTTACACCTACTAAAAAAGAATAGGAGAATTTATGGCAGTAACTAAATTTTTATCAAGAAAAACAAGACTAGATACAATAATTAAATATATTATGAATGGAGAAAAAACAGAAAAAATGATGTATGTATCAGGTGTAAATTGTACTCCTAATACTGCAATTCAGCAAATGCAAGATACCAAGAAAAGATTTAATAAAGAAGGTGGTATTATATCATATCACTTAATACAATCTTTTGAAGGCAAAGAAGTATCTCCAGAGAAATGTCATGAACTAGGATTACAATATACAAAAGAATTATTTGGAGATGATTATGAATTTGTAGTTGCTACTCATTTAAATACAGATAATGTTCATAATCACATAGTTATAAATTCTGTTTCATTTAAGAGTGGAAATAAGTTTTATAGTAATAGAGAAACGAAAGATTTTATAAGAGTAACGTCAGATTTTATTTGCAAGGAGAATGGATTAAATGTTTTATCGACTTCATGGAAATACAAAGGTTATTACAAGTTATATACTAAAAATAATCCATATATGCAATTAGTAAAGAAAGATATAGATGATGCAATATCAAGTTCATATTCATATAAAAGTTTTAAAACAAGATTAGAAAATCAAGGATATTGTATTTCATATAATGAAAAAACTGGACTTTTATTTTCAAGAGACAACAGCTATAAAATTGTAAGACCACAAGAATTATTTGGAGATAACTATACTAAAGAAAAAATATTAGATAGAATTGAGAATAAAAATCATAACAAAATATATATTCCAAAGAAAAAGTACAAAATGACTATTGAAGAATATAATAAATTTAAGCAAAAGCAAAGAGAATATCAATTAGGCAAATTACCTTTATTCTATATTTTAATATGTTTATTATTGAAAGTTGACCCACTACCTCAAAGAATAGAGCTAAATAACTATAAAGTTTCTATTACAAAAGAAATGAAAATAGCAATAAAATATTTAGATAGCTTAAGTGAGCAAACTATTTTACTTACTGAAAATAAAATCAATAATTTAAATGACCTTAAAAGTTATAGATATAATCAAGAAGAAAAATTAAGAATTTTAAAAGGTAAAAGAGAAAGTTTATGGAGAAAAAGAAGTAAGGCAACGAATCCAGAAATAAAAGAAAAGATTACCCACGAAATTGACGATTTAAAGGCTTTAATTAAGAAAGTTAATAAAGATATTGTTAATTGCTTTGAAATTGAAAATAGAACTATTCTGCTTCAAAATCAACTTAATATTGAAAAAGCTCAATCTAAGATTAAAGAAAAATCTAAAGCTAAGGTGAGATATTAAAATTGCAGGTGTAGTTTCTTGTAACTACACCTCTTTTGATTTATAAATTCAATCGAATTGCAATTCTTCTTTTTCTTAATCAATCATCTCTATCTTTTCCAATTGATAAAGAATTTCTTATTCTTGTAAACATTCCATTAATGTAATCTTGAGTTACATTGAATTTTTTACAAGCAACTTTTATACTTTCATCATCAAATGAGTTAGCTGAAAAAAATCTTAATATTTCTTTTTCTGCTCCATCATTAGTTAATTCACTAATAAAAACATCTATATCATCATCTTCTTCATACTCCTCAATTGAGCTATCATGCTCTCCATTTATTTTTAAATTTATATCATATGCTTGTCCTTGAATCTCACTTGATGAAAATTCTTTTATTTTTGATATTGCATAATAATATAACTTTTTATAAAAAATAGAACTATAGCTACTATCATATTCATCTGTAGTAATTTTAGGTTGCCCTTCTTGGGTAATTGGATTTCCATTATTCATTAAATAAATATATCCTTCTTGCATTAAATCATAATAAAAATTAGGAACTGCTTTAAATCCATTATCTTTCATATATCCAATTGCTGATCTTATTGCAATTTTGATTACAGCCATAATTTCCTCGATATTCTTTTTACAGAAAGATGTAGGTAAACCACAAGACTTGTGTTCCCCAATATATAGTCTTCTTCTATAAACTCCAGGTCTTTTTTCAAACTTATTTACTATTTGTGAATAATCTTGTCTACTTCGCCCCATTACTCCTGTAACTAGGTCATATACTGAAACATCTAATTCTTCTGCAAGATTTTCTAATTGTCCTAAAGAAAAATAAGTTCTAACATTAGGATTTATTTCTTCCATAAATTTTTCTTTTTTTGAAACTATTAATTTCTCTTTTGCTTGTTTATATTTTTGCGAATAACATCTGTCTTGTCTTCCTACTACAAAATCATAATATAATTGTTCACTTTTATCTAACACATATACCATAAAATCTCTTGGATTTATTCCATATATTTTAGAGAGTTCTTGTATTTCTGTATATGTAAACATGAAATTTCCAGTTCTTTTCATTCTTAATGGCAAAAATCCATCTAATATAGAATTGCCTTTATTAGTTAATATGTTTTCTTTATATTTTTTGTATTTTACTGAATGAAAATATCCTGTATCTTCTTCGCTTTTAGGGCTTCCTCTTAAATCTTTTATTCCTAAAATATTTCTAGCTAAGTCTTTTTTATTGATTTCAAATCTTTTTTCATATTCTTCCATCTCTGCATACGAAAACTTACTTGTAAAATCACTTGTAACTTTACTTTGCAATATAGCATTTAGAATTTCTTCCTCGATCTCACTAAAATATTTGTTTTTAACATCTAAATAAATATTAGATTTAGCTTTAGCATATGTACCTCTTTTTAATTCGTAAATCATATGCTTTTTTATTCCTAATAAATTAGCTAATTCTTCTAAAGAAATTCCTAAATATTCACTTATTTGATTTAATTCTTGAATAGTAAAGTTTTTGGAATCGTCATATTTAATTTTATATTTCACTATTTCATACATTATATCGTTCATATAAATATTCTCTTTTCTTCAAATCACTTTTCACATCTTACATCTCATTATCCTGTTCATCATGTATATCAATATGTTTGTTTATATCTTCTTCAGTTGGTAGCTTATCTAATATTTCTTGTGGTAATTCATTTCTAACTTCATAAGAAGTAACACCTATTGGAGTATTTGTACTTTTTAATGCCCACTCAACTGATAATTTATCTTTTCCTTTGCATAGCAATAATCCAATAGTTTGACTATCTTGTTCTTTTCTTAGGGTTTCATCAACTGCAGTAACATAGAAACTTAATTGCCCAATATAATCTGGCTTAAATTCTGTATTTTTTAACTCAACAACAATATAGCATCTTAAGTCTAAATGATAAAATAGCATATCTATATAGTAATCGTTGTTTTCAGTAGAGACTTTATATTGATTTCCTACAAAACTGAAACCTTTTCCAAGTTCTAGTAAAACGTTTTTTATTTTTTCCATCATTGCATTTTCAATATCTTTCTCAATAGCTTCTTCTTTAATTCCTTCTAATTCAAAAATGTATGGATCTTTTATTACATCTCTTGCGAGTTCACTTTGTATAGCAGGTAACTTATTTTCAAAATTTGTTAATTTTTCTGCTATAGCTTGTCTTTCATATAATTGTAAGTCTATTTGATGGTCTAGTACAGTTTTGGCCCAACCATTTTCTATACATTTTTCAGCATACCAATTTCGTATATTATCATCTTTAACTTTCTCTAACAATATACAATTATGAGTCCATGGTAATTTTGCCACTGCTGGTGGCAAATTTGATAAATCCTTGTATTTCTCATAAAACTTTTTCATTCTTGACAAATTCCTTGTAGAAAATCCTGTTGAATCTGGAAATTCTAACTTTAAAGAAGTAGAAAAGTCTTGAAGAAATTTATTTCCATATTTTGTATTTTCACTAACAATCTTACCAATTCTAAAATATAGTTTAATTAGTTCTATATTAGCATTTTCTTGCACTTCAAATCTTGTTTTCAAAATATCTTGTTTAACAAATAAAACTAAATCTTTAAACTCTTTATCTAATATACTATTTTCTTTCATTTGGAAACCTCCTAAAACAATAATTTTAATAGACTTTTGAATTTTGCCACTGCCAGTGGCAAAATTCAACTATTTATTTTTCGCTCTATTTCTATACACATTAGCAACATTTCTACAACTGGCTGTATCATAATCACTTTTTAAATTTTTTGCAATAAAAGGCTTTAAGCAATGTTTACACATTTTTACTTCTTTTCTCTCATTAGTTTCATTAAAAGCAAGTATAAGTTCAATAGCTTGAAATAAAGAATTGAAGTTCCAATTTAAATAAGTTTTATCATTTTCAAAATTGAAACTAAAAGCTACATTGTTAGGATTAAACATATTTGCATATTTTTGATATATTGCCTTTTTATCTTCATTTTCAGTCCAATTGTTATTTTCCACAGAATTGAATATTCTATACAATGCTCTAGACATTACAAGTATATTAGCGATTTTTTCAGTATAACATTTAGAAAATACTATACTGAAATCTTCCCCCTTATCAAAGTTATGTAATAAATCTCCATTTGGATTATTATTTCCATATACATATTTTAATATATCTGGATTAAGTCCATGATCAAAATCTATTCGTTGTATATCATCATTACCAATAAAATATGATTTTATATATGTACTAGCTGACATTTCATCAATATTAGAATATCCTTGTGTTAATGCTTTACCAGATGAAACAATGTGCGAATTTATTAGTCTATATGTAAGTTCTCCGAACATTCCATATTTGTTTACAAAATCCAAAATCATATCTTGATATTTCTTTTCTGTTGACATTAAATCACAATTAGCATCATTTATATCTGCATAATTCATAGCTTCCATACCAATTAAAAGAAAATCAACAAGAAGTTCTTTTTCTTTATCAAATATATCATAAATTTCATAATCTGCTTTTTTATCTGGTCTAATATAATATTCATTATCTATTTTTACAATTTCATATTTTTTATATTTAGCCCAAAGTCCTTTATAATTAGGGTTATTTTCCTTAATCATTATATATCCTCCTAATAAATACCTATAATTTCTTAAATAATTTTATAAAAGTTATTGACTTTCTAAAATTATTATGTTATTATTTTAGTGTACTAAATTATTAACAATAATTATTATACATTATCGTATGATATTTACATTGTACAACATAAAGTAAATAAAATCAATAATTTTTATAAATTTTATTTTGTACCACTTATATTAGTATTATTATATCTAAAATTTAACAAGTATAAAAATCAACCAAGGAAAGGAGGAAAAACAGATGAAAGAAGAGATTTTAAAAATGTATTTTGAAGAACATATGAAACAAAAAGATATTGCAGAAATTCTTAATGTAACTGCTCAATATATTTCAAAAATTGTATCAAAAGATGATAGATATTTAGCTGAAAAGAGTTCAAGGCATAAAGAATCTCAAAAAAGAAAAGCTGAATATAACAAAGAGTATTATTCAACATACGAAAGAAAGTATGATAAATCTTCTAAAGAGGATTATGATAAATTAAGAGCTTTATTAGATAGTGATGCAAGACAAATGTCTGTACATTCATATGGGATTTCTACAGATGCATATATAAAATCAAATTTGGGTGCTTATACACAAGATAAAAATGGTAATTTAGTATTAGATGATAATATCAATGCTTCCTATACAGTACCTAAAAAGTACAAAAGAAATGTAAAAAGATTATATAAAGAACAAGTAAGATAATAGACCACTTTAGTTGTTGGGTCTTTTTTTATTGCTTAAATTCAAAATGGAAAGGAGAAATGTATATGCAAGAATTAGCTGGGATGAAAGTTTATTCTTTAAAAGATGTTTGTAAATTATTAAAAATTGGTCCTAAAAAAGGATTGGAATTATTTAATAATAATGAATTTCCTGCTCAAAGGGTTGGAAGAAGTTGGTGGATTGAGGCAGATGCTTTTAAAGAATTTATGATGAAAAGACATGATTATTCAAAATCTGTGACATTAAAATAAAAATGAGAACTTAGAAATGGAACTTCTAAATTCTCTAATAGAGATTACACCGAAATGATGGAATATCTTTTCGCTTTCTCTTTTATGATTATACCACAAAAGAGAAAAAGGCAACAAGATATTCTTTTAAATTTTTAAAGGAGGTTATGAAATTGAAAACTTTAATTGAAGGTAAGGATTATTCAGTACACGAATATATTACCAAAAACAAACGAACAGAAGCAAATAGAGTAATGTGTCCTATTTGTAGTAATTGTAATCACAAAGAATTTTGTAGTAATAGAAAAAAGTTATTCAAAATGAAAGAATGCGAAGATTGTAGTAAGTGCTTAGATAAAGAACATTGTGATAAATTTTATATTTATAAGAAATATAAAGTTGAACTATTAACTAATGGCAGAAATTTTACAACTAAAGATTTTAACAGATTACAATTTAACGGAAATACTAAAGAAGAAGCATTAGATAAAATGCTTGAATACATTAAAGATGTTTCTATTCATGGTAAACAACAGAAAGCTAAAGAAACAGATGCTACTATTGTTTCAATATGCGAAGAATATGAAAATAAGAGAGTCAAAAATAAGGAAATTAAACCAAACACATATGGCAGAAATATGCAAACTATAAAATCAATAGGTAATAATAAATTTGATAATATTCCAATTCAAAATGTTACAGTAAATCAAATAAAACAATATTTAGAAAGTGAACGAGTAAAGTCAAATTCTTCAATAGATAAATATTATAGAAAGATCAAGAATGCATATAGTATAGCTTATGCAAAAGGTATTATTCAAAGTAATTTATTTTTAATTGGAGATGGTATTAAAAAGCCTGAAAGTTATAAAGAAGATAAAAAAGTTGATGCTTTTACTAGAAAAGAAGAATATATTTTAACAGAATATATAAAAACACATGAATCAAAATATAATCTAATATTATTAGTTGCATTATATACTGGAATGAGAATTGGAGAGATTTTAGCATTACGACCAAGTGATATACACATTTCTGGAAATATTGGAAGTATTGAAGTTAAAAGGACATTAACTAAAGATATACATGGCAAAGTTATAATTGGAGAAGTTACTAAAACAAAAAACGGATTGAGAACAATAGATCTTACACCTTTAGCTGTTCCTATAATACAAAAAGCACTAGCACAATATAAACAAAATAAATATGATGTATTGTTCAGTCAAGCAAATGGAAAATTCTATACAGATGGACAAGTTAATTCAGCTTTCAAAATAATATGTAAAAATGTAGGACTTCGAGTTGTAACTTTAAAACATAAGAAAGTTGGAAAAAATAAAGGTATTCACTATGTTAATTATAAATCTAGCGATAGTCATACACATATGTTAAGACATACTTTTGCAACAAGATGTATTGAATCTGGAATTGCTATTGAAGTATTACAGAAAATATTAGGTCATGCAGACATTACAACAACTATTAATACTTATGGATATATTTATTCATATTTAAGACAAAAAGAACTTAATCAAAAATATACAAAGTATATGCAAGATACAAATGCAATACTAGAAGAAAATTTTGAAAGATTTGAAGAAGAATATTTAAATCTTAAATAATAATTTACAATTAGAACTTTATATGATATAAAATAATAAAACTGGAACTTACAAAAAGAATGAAATAGTTTGGAACGAAGTTCCAAATATAAGTTAATTAAGAGAAGTCTTGATATTACTGGCGTAGATGTGTAAATCAAAATGTACATCTGCACCAAAAAGCAATCAGATTATATCTGATTGCTTTTTTATTATCTACGCATTTACAATTTTATGTAGAATATTATATAATATATTTATAGCAGATTTATTTTTATAGTCAGCCCTCCCTAGTTTACACAATATAAGGAGAATTTTTAATGGCAACTCAGATTACTTTTGATTACGTCTTATACCTCAACACCTCTCTAGGTTTTCGTTTCAATAATGGAGATGCTTTTTGTATGAAATCATTTAGCGACAGGATTATGGTTATCTCACCTCTTGGTGGCTGTGACTTAACAGCTTACGCCAAAAATATTGCGGGTTGTTTCGAGGAAGGTTCCAACCTCTATGGCTTGAAAACTATTATTTTTAGTTTCAACGGTGCTGAGGTTTCAATAACAAAAGAGAACGCTATTTCAGAAAAAATTATTGAGCTCTGGAAGAGCGAATTTATGAAAAAATTGCATCAATGAAAAAAAATCAGGACAAGGCTGACTATTGATGTAGACTAATATCTCACATCAAGTAAAAAGAGTTGCTAAACTAAGCAACTCTTTTTACTTTTTCTATTGTAACTCTTCCAAGTTTTCCGCTTCTAAAATCATCTAATATAATTTTTGAAGTTTTTTCATCATCAATGTTTCCACCTGAAATTATCGCTCCTCTTTTCTTTCCTATCAATTGCATAATTTCATATATATTTTCATTTTCCATTTGATCTTGTTCTAATATTTCATTAACAACTTGTTCATCTAATGAATATCTTTCCAACAAATTTTTTCGATAATTTTCCAATAAAAATTTGGTTAAGCTATATGCAATCTCTGTAATTGCTAATATATCATCTTTTATTGTTCCTGTATATGCTAAATTCAACGCAATTTCTTCACTTTCAAATTTAGGCCATAAAACTCCTGGTGTATCCATAAGTTCTATATTTTCATTAACATGTATCCATTGTTTTTGTTTAGTTACACCTGGTTTGTTTCCAACTACTGCTGATGTCTTTTTAGTAATTCTATTAATAAATGATGATTTTCCTACATTAGGTATTCCAACAATCATCGCTCTGATTTTTCTTCCTTTTCTACCTTTATCAGCATGTTTTTGCATTTCATCTATCATAACTTCTTGAACTTGCTTTATTACTTCATTTATACCTAATCCATTATTAGAATCTACTAATACTGCTTTGCATCCTTTTTTTATAAAGTATTCTCTCCATTTTTGATTATCTTTTTCATCAGCTAAATCACATTTATTTAATACTATTACTTTTTTCTTATTTTGTGTTATTTGTCTTATATCTGGGTTTTGACTTGCAATTGGAATTCTTGCATCTAATATTTCTATTACTACATCTATCATTTTTAAGTCTTCTGTTATTTGTCTTCTGGTTTTTGCCATATGTCCAGGAAACCAGTTTATATTCATTCCATTTTCCATTTTATTCACATCCTTATTTTAATACTATAATATTATACTACTTTTTTATGTTATTTTCAATAAAAATAAGCATGTTTTAATCACATGCTCAATTTTAATAAAATTTATATTCATTTTTATCTTCTCTTTTATCTCTCTCATTTAGTTCTTTTTCATATTTATCATTTTTAAAATACCAATCGGTTTTCTTATCAACAGGATTAATTTTTCTTCCTTTATCCACAAGCATATCCATTAATACAAATAGTGCAAGAAGAATTGCTATCATATCACATAATAAATTCATGCTTATACCTGATGTTAATGTTGCTTGTCCTTGTAAAATAGGAACTAAATTAGTAAATAGATGCTCTCCAAAATATATTGCATATATTGCTAAATAAAATAGTGAACCTACTAACTTTCTCTTTACAACTAATACAATACATGGTAAAGTCGCAAATGCAATAATTACCTCCATGTTAATATCATATGCTGCAATTCCTAATAAGTCTATAGAATATTGTGTGCATAAAGCCACAATTGCTCTGAATAACCAAAACATGACCATAAATATAGCTAGTAGCCATGTAGAAAAATTTGACATTGATATTCCTCCCCTCATAAAACACAAAAAGTTGGGATGCGGAAAATCTAATTTCCACTCCCAACGTCATATTAGTCTTCATCTACAAAATTAAATTCATCCTTATATTTTTCTTTAAATATTGCAAATACTTTATTTAATATTTCTTCGTCTTCAACTCCTACATAAGATTCTTCGTCTGAATCTTCATCAGTATCTTCTAATTTTAAGATTACAACTTCTCCTTCGTCTTCTTCTCCTTCTTCTGATACTGGTAGTAATACTACATATTCTTCATCGTCTAGTTCTACTAAATCTAAAAATTCAAATTTAACCTCATTTCCATTTTCATCATTTAGAACTATTATATTATCTAATTCTTCGTCTTCCATTCTTTACTCCTTTCAAATTTAATTTTCTTTAATATAATACACTATATTTTTCTTTTTGGCAACTAATTTTTTATTTTATTTAAATATGTTTCTAAAATATATACTGCAGATATAGTATCTACTATATTTCTCTTTTTATTCTTATTTACATCTAAGAAATTCATTGTCTTATGTGCTGCCACTGTTGTAAGTCTTTCGTCTATTGTTTCAATTTTTATTTTGTTATATTTGCATTTTAGTTTATGTATAAATTTTTCTGTGATTTCAGTTCTTTCTGATGATGTTCCATTCATATTAATTGGTTTTCCTATTACTATTGTATCAACTTCATATTGTTCCAGTATTTCGTCTAAACGCCTTAATATTACTCTATCAGACCCTTGATTATGAATTGTCTCTAATCCTTGAACTGTTATATTTAATGCATCTGTTATTGCAATTCCTGTTCTTGCATCTCCATAGTCTATTCCTAATATTCGCATATTTACCTCTATTATTCTAATCCAATATAGTTTCTAACCATTTTATCTAGTAATTCATCTCTTTCTATTTGTCTTATTTTATTTCTTGCATCTTTATGGCTTGTTATATATGTTGGATCTCCTGATAATATATATCCAACAATTTGGTTTATTGGATTATATCCTTTTTCTACTAATGCTTCATATACTTCTTTTAATATTTCTTTAGTTTTTGCATTTTTTTCTTTTTCAAAATTGAAACTCATTGTTTTGTCTAAATCCATACTTACCTCCTTCTGTATTTCACTAAATACATGTAATATCATTTTCACTTTTATCAGCATTGTCTAAATATTGTTCTAATTTTTTCAATACTTCTTCCATTCCTGTTCCTTTATAATATGTTGTTAATACAAAATTAAGTTTAGCTTTTACTTTTGGTGGCTCTTTTTCTTTGACTTTTTTCTTTTTCTTTCCTATTGCTTCAACTTCCATTTCTTCTATTCCTTTATTAGGTTGTGGTAGTGAAATTTCTAGTTTTTCTGCTTCATTCTTTATATCTGTTACAAATGTTGTTACAGAATCTACATCAACTCCAGAAAATACTATTACAAATTTTGGTCCCATATATCTTATGAAAATATAGTCATTTGATATATTATTACCTATAAAGTCACTAATATCTATTATTACTTGATTTCCTAATTTTCTTGAATACTTGTCATTTATTTCTTCTATATTTGTTATTCTATACATACATACAGCTGATGTTGTATATTTATCAATAGTCTTTCTTCCCTCTCCATATAGGTATTCTTCTGAATATAGTCCTGTAAATAAATCTTTTCTTACAATTGATTCAAGTGTTTTTTGATGTCCTACTGTTTTCAATACAGATACAATGTTTTCTTTTACAACTTCAAATATTGTTATATCAATATTGTCAAAATCATGTGGAACTCCACTTTCTATTATCCAATATCCAACATATACATTGTCTATGTATAATGGAAAGAATATAGCTGATTTTGCTCTTCCAAATTCCATTTCTTGATATGGCAATCTTTCGTTTTCATTATCTACAGTAACATATTTAGGAGTTGCTGTTGCTATACTGTCTTTAAATGTTGGCACATCTTGCAATTTTTTTAGTGTATTCCAATGCTTTGGTTCAACATTTGAAGCTTTTACTTGATATTCAGCACCATCAAATACAACTATTGTTGAATATTTTATTTCATATTTTTCTATTAATATTTCATTTATTTTTTGTATTTTTTCATCTACACTTGAGCATTCTCCTATTGTACTTAGAAAGTCTTGTAATACTCTTAAATTATTAGCTTGTCTGCTTAAATTATTGAATTGTTGTATTTTTCTATGGATTTGTAAATTGTAAATTAGTAATCCAACACATATAGCACCTAATATCAATACTATAATTATCAACTTTCTCCCCCCTAAATATTATTAATAATTTTGCTTCATCTGATTTAATGTATTATTCATTTTTGGTGAAAAACTATTATTGTTATTATTTTTTACTGATGGTGGCATATACTTTGCTTGCTTTTTCCCAACAGGATATACCATGCTAGCTAAATTTTTCAAACTTTGTAAAAATTCTTTATTATATCCTTTTAAAGATACATCACATGTTACCATTCCATCTAAATATCTTAAATATGATTTTAAGTCAAATGGAATCATTATACGCTTTACTGTTTTTCTATTGAACAATTCTTTTCTAACTGTCATTCCTGCATCATTGTAAATTGATATTCCACCTATTAATAATTCTTCATTTATTTCTTTAGTTCTAATAAATTTATTTAATACAACTCTTACTTTTGATTCTTCAAGCATTTCTTTATCACTTAATTGTCTTAAAAATGCAGTTAATGGTTGAATTGTTAGTATGTCCATTGATTGAACTAAATAAATTTCTTGTGCATATTTAAAATATCTCATTGGAGTTAAGAAATCACAATCCATTAATACTACTTTATGACTTTTTACTAAAGTTTCAACAATTGGTTCTACAGCTTGTAAATTTTCATCTCCTTCAAATGGTGATGTATAAATCGTCAAATTTTTATGTTCCTGTATTCCATTAGCTCTTCCAACTTTTAAGTTGTTCATAATATAAGTTGATTGTTCTCTTAATTCGTCTTCATTCTTCGTATATATATAATATGCATTTCTGTTTTGAGTTAAATCCAAAATTGCAGTATCTATTCCATTCATTGATAAAATTTCTGCTACATTATTGATCAAGAATGATGTTCCATTTTTGCTTGTACCAACAAATGCAACTATTTTTTGATCAGGATTTACTAAGTTATTCATATCTAATTCTGGATATTCTATTTTTTCTCTTTTTAAAACATCATGTTCTATATTTTCTGTTTTTTGATTTTCTTCTCTTAAATTATTCAACACATTTGTATATTGAGTATCCATATTTTGTCTTTGAACATTTGGAATATTTACTGATGATTTTATGCTTTCACTAGCTTCAACACCTGGTAAAACTTGTTCTTCTTCATAAACTCCTGGTAATGACTCTTCTTCAAGCTCATCTTCTTCAAATCCAGGTAAGACTGTTTCATCATTATCCTCTTGTTCGTTTTCAAATCCTGGTAATACTGTTTCTTCTTCGTCTTCGAATCCAGGTAAAGTTTCTTCTTGATCTTCTGCTGTTTCTACATTTTTTCTTGGTCTTCCTCTTTTACGCTTTGGCTGTTCTGCAACTGGTTCTGCTACAACTTTTCTTGGTCTTCCTCTTCCACGTTTTACCGGTTGAACTGCTTCTTCTACTATTGGTTCTTTATTTTCTGATTCTATATCCTCAATATTAGTTTCTGGCATATATTCCTCTTCTGGAATGTCATCAATCTCAATATCCTTTAATAAGTCATTATTTTCTTCATTTTCTCTCTCGGCTAATTCATGTATTGATTTTTGAGTATTGTTTTCAGGAACAATTCTTTGAACAGGTCTTTGCATTGCCTCTGTGGCTTGACTTGGCTTTATTAATATTTTTTTCTTTTTACTTGCATCTATAGATTCTGGAATTACAACTGGTGCTGTTGGTTTCTTTGTTTGATTGTTCTTTAATAAAATTTCACTTGTTCCTGGTTGTTGCTTTTTCTTCTCTACTCTTATTTTATCTGAAACTTTGTTATTATAAGAATTTATTTGTTGATATTTTGGTGATTTTTCCTCAAGTACAGCTCTTACATTTAATGGCAAACATTTACTAATAACTCTCAACTGTGCATCATTATATTGGTTTGCTATATTATCAAAACTCTCCACATATCTTTCTTCATCATTTTGAATTCTTTTATAATGTGCTAATATATTTTGAATTTCTAATTCGCTTACATCATTTTCGTCTGTTTTTTCGTAAGATACTTCTTCAGAATCTATTTTATAATATATTTTTGCTTCTTTCTTAGAACGTGGTCTATTTATTAATCTACAAACTTCACTTGCACTTCTATCATTTCCCAATATAGCATTATAAATTCCTATTCCAAACAGTTTTACTAATATAGGTTCTGATTTATTTCTTCTCTCTGTACAAATTAATATAATTGGAATATCTTCTCCATCAACATTAGATGCTTCGTCACTTATACTATCTAATCTATCAAACAAAAATTTATCCATTTGTTCATAGTCTGTATTAACATATTGCTCTAAGTCCTCGCTTATTACTACTCTATCATATGTTTTATCTCTTTGTAATTCTTTCAATATTGCATTAAAGTAATAAACATTTTTATAAGATAATATTTGTTTATATTCTGATTGATATTTTTTTATTATTGCTTGTGACGTATTCTCATTACTTACTGCAAATAAAACTTTCATTTGTTACCCCCTTCCAAATTTTACGACAATTGCAAATGCAAGTGGTAAAATCTGGCATATTACAAATAGTGTTATAAATGATACCATCATTACTAACCCTTTTTCTTGTGTATCCAATTTTCTAATGCCTATTATGTATTGATACATTGCACTTATTGCAATTCCTAAAAAGCATAATGGTATGCTATATATTCTTACTAAATTTAAAATATATGCTGTTAATCCATATGCATCTGAACCATATTTTTGTTTATATTCTTCTAGTGTTTTTGCTGTACTCTCTTTTATTTGAACTATTTTGCTTTCGTTTTGTTGATCTATTATATTTTCTGCTGCATATACTTGGCTACATCCAAATATTACCATCATCATTAGTAATATTGCTATTGTAACTACTTTTTTCATACCTTTTCATTCCTTTCACTTGGTTCATATATTTTCTACCTATATATCATACACTAGAATTAAAAAAATAGCAAGGAAAATCTTGCTATTTTTTTATTTTTTAACTATTTTACTTCTATAATATAAATAAAAAATAGTATCTAAAGCTTTAGATACTACCTTTTGGTGCCTCGAACGGGAATCGAACCAG
>ULYR01035487.1_pt1 | contig 16789 bp, 10 predicted proteins | sample 1962341 | NCBI WGS metagenome assembly ULYR01 (sample SAMEA4835868, study PRJEB28245) | human gut metagenome | biome: gut microbiome; material: fecal sample | place: Denmark | collected 2008 | reverse complement strand
ACGACGAAGAAAACAACAAAGAAAAGCACAAGAATCCAGAAGCTTAAGAAGAAAGCAAGCAGAAGCAAAATAACAACGAAGAAAACAACAAAGAGAAGAACAACAACATCTCAGAATCATTCCAGACGTAAGGTTGTGAATACAAAAGTTGTCAAAACACAGAAGGATTATGACAAGAAGGGTTCTAAGAAGAGAACGATCAAGACAGTCGTTCAGACAACGATCAAGACAACAACGGTTGAATTGAGTCAGATGTCTGGTGTTTCTGGAACAACATTAAGAACACTTGGTTCTCAGGCAGATGGTAAGATCTTGAATGCATTTGAAGATCTGAAGTTTAAGATGGTGATTGATAAAAATGTGGAAGCGACAGGTGTATTTAGCGTTAAGAGCCATAAGATCGCACTTCAGAGTGCGAGATCTTCTGTATTGCTTCACGAATTAGGACATTTTGCTAATTTCCTTGCAGGAGATAAAGTTGGAACGAGTGAATGGAAGTCAATTTACAATGCTGAGAAGAATAAATATGATGGATATAACAAAGCATATGCGATCAAATCAGCATCTGAGTATTTTGCAGAATCTTACAAGGATTATAAGGAGCATCCATCCGCATTAAGATCAAAGAGACCAAGAACTTACCAGTTTGTTAAGAGTACGATTGATGGAATTACAGACAGCGATGTACAGAACATCAAAGATACCTATGGAGAATACTGGGGATTATAGGACGATACCTGAAGGAGTACTTTCTCAGAAAGTACTCTTTTTTTTGCCAATTGCCTGTGTTGCTCTGTAGAATGTGAAAGAATGTATAAACAAGGGATATTTTAAAAAATTAAAGGAGAAATAAGATGTTAAAGATCAAGGAATACGTCAAAGCAGAAAGTCTTGAGCAAGCTTATGAGCTGAATCAGAAGAAGACCAACTGCGTGATCGGTGGCATGTTGTGGCTTAAGATGGTCACAAGAAATGTACAAAAAGCAATTGATCTGTCGGGTCTTGGACTTGATCAGATCGAAGAAAATGATGAGGAATTTTCAATCGGAGCAATGGTAACACTAAGACAGATCGAACTTCATGAAGGATTAAATACATGGAGTCAGGGAGCGGTAAAAGAAAGTGTGACACACATTGTCGGAGTGCAGTTCCGTAATCTTGCGACAGTAGGTGGAAGTATTTTTGGAAAGTTCGGTTTTTCTGATGTATTAAGCTGTTTTCTGGCGTTTGACAGTTATGTGGAGTTACATCATGAAGGAATCATTCCATTAGATCAATTTGCAGCAAATAAATATCCAAATGATATTTTAGTGCGTCTGATCATTAAGAAGCATCCGCAGGAAAGTGTTTATCTTTCTCATAGAAATACAAAGACAGATTTTCCAGTTTTGACCTGCGCTGTTTCATTAGGTGAGAAAGAGGCATATGCGGTTGTCGGTGCAAGACCATCCAGAGCTTGCAGAGTCAGATTATCAGATCAGTGGATGGAACAGATCAAAGATGATGAAGGAAGAAAAAAACTCGCAGATGAAGTGACAGGTCAGATGAATTTTGGAAGCAACATGAGAGGAAGTGCTGCTTACCGTGAACAGTTATCAAAAGTCTTATTAAGAAGAGGCTTTGAACAGTTAGAAGAAAGGAGAGAAAAATAAACATGGAGATTACATTTACATTAAATGGAAAGAAAGTAACCCCACAGATTGATGCAGACACTCTCCTGATCGATCTCGTCAGAGATCTTGGTTGTTACAGTGTGAAACGTGGATGCGAGACATCAAATTGCGGATTATGTACGGTATTTATGGATGACCAGCCAATCTTATCATGTTCCATTCTTGCAGCAAGAGTTGATGGACACAAGATCGATACCTTAGAAGGATTGCAGGAAGAAGCAGCTGAGTTTGGAGCTTTTATTGCGAACCAAGGGGCTGAACAGTGCGGATTTTGTAACCCAGGAATGATCATGAATGCGATTGCATTATTTAGAGAGATTCCAGATCCGAGTGAAGAAGAGATCAAAGAATACCTTGCGGGGAATCTTTGCAGATGTTCTGGATATGAAGGACAGCTTCGAGGAATCTTAGACTTTTTGGAATATAAGAAAAATAAAGATGGAGGTGCCGAATGAAAGTAGTTAACCAGCCGATCATGAAAAAAGACGCTATGGCACTTGTGACAGGGAAACCTGTATTTACAAACGATAAGGCACCAAAAGAATGTCTGATCGTGAAATTACTTCGAAGTCCATATGCGAACGCAATGATCAAATCGATCAACACTCAGTTTGCTATGAAAGTGCCAGGGATTGAGGCGATTTATACATGGGAAGATGTGCCACAGGAACGTTTTACGATGGCAGGACAGACATATCCGGAATTAAGCCCATATGACAGACAGATTCTGGATCAGCATGTCCGTTATGTTGGAGATCCCGTTGCAATCGTTGCTGGGGAGAATGAAAAGTGCGTTGATCAGGCGATCAAGATGTTACGTGTGGAATACGAAGTATTGCCAGCAAACTTAGATCCACGTAAGGCAATGGATAAAGATACACCGCTAGTGCATCCAGAAGATAACTGGAAAGCATTATGTAATATTGGTGCAGATAATAAGAAAAACCTGTGTGCAACAGAAGAAACACACGAAGGAGATGTCGATGCGGTATTAGCAGATTGCGACGTGGTTGTAGAACATACATATCATACAAAAGCAAATCAGCAGGCAATGATGGAGACATTCAGAACTTATTGTTTTATTGACGAATATGGAAGATTGAACGTTGTTAGTTCCACACAGATCGTATTCCATGTACGAAGGATCTTATCCAATGCATTATGCATTCCAAAATCAAAGATTCGTGTATCAAAACCAAGAATTGGTGGAGGATTTGGAGCAAAACAGAGTTCTATCTCCGAAGTATATCCAGCATTTGTCACATGGATGACAAAGAAACCATCCAAGATTATTTTTTCAAGAGAAGAGTCTCAGATCGCATCTTCACCAAGACATGAGATGCAGGTAACAGTTCGTGTCGGAGCAAACAAGAATGGAAAGATCCGTGCGATCGATGTTTATACATTATCCAATACAGGAGCCTATGGAGAACATGGTCCAACAACGGTAGGGTTATCTGGGCATAAATCAATTCCATTATATCGAGATCTGGAAGCGCATCGTTTTGCATATGATGTTGTGTATACAAATCGTATGTCAGCTGGGGCTTATCGTGGATATGGTGCGACACAGGGTGTGTTTGCGCTGGAATCAGCAGTCAGTGAACTTGCAGCTAAGATAGGAATGGACCCAACGAAGATCCGTGAGATGAACATGGTCCGTGAAGGCGATGTGATGCCAGCATATTATGGAGAAACAGCAAACAGCTGTGCTCTGGATCGATGCCTTGCTCGTGCAAAAGAGATGATCAAATGGGATGAAAAATATCCATGCAAAGATATGGGAAATGGAAAAGTTCGAAGTGTCGGACTGTCAATGGCGATGCAGGGTTCCGGTATTTCTGGCGTTGACGTTGGTTCTGCAACGATCAAATTAAATGACGATGGATTGTATACACTTTCTATTGCAGCAGCGGATATGGGAACTGGATGTGATACGATCTTGGCCCAGATGGCGGCAGAATGTCTGGAATGTTCTATTGATGATATCATGGTCAGCGGAGCAGATACAGATACATCACCATACGATTCTGGATCTTACGCATCAAGTTCTACCTACGTCACAGGAAAAGCAGTGGAACGTGCCTGTGAAAAATTAAAGGGACATATTTTCAATAAAGCAGCTGAGATGATGGAAGCTGCAGATACAGATACTCTGGAATTTGACGGAAAGAAAGTCAGAGATGCAGAGAGCGGCAAAGAAGTTTCATTAGTGGACATCGCAACAGCATCTATGTGCAACAATAATGAAACTTTCCAGGTGACAGAGACAAACAGTTCTCCAGTATCCCCACCACCATTTATGGTAGGAATGGTTGAGATTGAGCTTGATAAAGAGACAGGACATATTGAAATTTTAGATTATGTTGCGGTCGTAGATTGTGGAACACCAGTCAATCCAAATCTTGCAAGAGTTCAGGTAGAAGGCGGGCTCGGTCAGGGAATCGGAATGGCATTGTATGAGGGTGTTGATTACACACCAAATGGATATGTAAAACAAAATTCTTTCATGCAGTATAAAGTTCCAGCAAGAGTCGATGTCGGAAAGCTTCGTGTAGAATTTGAGAGCAGTTATGAGCCAACAGGACCATTTGGAGCAAAATCCATTGGAGAGATCGTTATCAACACACCATCTCCAGCATTAGCCCATGCCGTATTTAATGCAACCGGATTATGGATCCGAGAATTGCCGATCACCAGTGAAAAGATCGTTATGGGATTATTGGAGAAAGAATAATATAACATGGATAAAATAAAAGCAGCGGTCATTTATCTTGCATCAGGAAACAGCAAACGTTTCGGTCAGGAGAATAAATTATTGCAAATGATCGGAACCAAGCCAATGTATCGTTATGGATTGGACCGATTGATCGATCTATGCAAAGATCATGAAGGGTTTGAGATCATTGTTGTCACACAATATCAGGAAATTATGAAGCAAACGCAATACGACCCAATAACGACAGTGTTTTGTCCAGAAAGTAAATATGGGATTTCATGGTCGATCAAAGCAGGGATCAAAGCAGCGAAAGATGCAGAATTCTATACATTTTTCGTAGCAGACCAGCCCAATATGAAAAGAGAGACAATCGAAAGATTTCTCTCTTTTATGGCAGATGAATCTTGTGAACTTGGCTGTGTCAGAACAGAAGAAAACCTTGGAAATCCCGTATGGTTCTCAAAGAAATATAAACGAGAATTGTTATCGCTTACAAAAGATCAAGGTGGCAAGAAAATCCTCAAAAAACACATAGAAAATGCCAGATTTTTCAAGGTATTGGAAGAAACTGAACTTTGCGATATAGATTATCCAAAAGAAATGCAAGCAATGCTTGCAAAGCGAGGAAAAAGTAGTTAAAATATTATTTAAAATACAAAAGAGCGTGGAGGCCAAGTGATGGAATTATTAAAAGAGAGAATTCGAAAAGATGGAGTCGTGAAAGAAGGAAATGTCCTCAAAGTAGACCGCTTTTTGAATCATCAGATGGATGTAAAATTATTCCGTGAGATCGGTAAAGAATTTAAGAAACGTTTTGAAGGCGAAGATATCAATAAGATCCTTACGATCGAAGCATCAGGAATCGGAATCGCCTGTGTTGTGGCAGAGATTTTTGATGTACCAGTCGTATTTGCAAAGAAAACACAGACAAAGAACATCGCGGGAGATGTATATACAACAAAAGTAGAGTCATTTACACACGGAAGAGTATATGACATTATCGTATCCAAAGAATTCTTAGGAGAAGGAGATCGTGTATTGCTGATCGATGATTTCCTTGCCAACGGAAAAGCCTTAGAAGGATTAGCAAAATTAGTCAAAGATTCCGGAGCAGAACTGATCGGAGCAGGGGTTGTTATTGAGAAAGGATTCCAGCCAGGAGGAGATTTCTTAAGAAAACAGACACACTTAGAATCCCTTGCGATCGTAGATGCTATGGACGAAAAAACAGGAGAAATCACATTCCGTGAATAATGTCTTTGACGTTTTTGTAGGTAGTCTTGCATGTATGTGACAGAAATAAAAGAAAAACAAATATTTAAAAGCATCAAGGTGGCAACTCCGCATTTTTGCCACCTTGATGCTTTTAAATATTTGTTTTTCTTTTATTTCTGTCACATACACATGAAGTCTATTCAAACCATTACACAGTGTGTATGTTTTACTGTATTAGCATTAATAATATCTGTCCACCTCTATAAAAATTAAAAAACGATAACGTTTAACATACACCCATCAGCTTGAATTTTATGAATACTCGACACATTCCCGTCATACAATTAAAAAATTTTACAAAAACTTATCATTCCCATGTACCTTTCCTTAATCTCACAAGTTTATAGTTAAACACAACAGAGAATGATTGACTATATCAAAGGAGGATCTTATTGTGAGAACAATTCGCAGAAACATAGCAAGAAATGCAAAAAAATATGCAGCAAAAGCAACTGTATCAGCCATGATGTTAGCAGGCGGAGTTATGATGGCATCTCCAATCCTTTCATCAACAGTCAGCGCAGCGACAGAACATTGGAATGATGCATCTGCTTCTAAAACAGAAAGCTGGTCCACATGGAAAGCAAACTGGGATAAATACAGCACAAACTATGAAAATGTATCCCTAACACCAGGAGCGACAGAATCACAGCTTAATTTTGCATACTACAGCAAGACAGAAGAAACACCAAAAGTTAAGATCGCAACAAAAGCAGATATGTCTGATGCAAAAGAAGTCGAAGGAAAACAGACACAGGCAGTAGCGATCGAAGGTGTTCAGTACTATTCAAATAAAGCATCTGTAAATGACCTGAAAGAAAATACAACTTACTACTATCAGGTATTCCAGAACGGAAAATATCAGGATGCACAGAAATATTCTACAAAATCATTTAAAAATTATTCTTTCTTATATGTAGGAGATCCTCAGATCGGAGCATCTTCAGGACAGACAAGTACTGAAGGAGATGCGATGAAAGATAATAACTATGCAGCAAGAAATGATAGTTATAACTGGAACAACGTATTAAATAATGCGGTAAAACAGAATCCAAATCTAAGTTTTGTTGCATCCGCAGGAGATCAGGTAAATAACAATAACAATGAAAAACAGTATGCAGGTTACCTTGGAGCAGATGCTTTAAGATCTCTTCCAGTAGCAACAACGATTGGAAACCACGATTCTGGATCAGCACAGTATGAGATGCATTACAACAATCCAAATGCATTTGATACAAGTGGATATAGAAATACAGCAAAGTATACAGAAGGAAAGACAGCAGCAGGAACAGACTATTATTACACATATGGAAATACATTATTTATCGTATTAGACACAAACAATTACAACTGTGCAACTCACGAAAATGTTATGCGTAAAGCGATCAAAGAAAATCCAAATGCAAAATGGAAAGTTGTAATGTTCCACCAGGACATTTATGGATCAGGATATGATCATTCAGATTCTGACGGAATGGTTTTAAGAACACAGTTAACACCATTAATGGATAAATATGATATTGATGTTGTACTTCAGGGACATGACCATACATACTCCAGAACATATCAGTTACAGAGTGATGGACAGGCACATGATAAATTCGCAAAAACAGAAAATACAGCAAATTACGCAAAAGAAAACAACTGCTACGAAATCGTTGATACAACAAAAGGTGGAACGGTTGTAAATCCAAAAGGAACTGTATATTTAGAAGCAAACTCAGCAACAGGATCTAAATTCTACAATCTGATTACAGCAAAACAGGATTTCATTTCTGAGAGAAGCCAGACATGGACACCAAGTTATTCTGTAGTCAATGTAACAGATGACTCTTTTGAAGTTACAACATACGATGCGGACACAGGAAAAGTATTAGACGGATCATCTTCATATAAGATTGTGAAGAAAGCAGAAGATACCAAAAAAGATGATGCGAACTCAAATACAACAAAGAAAGATGATACAACAGCAGTACAGGCAAAAAACCAGACGATCACAGCAACAGCATCTTATAAGAAGAGTGAAACATCCAAAGCATTTAAATTAAATGCAAAAACAAATGGAAATGGAAAACTCACTTACACAACATCAAACAAAGCAGTTGCAACAGTTGATGCGGCAGGAAAAGTAACAGTCAAAGGACTAGGAGTTGCCAAGATCACAGTCAAAGCAGCAGCAACTACAGACTACAAAGCAGCTTCCAAAACAGTTACAGTGACTGTAGCACCAAAGAAACAGAGTATCTCTTTAGTAAATAAGATCAAAAAACAGCTAACGATCAAATGGAAAAAGAATACGAAAGCATCAGGATATCAAGTTGTATATTCTACAAACAAGAAATTTACAGGTAAAAAGACAGTAAGAAAAGCGAAAACAACAACATCTTACAAGATCAAAGGTCTGAAAAAAGGGAAAAAATATTACGTCAAAGTCCGTTCTTACAAAACAGTAAATGGGAAACGTATTTATGGAGCCTACAGCACAGCCAAAAAAGCAACAATCAAATAGAGATGATAAAGAATTAGTGTCGTAACTTAATTTATCAGACAGAGCAAAAGCCTGCGCCCGGAATGATAGATCCGGACACAGGCATTCTCTGATTTTTCTTTATAAATAAAAGGCTACGATTTATAGAAAGAAGACAACTTATGGAAAAAGCAGTATCATGGAAAAAAATCTTGATCCTCGCAATAGCAGTGTGTTTATTTGCAGGGATCATAGTCAAATGCAATCAGTTTCAGAAAACGCCATTGGCATCTTATAAAGGACAAAAATATGAAAAAGCAGTTGTAACAAAGATCATCAAAGATAATCTTGCAGAAGACGGAAGTCGTTATGGAACGCAGAAAGTTCTGGTCAAAATGACAACGGGAACCTACAAAGGAAAAGAAAAACAGGCAATCAATCCAAGCGGAACTTTATTTGGAGCGGACTGTAAAGTAGGAGCAAGGATCATCGTGATCGTAAATAAAAGTGGAACAAATGCAGGATTTACCGTATATAGTCAGGACCGTACCATGGCGATCTATGGATTTGTGTTGATCTTTGCGGCAGTGGTATGTGCGATCGGCGGGAAGAAAGGCGTTTATGCTATTTTGAGTCTTGTATTTGCGTTTGCATGTATCATTGGTATCATGTTCCCGATGATGTATCGGGGAATTTCACCGATCGTGTTGACGATCATTGTAGCAGTGTTGACAACGATTGTAACATTAGGACTTCTTGGTGGATATTCGAGCAAAACAGTGTCTGCGATCCTTGGAACAGCGATCGGAGTCGTGATCGCAGCAGTGGCAGCGATGGCATTTGGAAAAGCAGCAGGGATCACAGGATATAATGTATCGGATATCGAAGCATTGAACTATGTCGGACAAAATACAAAGATAAAGATCGGAGAACTGCTTTTTGCCGGAATCATCATTTCAGCATTAGGAGCCGTCATGGACGTTGGTATGTCCATTGCATCTACGATTCAGGAAATTTATGAAACAGACAAAACACTGTCCATGAAACGACTTTTTGTATCAGGAATCAATGTTGGAAGAGATATGATGGGAACGATGACGAATACACTGATCTTTGCTTATGTGGGAGGTGCAATGACAACATTAGTGATCAATTACGCATATGATCTAAGCTACAGACAGTTAGCGAACTCTTATGTGATCGGAATTGAGATCATGCAAGGATTATCTGGAAGTCTTGGTGTTGTATTAACAGTACCGATCACAGCATTGATCGCATCATTTCTTGCAGTGCGCAAAAAATAAATTTTATAATTCATAAAATAAATCATAAATACGGTCTATGGATTTTATAAAAAACATCTATAAATCTATTGACACAGAAAAAAATTTCATGTATCGTAAAAACATCAAAACAAGGAGAAACTAAGATGACAACAAGTAAGATGAATAATTGCACATTTTATTACTTTAGCTTTCAGGGTTATTATTTTTATCCTGACTATTTTTGTTGCAATGAATCATCGCCAAAACTTATGTCACTTTAAACCGACAGAGTAAAACATTTAAGGCATGCATTCTTGCAACAGAGTGCATGCCTTTTCTTTTTACTCAAAGAAACAAAGGCCGCACCAGAGAAGCAGGATAGAAACGACTTGCCAGGAAAGGACGAACATCATGATTATTATTTTAAAGAAACAGGCAGAAGAAGCAAAGATCAACGCATTAAAGAAAGAGATGGAAGAGCAGGGACTGGGCATCCACGAATCCGAAGGTGTTAACACAAGGATCCTTGGATTAGTGGGAGATACATCTGTTGTAGATATGCGTCATATCATGGCAAACAGCATCGTTGAAAATGTACAGCGTATTCAGGAGCCATACAAGAAGGCCAACAGAAAATTCCATCCAAACGATACAGTTGTTGATGTAAACGGAGTAAAGATCGGTGGTGGAAACTTCCAGGTGATCGCAGGACCATGTTCTATTGAGACAAAAGAACAGATCACAGAAGTCGCAAACGATGTGAAGAATTCTGGTGCAGGATTATTAAGAGGAGGAGCTTTCAAACCAAGAACTTCCCCATACTCTTTCCAGGGACTTCATGGAGAAGGATTAGAATTATTATTAGAAGCTAAGAAAGCAACAGGACTTCCAGTTGTTACAGAGATCATGGATGCAAGTCATCTTCCATTATTCGAAGATGTGGACCTGATTCAGGTTGGAGCAAGAAATATGCAGAACTTTGAATTATTAAAAGAATTAGGAAAGATCAACAAACCAATCTTATTAAAGCGAGGACTTGCAGCAACGATCGAAGAATGGTTAATGAGTGCAGAATACATTATGGCAGGTGGAAATGAAAATGTAATCCTTTGTGAGAGAGGAATCCGAACATACGAAACAGCCATGAGAAATACATTAGATCTTTCTGCAATCCCTATGATCAAGAAGAAATCCCATCTTCCAGTCATGGTAGATCCATCTCACGCAACAGGAATCAGAGATATGGTAGAGCCAATGGCATTAGCAGCGATCGCAGCTGGGGCCGATGGATTAATGGTAGAAGTTCATAATGATCCAGCCAAAGCATTATGTGATGGACCACAGTCACTGACACCAGAACAGTTTGATACATTGATGAAGAAGGTAAATAAGACAAGAGAATTCTTTCAGGCATTATAACTAGAAAAAATCTTGCTGAGAATTGTAAATTGGGATATACTATAACTAAAGAAAGAAAAAGACAACCCGGGAATCCATTGATTTCCGGGTGTTTGTCAGTTTTATAGATTCTAGGGAAAAAGGAGAGATATCTTATGAAAGTAATCGTCGGACTGGGGAATCCGGGAAAGAAATATGACAACACAAGACACAATATTGGATTTGAAGCCCTTGATTATATTGCAGACAAAGAAGGCATAAGTATAAATACAGGGAAACACAAAGCATTGATTGGAACTGGTTATATGGGAGGAGAAAAAGTCCTTCTCGTGAAACCACAGACATTTATGAACTTAAGCGGGGAAAGTCTTCGCCCAATCATGGATTTCTATAAATTAGAGCCAGAAGATTTTATCATTATTCATGATGATATCGACCTTGATGTTGGAAGACTGCGTATCCGAAGAAAGGGAAGTGCAGGGGGACATAATGGACTGAAAAGTATCATCAGTCATTTAGGAAGTATGGATTTCCCAAGGGTGAAGATCGGTGTTGGAGAGAAACCAAAAGGATATGATCTGGCAGATTATGTATTAGGACATTTTACAAAAGAAGAACAGGCAATCTTTGCGGAACGTTTTGATGAAGTGTACGATGCAGTACAGCTGATCGTTATGGGCGACATCACAGAAGCGATGAACCGCCACAATAAGAAAAAGTAGGGATAGAAAGTGTTAGAACATATATTAAAAGACGATTCGGTATACAGACAATTAAAAGATGAGATCGAAGATTACTGTGGTCCGGTTCTTGTATCAGGATGCACCGATACAGCCAAATGGCATCTGACCAGTCTGATCGGAAATCATAAGAAAAAGCAATTTAAGATCATCATCGTACCAGACGAGAACAAAGCAAGACAATGGGTCGAGGCAAGTCATTTCTTTGGAGAAAAGGTTCAGTATATTCCGGCAAAAGATCCATTGTTTTATACAGCCGATGTTCATGGAAATGCAATCGCAAGAGACCGTATGCTGGCGATCAAGAAGATCGTGGATGACAAATGTGGAACCTTTGTGATGACGATCGATGCGGTGATGGATCAGGTTGTTCCATTAAGTGATATCAAGAACCATAAGATGACGTTCAAAATGGGAGAGGCACTGGAAGAGGCAACGGTCGCAGAAGAATTTGTTGCCAGAGGCTACGAAAAAGCACCATTTGTTGAGGCTCCAGGCGAGTTTGCTGTGCGAGGAGGAATCATTGATATTTTCCCATACACGCAGGAAAGCCCATATCGTATCGAACTATGGGGAGATGAAATTGATTCGATCCGAAGTTTTGATAAAGAAAGCCAAAGATCCATCGAAGAAGTCGATACTCTGACCATTTATCCGGCATCAGAGATCATTTTAAACCAGCCAAGGATTGAACATGGTCTTCGAAATATGGAAGAAGATTATGAGAAGTTATCACAGAAGTTTAAAAAAGAAAAAAAATATGATCAGGAAGCCCGCCTAAGAAAAGAAATGGACCGTGTTCGTGAGGAATTAAGGGAACTTCATATGTTGATCGGAGTAGAAGGTTATCTCCCATATTTTTATGAAAATACAGAATGCATCTTAGATTATTTTCCAGAAGAAAGCATGATCTATATGGATGAACCAAAACATATCAGAGAACGTGCAGATGCATTTTATCTGGAATTCTCAGAGAGTATGAAAAGCCGTCTGGAAGGTGGGTATCTTCTGCCTAAACAGGCAAATACGGTGACAGATTATGAGAGTATTTTATATCAGATCGAGAAACATAAGATGCTATGTTATTCGATTTTATCTGCTGAGATCAATGATTTTAGAGTTGCTAGAACCTTATTTATGGATACAAAATCCATTCAGTCTTATAACAACAGTTTTGAGCAGTTAGTCAAAGATCTTACCAAATATCAGAGTAAGGACTACAGGATCGTTGTTGCTTCTCCATCTGTTACAAGAGCGAAACGTTTAAGCAGTGATCTGAGAGAAAATGGTTTGGTTGTGACATATGATAAGGACTTGAAATATGGAGTGGAAGCAGGGCAGATTGTTGTCACAGCAGGAAAGCTTCTGACAGGAATTGAATATCCGGCAGCCAAATGGGTATTGATCTCAGAAGGAGACATTTTCAAAGGAAGAGAAGAAAAAAAGCGCCGAAAGAAAGAGAAGAAAAAACAAGGAGAAAAGATCCGAAGTTTTGCAGATATCAATATCGGTGATTACGTTGTTCATGAAAAACATGGAGTCGGTATTTACCGCGGAATCGAAAAGATCACAACAGATGGGGTTGAAAAGGACTACATCAGTATTGAATATCAGGGCGGTGATAATTTATTTATTTTAGCATCAGCCCTAGACCAGATCGCAAAATACGCAAGTGCAAATGCAAGAAAGCCGAAACTTCATAAATTAGGTGGAAATGAATGGAAGAAGACGAAAACACGTGTCAAAGGTCAAGTCAAAGATATTGCGGAAGAACTCGTGCAGTTATATGCACTAAGACAGGCAAAAGAAGGATATGTCTATGACAAGGACACTGTATGGCAGAAAGAGTTTGAAGAATTATTTCCATACGATGAAACGCAGGATCAGTTAAATGCGATCGATGATACGAAAAGGGATATGGAAAGCAAGAAGATCATGGACCGACTGATCTGTGGAGATGTTGGCTATGGCAAGACAGAAGTAGCGATCCGTGCAGCATTTAAGGCAGTAGACAATGGAAAACAGGTGGCGTATCTCGTACCAACCACGATCCTTGCACAGCAGCATTACAATACATTTGCACAGAGATTTCATGATTACCCGATCACCGTACGCATGATGTCCAGATTCTGCACAGCAAAAGAGCAGAAAGAGACGATTGAAGGACTCAAAAATGGAACGGTAGATGTCGTGATCGGAACGCATCGCTTATTGTCCAAAGACATGCAGTATAAGAATCTGGGACTGCTCGTAATTGATGAAGAACAGCGTTTTGGAGTGACACATAAAGAAAAGATCAAGACAATGAAAAAAGATGTCGATGTCTTATCCTTATCTGCTACACCAATTCCAAGAACCCTGCATATGAGTCTGATCGGAATCCGTGACATGAGTGTATTAGAAGAACCACCGCATGACCGAAGAGCGATCCAGACATATGTTATGGAATATAATGAAGAACTGGTCAAAGAAGCGGTCTACCGCGAAATGACACGTGGCGGGCAGGTATATTATGTGTATAACCGCGTCAATAATATTGCAGAGGTGACAGCCGAATTACAGAGATTGCTTCCAGATGCGAAAGTTGCATTTGCACATGGACAGATGAAAGAACGCGAACTGGAAGAGATTATGATGGGATTTATGAACCATGAGATCGATGTATTGGTATCTACAACAATCATCGAGACAGGACTAGATATTCCGAATGTAAATACAATGATCATTCACGATGCCAACCAGCTTGGACTGTCCCAGTTGTATCAGTTAAGAGGACGTGTCGGAAGATCGAATCGAAATGCATTTGCATTTTTGATGTACAAAAAGAACACACTGTTAAAAGAAACCGCAGAAAAACGATTACAGGCGATCCGGGAATTTACAGATCTTGGATCCGGTTATAAGATCGCAATGCGAGATCTGGAGATCCGCGGAGCAGGAAATCTTTTGGGACAGGCACAATCCGGTCATATGGAAGCAGTTGGATACGATCTGTATTGCAAGATGCTGAATGAAGCAGTCTTGAGATTAAAAGGCGAATTAAAAGACGAGGATGAATTTGACACAACACTCGATCTCGACATCAATGCATTTATTCCATCAACGTATGTGTATAATGAATATCAAAAACTGGAATTATACAAACGTATTTCATCCATTGAATCCAAAGATGAAATGGAAGATATGACAGATGAGTTGATTGACCGTTTTGGGGAAATGCCGAAAGCAGTCTACAATCTGTTATATGTTGCATATTTGAAATCATTAGCTCACCACGCTTATATGACAGATGTGAAACAAAAAGGAGAAAAAGTCTCATTTGAAATGAAACCAGATGCAGCCGTGGATGTAGAAAAAATCCCAGCGATATTAGAAGAATACAAACGTGAATTATCCTTCCAGGCAGGCAAGAATCCGACGTTTGTACTGGATCTGTCAAAGACAAAGAAAGTGAAGCAGTTAGAAAAGATTGAACATTGTGTGAACTCGCTCAATTCATTGATAATCCGATAAGTTTGTGCTATAATATCGCCAGACATTAGCCTAATATAATCATAATATGAAGGAGAAAATGAAATGAAGAAATTAGCAAAGAAGTTGCTATGTTTAACTGCAGTTCTTGCGTTAACTCTTTCTTTATTTACAGGATGTAAAAGCAAGAATGAGAAGACATTATTTGAATATGCAGGACAAGAAGTAACATTCCAGGAAGCACATGTATATGCAAGAATCATGCAGTATCAGGCAGAAGCTCAGTACGGAGCATACTTCGGAGACAGCATGTGGTCTATGCAGGTCGGAACAGACAGCAAAGGAAAGAAGATCACAATGCAGCAGTCTGTCAAAGACAGCGTTATCAACCAGTTAAAACAGATCAAAGTTTTAGCAGCACACGCAGACGACTACAACGTGAAGTTAACAAAATCTGAGAAGAAGCAGATCAAAGAAAGCGTAACTGCCTTCGCAAAAGACTCAACAGGTAAGAAAGTCATGAAGAAGACAGAAGCAGATAAAGATATGATCCAGAAACTGTACGAAGAAAGCACGATCGCAAGTAAAGTTATGCAGGCGATCATCAAGAAAGCAAACGTTACAGTAACAGATGACGAAGCCAAAACTGTCAAAGTCTACAAACTTGTTTTCACAACAAAGACAACAGACAGCAAGACAGGAAAAGAAAAAGACATGACAGCCGCTGAGAAGAAAGATCAGCTAAAGAAAGCAAAATCCGCATTAAAGATGATCAAGAAAGGTCAGAGTATCAGCTCTGTAGCTAAGAAGTTCAGCGTAAACTCTGACAACGAAGAATCCTATACAAAAGGAAAAGCCACATTAGGAACAAAATTCGAAACAGCAGCAGCAAAACTTAAGAAGAACCAGGTAAGCGGAGTCGTAGAATTAGACGATGCATACGTGATCATCAAGATGTTAAATCCAAACGACACAACAGCAGCTGCATCAAACAAATCCACACTGCTTCAGGAAAAACAGCAGGCAGCATACGAGAAAGTCTACAAGAAGTGGACAAAAGATGCAGACAAGAAATGGGATGACAAGAAGTCTGTAGATCAGGATCTGTGGAAAGAAGTTAAGTTTAAATATAAAGCTACAACAGCATCTACAGCAGCAACAACTACTACAACAACAGCGGCGAAGAACACAACAACAGCTGCAAAGAGTAAATAATTACAAGAAATGAAAAGGCCGGAGATAACGGGAATAGTTATCTCCGGTCTTTTTGACTTTCTGTGATCACACAGGCACCGAGTTGTTCATATGTATGAATGCATTTTTCTGAGATTGAAGAATTCGTAATAAGATTGCGACCTTTTCCAAGTTGACAGATGTAGATAAAATCTTTCTTCATAAGTTTGGTTTCATCTGCGAGAAAATAGATTTCAGGAACCATGTGACAGAGCAGGCGTACAATTGATGCTTCAGCCATACTTCCTAAAAAGATATTTCCTTCTTCATCAACAGCATTAACTCCAATAAAAGCACAGTCAAGCTGGAATGAATTCAGATTCGATTCGGCAATCTGACCAGTTGTAGTAAGTGAATTATGACGTATTTCTCCACCCAGAGAAATTATCTTCTTAAGGTCTCGTAGAAATTAAGTTAAAAATTTTTTCAAACATCTCGCCAAATAGGTGTCTAAGAGTTCCTTTCATCTTCCGTCAACGAATACAAAACTTATTGACTAATACCGTTTAACATACACACTGTGTAGTGGTTTGAATAGTCTTCAGTTT
>ULYR01061238.1_pt1 | contig 16869 bp, 16 predicted proteins | sample 1962341 | NCBI WGS metagenome assembly ULYR01 (sample SAMEA4835868, study PRJEB28245) | human gut metagenome | biome: gut microbiome; material: fecal sample | place: Denmark | collected 2008 | reverse complement strand
TTCTTTACTTTCTGACTCTTATTGATGTTCTTATACTTAACAGCATCAGAGCAGACAGCTAAGTCTTTGATTCCTAAGTCTATGCCGACTCCATCCTCATTCAGCGTTTCCCTGCAATCAGGAAATTCCACACATACACTGATCCACCAGTTCACCCCATCAAAGGATATTCTCGGATTCCTATATTTAGCATCTGTCGGAATACGTCCATGTTCTGCAAGTCTTACCCAATTCCTTTTTTGCTTATTTGCCTTCCTGCTGGAAGAAAAGCCTTCAAATTTAACGTGGGTATTACTGAATTGTATCTTAACGTTGTCCTGATAGAACTTCGGCATGGATCTCTTTCTGGACTTGAATCTTGGGAATTTTTGCAAACCCTTGAAAAAGTTCTGATACGCAGTACAGGCATCTTTAATTGCCTGCTTGGTTACATTGTTAGAAATATTCAATAACCATGCGTATTCCTCAGAATGTCTAAGCCTTGTAAATTCTTTTCTGAGTTCTGAATCCGAAATGAATTTGCCGCCTTTTTCATAATTTTCTATTTCCCTGGCCAAAGCCCAGTTATAAGCAAATCTTGAAGCACCTGCGTACTGAAACAGCTTAGTTTTCTGTACATTGTTTGGGATCAACATTACTTTTATGGCTTTTACCATCGGTCTCCTCCTGCATCAATTCTCGGATAAATTTCTTCGCTTTGTTCGCTCGTTTTCCTTGTAATTTGCAGCTGAATACTGTGATTATTTGAACCAGATCTTCAACAAATTCCTGCCGTTCAGATTTTTCAGTATTATCCATCTGTCATTCTAAATTTGTTTATGGCTGGAAACGCGACAATATCCAATTGTAATGCGATTTTTAGGCTTTACATTTATTACCTGGTTGAGTTGCTCATCAGAATAATATTTACTCAAAGTATCAACTTCTTTCAATAATATTCTGCTCTAATATCTCAGAAAACTCAACATCTACTTATATGATTTTATAATTTATATTTAACTGTTGATAACCTCCTTATTCCGGGAATTTCTATTCCGATTTTCTGCCATTTTTGTATGTTTTCGATAATTTTATAGTAAAAGATCGCAATTTAATTGTCAATCTGTTCTTTAGGATTTTATAGAATATTTTATTTTTTTATGAACCACAACCTTTTCGTTTTCAACTGCAACTTTTTTCTTCCTGTTCCAGCTGCCTCGTTTTGCGTACAACCGGAAAAACACCGATCCTTCCAGTGAGGAATAAAAAACAAAAAAGCGGCCGCACATTACCGCACAGCCGCCTTTCATTTCTCTTCTTTTCGTATTTCCTGTCCGTCAGATCGTCACGATAACGCCGCCGTCATTGGCATACATGCTGCTGACGCCCGCAGTATCCATAATCACAACATCCTTTACAGAAACCTTAGAGGTCACCATCCGCTTCACACTTTCTGCACGCTCCGGGCAATTACAATGGGTGATCATCAGGGTCTTTTCCTCCGGTCTTGCCACATTGCGCACCACTGCGTCTGCCATCTTCTGCAGACCCTTACGGATGCCGATGCCCTGCCCGATCTGCTCGATCCTGCCGTCCATCGTGCCTGCCATAACGGGCTTGATGCTCAGAGTAGATGCAACCAGTGCCTTGATACCGCTGAGTCTGCCGTTTTTACGCAGAGTTTCCAGATTATCCAGGACAAAATACGTATTCATCTCACTGCGGAACGCTTCCAGACGGCTTACCACCTCTTCAAAGGGAAGTCCCTGTTCCTCCAGGGAAGCTGCCAGCAGCGCAAGCTGTGTCTCTCCGCAGGAAGCCGAACAGGAATCCATGACGTAAATCTGTTTGGACTCGTCCTCTTCCAGATACATCTGCCTTCCGACCATGGCACTGTTATAGCTTCCGCTCAAATTGCCGGACAGCGTTACCACATAAATATGCTCTGCCTCCGATTCAAACGCCTGCCGATAGCTCTCCGGCGACGGACAGGAGGAACGCGGGCACTGGGGACATGAGGCAACCTGCTCCAGAAATTCTTTCTGATTAAAATGCTCATCGTCCATAATCCGGTAATCGCCGACCTCCAGACCAAGCGGTACGATTTCAAAATGCGGATCCTTCTTATATTTCTCCGGCAGCTCACAACAGCTGTCCACAACGATTTTATAACTCATGTTTTCCTCCATACCGCAGGCGCTTTGCGCCTGCCGCACCACGGCTTCTCGTATATTCTCAAAACCAATCCATGTAGTTTTCATTACTACATATGATAACACGTTCTGACTGTTCCTGTAAAGGGTATTTCCAAAAAACCCCATCTCTGATATACTGATACCACAGTTCACTCGTGGATTTTTGAAGGAAGATTTCGTGCTCGCACGAAAATCTGACTGAAAAAAGCTACGAAGGGAGCGCCGCTTCATGAGCAAAAGGAGCTGCGCAGCAGCGGGAAGCGTCGCAGACGCGTTTTTGCGAATGGCGCGGGTGAACTGTTTCACAACCAACCGGCACGCATATCACAAAAACCGCGCAGCAGCGGGAAGCGTCGCAGACGCGTTTTTGCGAATGGCTTTTCATGGAAGGAGATTTATATGACCGCTTTTCAGATTCTTGAAATGAAGCATTTTATGGCGAAGCTTTTGACAGAGGATTGCTTTGACTCTTTTCTGCTGGAGAAGGCTTCGGTTTCCTGCGCCGTTTCCTATGAAATCGACGGGCGCGTCAATCCCGAATTTTATCAGGACGATGAAACGCCGGACGCCGGCTACCTGTTTCTGCCCTGGAAATCCATCCGTCCGGTTCTGTTTCAGATGATCCGCGGCAAACACACGCCTCTTTCCTTCAAATTCGTCCTGCATCTCATGCCCCAGTATGTCCCCGGCGTCATGAAGGGCGCAGATCCGTCTTTAAAGCCGGAACAGGTTCAGGCGCTGGTCCTGACCATAAAATATGACGGCTCCGCCATCCGCCTGACGACCGGAACCGCCTTTTCTTCCTTTGTCCCCGATAAAACACTGGACGCGCAGTGGGACAAAACCATGCGCCAGTTTCTTTCCCGCAAGGAAATCGCCTGCAGGGAATAATCCTTCTACTTTTTCATTTTAGGTTTAAAAACAAGGCTCGCCAGATATCCGAAAATCAGCGCCGCCGCAGTTCCGGCAGCCCCTGCCTGAAAACCTCCCGTAAACAATCCGAGAAATCCGTCTTGTTCCACCGCTTCTTTTACGCCCTTCATCAACGTATGCCCAAAGCCAAGCAGCGGTACGCTCGCCCCGGCCCCGGCAAAATCGACAAAGGGCTGATACCAGCCAAATGCGCTCAGCACTGCGCCCGAGCAGACCAAAAGCACCATAATCCGCCCCGGCATCAGCTTCGTCTTTTCCATCAAAATCTGCACCAGCGCGCAAATCAGACCACCTACCCAGAATGCATTCAAATAGTCCATCGCCCACACGCCCCTTTCCTTTTCCCGGCAGTTTCTTTCCAAAGAGCACCGCCGTTTTGGTCAGGATGCGCAGCAGGTTCCTGTTTTATACGCTCTGAATAATGTCTTGCACGCTTTTTAGACCGTCACTCTGCGTCCACCGTCACCAAAACATCCCCGTACAGCACACCGTCGTAATAATCCAGCAGCAGCTTCACCACGCCGTCATACGCTTTCATGCCCTCTTCCACTCCGTTTAATTTCAGAGAAGCCGTTGTCGCCGCGTTGGAAACCTTTTTCGCTGTTTTGGTACTGACAACCGCCTTTTTCTCGACAGTCTGCCATGCTTCCCGGGTCAAAAACATGTTATCCGCATAAACCTGTGCAGAAATCTGCGGATGCTTCGCGTATTCTTTCCGGCTCTTTTGGATGCTCGCACGAAATTCTTTTTCCACATAATTGAGTACGCCCATATAGCCGCTGTAGCGGAAAAACGCATCGTCTGAGTTGATACAGGCAAGATATCCGATCAGATTCGCCTCATCCTCCTGCATAAAGCCCTTTAAATGTGCAAATTCATGACAGATCACTGAGGGCTTATTTACAATATACATCGTTCCGTTGTAGTTTGCTTCCATGGAAAATGGGAAATAATATCCCATCCTATAGGTCTGACTGAGCAGCTCCGAAAAATAAATCTCCTTCGGCTGCGGATAATAGCCCTGCAGGCGTCCATAATCTGTGCCGACCTGCTGCATCGCCTCTACAGCCGCCTGATTCATGTCTCCCTTATAAATCAGATAGCCGTCTGCATCCCGCTCCATCTGCTCTGCAAGCTCGTTGGCATTGACCACAATATAATCCCGCAGCACAGCAAGCTCTGCCTTGGAATAGTTCTCACTGCGCACCTGCTCCATATACCGATCCTCAAACGCCGAAGAATGATACAGCAAAAAACAATTACAGGTCATAACCCAGACGAGTGCCAGAAAAATCCAGGAAAATGTGCAGGAAAAGCTGTGAAACATTTTTTTGCTCCACGCTTTTTTTACAGTCAAACGTAAAAATCCTACAGCTGCAAACGCTGTCAGGAACAAAATTCCCAGCACGATCATGCCCTCTCCGACGCTGAACGGAAAAACCGACATCACCCGCGTGGAAATGCTGCTCCATACCGGAAAAACCGATTCCGCATAAAAATCGCAGAAGCTGCTGCTTTTCCACGCCAACACATTTAACGCCAACGCTGTCAGAAACAAAATGCTCCATACCTTTTTTTTCAACTGATCATCCCCTAATCGTCAATCTGTCCTTGTACCTTCCTACTATCCAGTATATCCGGTTGCCGCCGATAAGAAGCTGAACGATTTGTAAACGATTATGAACATTTTGTAACAAAGAAGAATCGGTTGTTCACCGATTCTTCTATCTTTTTCACAGTACTTTTTTACCGTTCCATTTTTTATTTGTGCTATTTGTTGTTTTCTCTCTGCATCATGAAGTTCGGATACAGCAAATGTTCTACTTCCGCAAAAATCTGATACATTCCATCCGCATGGTCTGCCAGCCTGCGAAGTGCCTCCAGCGCCGGATTATTCCGTCCTGCCAGATCATCCAGCGAACATTCCAGTGCATTTGCAATCTTCAGAATACTGATAAAGGATGGTCTGCCGATTTTTCCTGCCATCAGATGCTTTACGGTTTCATAAGGAAGATCCGCTTTATCCGCCAGCGTCTTCATCGACCAGTTCCGGCGGATCATCTGATACCCGATATTTGCAATCAGCTGATCTGTGACCTGTGCATAATACCCATTCTCCTCTAGCGTATGCTTCTGTTCCATAAAAAATCCCCCCCGGCTGACAGCCAAAAAACAACGCCCTAAACGAGCTGCTACAATAGAATGCACGCTCTGCGAGCATTCTATTGTCATGAATAATAGAATGTACGCAGAATGCACGCTCTGCGAGCATTTTATTGTCATGAATAAAACAAGAAAAAGCCAGAAAAGATATCGTCTTCTCTGACTTTCCCGCAATACCAGGGGCAGTAGGAATCGAACCCACATCGACGGTTTTGGAGACCGCTGTTCTACCTTTGAACTATGCCCCTATCGAACTGACAAGTGATATTATAGCACGATACTTTCTAATTTTGCAAGCCTTTTTTTTACTTTTTTATACAAATCTCTTTTTTCTCCGTTCTCTGCGCTTTTCCATCGAAAGGGGTGCAAATATCGTTTTTCTCCCAATAAATCCGATGATCCTTGTCATATAAATTCCGGTGATGCTTCCTGCCGTATCGATCGCCACGTCCCGAAGCGCCGGCGAGCGTCCTGCCACAAACATCTGATGGTACTCATCCAGCCCGGCAAACCCGGCACAGAACAATCCGGCAGCGAGCACGAGCCAAAAGCCCCGCAGCCGATAAACATACAAGGGCAGGGAAAGTGTCAGTCCCAACAAAAAATATTCGCTAAAATGTGCCATCTTCCTTACGAGAAAATGAATCTCATCTACATACACTCCCACCTGCGCGGTATCCAGATTGCCGGAGGTCAGCTTTCCCAGCAGGAGCACCACCTTTTCACTGACCAGCATACTCAGCTGTCCGGATTCGTCCGCCGTCTGGGCGGAAAAGGAAAAGATCATATACATCACGCACAGCGCCGGTACAAAGGATAAGGGCTTTAATAAAAAACGAAACATCTTCTTTATGGTCAACCAGAAATATTTCATGTTCACTCCATTCTGCAGATCACAGACAGCTTATCGTATCCTTTAGGGAGCCTTTGCTCCGAGCTTACCGTCTGTCCATTTTGTGCCTGCCTTTTGTCCGTTTAATATAGTCTATATTTCCATTTCTTGCAAGAAAGAAACCCTTAATTTTTTATGAACAGCTCAAACGGTAGGAGTGAACTGTAACAGAAAAACCTAATTTGTGAAGTTTTTTCAAATTAAGTGTTGACTTCTGTCCGATTATGCTGTATCATATCATTTGTCCGGTTGAGAAATACGGCACATCGGGGTGTGGCTCAGGTGGTAGAGCGCTTCGTTAGGGACGAAGAGGCCGCAAGTTCAAGTCTTGTCACTCCGATTATCAGAAAGAACCTTGAGAGATTGAGGTTCTTTTTTTCATGCCAATAGAATGTTCGCATGGCGTGCATTCTATTATTCATGACAATAGAATGCTCACATTGGGTGCATTCTATTGTATTTCCCTGAAATCCTCAAAACATTCTGATTCAAAAAGCATCCGCAGAGATCAGCGACCCTGACAGCCTGTCGCCGCTGATTTCTGCGGATGCTTCTTTTTTCCATCTCTCTGTCTGTTCATCCAACCAGGCTGCACCGGACCGTCACACGCTTTCTTCCTCCATAGGTACAGGTAAACAACGTCAGATCCCAGTCACCGGACAGCATCTCGTCTACTGCATAGGGATTTAAGGTTTCTACCTTTTCTACCTCATATTCGTATACGTCGCCCGAAACCGCTGTAAACTTCACCGTTGCACCCTCCGGCAAAAGTCCGATATTGCCAAAATGCCGTTTATAATTATGGGCGGCAATAATCAGGGAATTTTCCTCTGCACTTCCGGTGTAGCGGCAGGGTGCTTTTTTCAAGGACGGATAGCTCCAGGGATCCGCCACCGGCAGCGTAAGCTGCAGGGACGGAATTTCCAGCTCGCCAATCCAGCAAAGCCCGTCTGCCTCCACAAAGGTCATTCCGCTGTTCTCATCCACAGGAAGCGGCTCCGACTCCTGCTCCACAGCAGTAAGCTCTTCTTCATAGGCCTCCAGGGACGCCTCCACAGCAGCTTCGGCACGGCTGCTGTCCCAAATATTATAGGCGGAGATCCCCACTGCTCCTGCTGCCAGAAGGATCCCAAGCCCCATCAGAGCCTTGGAACAGTCTTTTTTTTTTCGACCGATCCACCATCCAAGAAACAGCAATCCTGCTCCTACTGTGGAAAGTGCCAGGATCGGCCAGCGCAGCTGTCCTGTCTGAGGCAGCTTCTCCGGTGTTTTCTGCTCCGGAGTGATTCCCGGTGTAACGATGGTCTCTGTCTTTTTCGGCGGCTTTTTCACCTCCGGCGTAGAGGGTTCCTCGGATTCTTCCGGCGGATACACCGGATCCGGAATCCTTTCGGCCTTCGGATTCACCGACATGTCATATAACAGCTGGGCGTTCAGATTCGTCGGGATCGAAACCAGAGACGGATCGGTTCTGTATTTCTGCATCTGACCCGGAACCAGCAGATACAGACCGGTCTGCAGCCCTGTCCAGCTGATCTTTCCGTTTGCATCTGTTCTTTTCGTATCCCCGGAAATGTGATTTGCTCTCTGATACTCCAAAAGCGCTGCCGAAGCATCCTTAGACTGCTGTGCCGTCAGGTTTTTCAGCTGCACGCCGCAGCCCTCAAAGCCGCCTGTCAGCTCCAGCACCGTATATCCTCCCCGATCCACCATTGCTGCAACCTGATACAGGGTAAACTCTGCATTTGCAACGGGCTCGTCCCGCATGGTGTCAAAAAGGATTTCGATGGAGCCTTTTTTGTCCGTATCCACGTCCTGCATCAAATTGGACGAGCTGCTCTGACTCTGCTGTGCACAGACGTCCTGCTTCCAGCCACTGCAAAGGGATAATACCATGGCCAGTGCAAGCAGCCAGCCCTTTACCCCTTGTCTGATCCGGATTTTTCTTCCTTTCATTTTCTTCCTCACTTTCTGCTGCAGCTGCAGCATACCTTTCTCCTGCCGGATACGCTCCTGCACTCCACCGACAATGAAGTTTCCTGTTCTCTATCTATCACAATCTCCAACCATCTATCGCAATCTATTGCACCCGCTCCCCATGGATCAAAAGACGATGGGAATTGACTCCATAGGGCGTACAGGTAACCAGTGTGACCTGATCCTTGTCGGACTCTGCTGTCAAACCGTTTAACTCCTCCGGAAGCACCACCTCTGTCTGGGTCACTTCATAGACCAGCACACGATCCAGCACCGTGATCTGAAAGGTATCTCCCACCTCCAGCTGATCCAGATCGGTAAAAAGCTTTGCCGAGGGAAGCCCCCGATGACCAAACAGAATCGCATGAGTTGTTTCGCCTCCAACCGGCAGGGAGGTTCCCTCCAGATGACCGACCCCAGATTCCAACGCCTCCTCCGATACTCCGTGATAAATGGGAAGCTTCAGCTTTATTTTTTCGATTTCCAGATATCCCATCACACCGCTGTCCTCTGCCAAAAGCAGCTCATCATAGGATTTTCCGTCGATCAAAAGTGCCTCCTTTTCCGCCTCTCCCAGCATATCAAAGCTGATGCCAAGCTCTGCCAGCTTTTGATTATACCGGTCGGCTTCTGCCAGCAGGGCAGCCCGCCTTTCCTGCTCCATCTGCGCCTGTGCTTCCTGATAGGCTGCGATCTGCCTGCGCTGTTTTGCCTGTTCCATCCAGTTGCTGACGGAGGGATATAACAGGACACCCAGCCCTGCCAGCCCAAGAAGGATGGCAAGGACTGTCAAAATTTTTCGTTTCATGCACTTCTCCCTTCCGCTTTACCAAAAACAAAAGATCAGGCTTCCCACCAGACGCTTTGCCGGCGACAGCTCCTTTGATACAGCTTCTGCAAGCTTTTCATAGCAATCCAGTACAAACTGACACTCTTTTTTTGTCAGCCCCTGATCACTATAGCATGCCTTCAGTACGATATTTGCCAGCTTCTGCGCTGTCTTCTCCGAAAACACCGGATATTTCTTTCCAAGCTGCTTTGCAAAGCGCTCCTCCTGACAGCTGCATACACTTTTTTTGTTGAATTTCTGCAGAGCGGCAAAGCTTCGATAAATCCTTTGGATCTGCTCTCCCAGCGCTTCTCCTTTTCTGCCTCTTCTCCGTCGTTTACAGAGGATATGCCTCCGGATGACTGCTGCGATCCCACAGGCAGCTATCGTCAAAGCCACCGCCGCCAGTGCTTTTTTCACCACCCGGAATATTCTGCTGCCGATCCCGGGGTTCTCAGCCTCTGGCGTGTCTTCCTGATAAAAGGCTTCCCCTGGGGTGTCCGGGCTGTCTGCTTCCTTCTCCTTCTGGCCCGAGGCTCCATCGCTTTCTGTTATCAGGGCGGCAAAGCCCGGTGTCGCCTCCACTACGGTCCATCCGATTCCTTCCCGATAGACCTCTGCCCAGGCATGGGCGTTGTCATCCTCCAAAACTGCCTGATAGCTGCCGTCCTCCTGTCCCTTAAAGAGACTTGCCGGCGCTGCATAGCCCACCACATACCGTGCCGGCATCCCGCAGGCACGCAGCAGCATGGTGGCCGCCGCTGCAAAATGAACGGAATTTCCTTTTTTGGATTCCTTTAAAAACCATTCTACAAAGTCCTTCCCCTCGGGCACAGCCTCCGGTTCCCGGACAAATTCATAATTTCCTGCCAGCTCAGAAACCACTGCGGTTTTAATCTTTTCCCAGTTTTTTTCTGCTTCCTTTGGATCTGCACTTTCCTTTGTTTCCAGCTCCAGGTCAAATTTCTCCTGCAAATAACTGAGATTTTCCGGCAGGCTGCTGCAATGTGCCTGCACATAGGCGGCATAGGCGCTTTCCGCCTGATCCAGAGTGCTTTCCTGCTGCTTTGTTTCGTTCCAGTCCTCTAAGACCTCCTCCAGCTGCTTTCTGGGATAACAGGAAAAAATATCCTGCTGAACGCTCTGACCTGCCAGTGCGCCGTCGCCCCCCAGCACCTGATAATAATCGTTTAAAAATGCTCCATAGGGAACATAGGTATAATTCGGATTTGCCGCCAGATTTTCCACCTGCAGGGTCACAGCAGAGGAAGCTGCATTTGCCGAAAGCTCCGGCTTTGCATCGTCTCCCTCTCCGGTAAACACCACGTTTTCCGCATAATAGGTTCGCAGAAAGGGCAGATTTTCCACCCCAAGGGATACATTTCCATCCAGCTTCCACAAGGATGCTGCCTGCACAAAGCTCTCCCCGTCTGCCTCCTCAAAGGCTGTCCCGGTATAATCCGTGCCGATAAAGCCCTTTAAATACACTGTCTCTGAGGGTTTTTCCGAAACCGTAACCTTCAGGGCCTGTACCTTTCCAAAATAAAAACCATCCTGATCTGTCAGTGTGCCATCCGATACCCCTCCGCCGACTCCCTCAACGGAAAGCTTCAGCCTCCCTCCGGAAACCGCCGGAAGCAGCTGCCAGACTGCCTGCAGCACACCGTTTTGTGTCTTCATCCCTGCCTCCTGTGCCTGAAGCAGGGTATTGGTCAGAGGCCGCACCAGCACAAACGCCAACAGCGACAGCACTACAGCCTGCAAAAGCAGCCAGACATTGACACTGCTTTTCATCTGCTCTGTCATCTGCCTTGCCTGACGGGCACTGTCCTGATCCCTTTGATCCGCCCGGCTGACGGCGGCGGCACTGAGCATTCCAAGGGTTCCCAACAGGATCAGGAAAAAGCTGAAAAAGGATGGTGTCCCTCCGGCAATTCCGATTCCTGCCAGCACCGGAAATTCTCCTGCCAGAACCACTGCCGGATTGGTCCGGTAACAGATCCCGGCAGATAACAGCCCCGCCAGCAAAAACAGGATAAACCCGAAAAATACAGTCATCTGCATCGCAGATGCCGACGCCTGATACAGGGCAAGGGTACCGTCATAAGCCTCATTTAACCGGCTGCGTACTCCGTTTACAGCAGACATATACCCGGCGATCACATCCTTTTGCAGCAACAACAGCAAAAGGCTTACGCCGATCAGAGTTCCCAAAATTGCAAGGAGCCGATACACCCCTTCCAGGGGCAGTCTGGAAAACCCGATCCAGAACAGCACCGAGACAATCAGAAGCATCCAAAAAACAGGGACCAAATATCGGATTCCAAAGCCACTGAGAAATGCGCTGCAAAGACCACCGGTGAGGCAGAGCAGACAGATCAGCATACCAGCCAGCCGCCACAGCTTTTTGACCAGCATACCGCCGGGTTCTTCTTCCTGTAGAATCCGACAGGTAATCCTGCCTACCGCTTCTTTATCCAGCTGTCCCGGCTCCTGCCCTTTCTTCATTGCCTCTCACCTGCCTGACTGTTCCTTCTGCATCTATTTTCCAGAGCTGCCCGCCGGCTACCGGCTCTGTTACACCGCTGCCTCTGCCCTTTTCCAAAAGATCCTCTGCCGGATACTTATTTTTCCCGGCAGATTGCTTTTGGCTCTGCTTTCCATTCTGCTCCAGCTCTTCCTTTGTGGCGGTAAGACAAAGCCGTTTGAGAAAGACCCACAGCTCCTGGACTCTGGAAATCTGCATTCTGCACTGCTGCTCCTGCTCCTGCCAGAATACCTCATATTCCTGTTCTGCCGCCAAAAGCCTCCAGCAAAAATCCGCTGTCTGCTCCAGCAGCCGTTCCAATTTACAATGATCCCACTTTTCCTGAGGCGGATGATACAGATCCACCTGTAGCAAAAGCACCTCCCGCTTTGGCAGGCTGAATTCCCGCACCAGCATTTCTCCGGTCTTTGCAGTCAGCTTCCAATGCACTCTCTGCAGCGGATCTCCATCCCGATAGGCACGAACCTCGAATACCTCCGATCCATCGTCCCCGCCCCTTTTTTGGGAATGCTGATCCGAATCCCCGCCGGAGGCGAGCTGTGCCGGAGGAATCCATTCCTCCGCCTGATGTACCAGAGGCACGGACAACACCTGCACTTTTTTGTCTGTGATCAAAAGCTTCTTTGACCATAACCGAAGCCAGTCCCGCACGGATGCCGACTGAATCCAAAACTCGTAAACACCGGAATACTTCACCGGGATACAAAATTCCAGCACACCGGTCCTTTTTCCACCTGCCATTCCCATGCTTTCCACGGTGCCCGTGCTGTTATCCAGAAGATCCCGCCAGCCGACGGTAACCGCCACACAGGAGGCCGGAAGCAGGGAAGCATTTTTCAGCTTTACCCGAAGGACGATGGGCTCTTTTTTCCCCACCGTCTCTTCTGCAGGCTCCGGCACAATCTCTACCTTTCCAGCCAGGATCTGAACCAGAATCCACATAGAAAGCGCCAACAGCAGTTCAAAGCCCAGCAAAAACGGAGCAAAGCCCTCGGGAGCAGCTACGCCCCAGATAGCAGTCAGAACGACCGCTCCTATATAAATTGCTTTTTCCTTCAAGGCTTCACCCTTTCTCCGGAGCAGGCGCCGGGGTCTCCTTTAAGATCCGCTCCAGCACAGCTGCTGCACGGACTCTATCCATTCCGGAGCTTGATACAGGCTGTACCCTGTGGGCCGCAACATCCTGAAATTCTGCCGCAACATCCGCCGGAATCACAAAGCTGCGGCCTTTCCGATAGGCTCTCGCCTGAGCCATTTTCAAAAGCGCCAAAGAGCCTCTGGGACTCAGCCCAAGCTCCAGTGCGTCATTGTTTCTGGTGGCCTGAGCCAGACGCACGATATAGTCATATACCTGATCGTGTACAAACACTTCTTCGACTTCTTTTTTCATTTCCATCAGCTCCTGACTGCTGATGACGGGACGTACATCTTCCAGCCCGTTTCCGCTCCGGCGGCTTTTTAAAATATCCATTTCCTCTGCGGCATCGGGATATCCGATCCCAAAGCAGATCAGGAACCGGTCCAGCTGGGATTGGGGCAACAGCTGGGTTCCGGCAGAGCCGACAGGGTTCTGGGTAGCAATGACCAGAAAGGGAGACGGTACCGGTCTGGTCACGCCGTCTACGGTTACGCTGCCCTCCTCCATTACCTCCAGAAGCGCCGCCTGGGTCTTGGGGGAGGTACGGTTGATCTCATCCGCCAGAAGAATATTGCACATGGCTGCGCCGGGACGGTAAAAGAAGCCATCCTTTTCCCTGTTATATACGGTAAAGCCTGTAATATCAGCCGGTAAAACATCCGGTGTAAACTGCACTCTGTTCTGCGCCACATTCATTGCCTTGGCAAAGGCCAGCGCCAGGGTCGTTTTTCCCACTCCCGGGACATCCTCCACCAACACATGTCCGCCGGCAAGAATGGCTGTCATGAGCTTTTCCACGCACTCTGTTTTTCCGATAAATGCTTTTTTTACTTCTTCAATTACTTTTTGCGCCTTGTTTTGTTGCATGACCGACTGCTCCTTTTGCCTTTCTTTCGTTTTTCCCGGACATCTCCGCGGCTTCTTTGCCGTTTCACGATCAACAGGAAGATGGAGCCCTCCACTCCTGCCACGATCAGCAGGGATACAACCAGCCACGGCCATACATCCACGATCCGCTTCGTGATGGTCTGGGACTGTACTTCATGCACTGCATTCTGTTCTGCCAGCTCCTCCGGCGGGATGTACTCGGTCCTCTCGCCACGGACCAGCAGCCGGTGGGTGTTGATGGCATAGGGAGTACAGGTGACAAGGGTACAGTAATCCTTTCCTTCCACGATCCCGATGTCCTGAGTTTCCTCCGGAAGCACAACCTTGATCTGGTCTACCTTGTAAGCAAGCACCTCATCCAATACATGGAGATAGAACACATCGCCCTCCTCCAGCTTGTCCAGATCCGTGAACAAAACCGCACTGGGCAGTCCACGATGACCGGTCAGCACGGAATGGGTGCTCGTACCACCGATAGGATAGGAGGACTCCGCCAGATGGCCGACGCCCTTCTGCAACACATCTTCGTTGGTTCCACTGTATATGGGAAGATATACGTCAATTTTCGGAATTTCGATAAAGCCAATGCTCTCGCCCACATCCACCAGATCGAGGTAGCTGATTCCATCCTCTCCCTGCATGGCACTGGCTTCCACTGCTGCATTGAGCTGTTCATTATATTTACGGACCGCTTCCTTGGCAGCGTCAATCTGTTCCTGATCCATCTCTGCAACCTGCTCATCATAGGCGGCGATCGCCTGACTTGCATGGGACTGGGCGATCAGGTTGCTGACGAAGGGATACAGAGTCAGACACAGGCCTGAAAAAAACAATATCGCGATAAACCATGCTCTTTTTTTATCCATGACAGTAACCTCCGGACATTTTATAAGGAAAGGCACAGATCAAAGGCCTGCGGCAGCCGCCGCTTCTGCATTTTCTCTGCGCCGTTTTTTCGTGGACATCCAAGGGCACGGGAGAGCGCCCGGATGTCCTTTTCAGGAAGGGAATGGGAAAACACAACACGGAAAAGAAAATCCCAAATTTTTCTTTCCCGATTACCGCAGCCGCAGCCGGTTTCTAAGACCGACGGCGATCACCGCAGTATCGCTCCGTTCAGGGGGAAAGGGGGTTCTGAAGGAGCGATGCACAGGGCGGGACGTGACCCCCGTCCTGTGCCGGTATCTGTTCTCGCGCACACGAAACGCGATGCGGACACCGTTGCTGATAAAATTGCAGCTGTACTTCACAACAGCTTCGCAGCATCCATAGAAGAGATAACAAAAGAGTTATCTGCCTGAATTACTCTGCTTTTTTCTTCTTGCTGGTGATCAGCAGGATCACTGCTGCTGCCATCATGGCAATACCAGCGAAGGTGAATACGAAGGTACCGATACCACCGGTGGTGGGAAGGGTGAAGCCTTTGCTGTTCTTGACAACGGTTGTGTATACACCAGCGTCTGTCGTTCCATTCGTTATAGTAGTTGTTGTCGTTGTTTTTCCATCCTTTGTTTCAGTTTTAGTAGTTGATGTTAAGCTATATGACGTCACAATATTAACTTCAACCGGTGCTTTTAACAGATTATAACCATCCTTTGTCTTTGTCTCAACAAGATAATAAGTACCTTTAGCAAGGCCGGATACAAAGATTTTACCATTGTCATCTGTTGTTAAAGCGGCGGATTTGTTTACTTTTTCAAATCTTCCAGTTAATCCTTTTACAGGATTCAGTTCTCCAGAGGTGTCAGTATCTTTCAATTTTCTGTAGAGATCAAAGGTTACTCCCTGCAACTTCGTATTTTCATTAGTTGCATCTACTTTTTCTACAGCAATCTTAAATGTATAAATAATTATCTCATCTGTGATTTCGTCTGTTCCAGGAGTTTCAGTCTCAGTATCCGGGAGAATTTTATTGGAGTATTCCAATTTAATTTTGTTGTCATTACGATCAGCACCACCAGCTCCTACAACTGCACCTTCATCTAATGTCATATTAAAGGCGATGTAGATTTTGCTTCCTGCATAGGATGCAAGGTCAGCGGGAGTAAATACGATTTTCCAGCCGTTGCTAGCAGTATCAACAGTATACTTCCCACTCAAAATGTTTGTAGTACAAGTCTCTTCCGAGTAAATTCCTAATGAACCATTTACATATGTCTGATGTGTAGGTGTATCCGTTAAGATAAAGGTTTTCAGCTCTGCAATATTCTCTGGAATGTCTACTGTTACTCTGTAAGGAATTGTATCACCAACATTGTAGTCCGAATTATTTTTCCAATCGCCACTCGTTCTGTCTTTTACTTCCTTTTTTACATCAGGTTTGTAGTTTGTAACCGAAATCGGCTCTTGGGTTGTATCCACGTATTTACCGTTTATAAGAATAGAGCCTGCTGTATATTCATTTCCATCTGAATCTGTCCCCTTTTCTTTAGCTACTGTAAATTTATATTCCGTCTTCAGATCTGCAATATAACCTGTATTGTCAGGAACTTTTACCTCTACAAATCTGTAGTCTCCAGGTGCCAAATCTTCAACAGTGATTTTTCCATCTGTTCCTGTTGTTAAAATTCCACTTAATCCAATATCTACACCTTTATTATTTTTAGTAACCTGTGTCCATGTTGTACCATCAGCGCTCTTTACTTCCAGCTTAAACTGAACACCCTCTAATTTCGTTGGAGTTTTTGAGCCAATTTGTCCCTTTTTCTGCAAGGTAACTCCACCGTATGTACTTTTATTTTTCGGATACACATGTACATCATACAGCCAATCATCTTCATCTGCATTTGTCATAGGAATAGACACCAGAAAAGGTTCTACTTTTCCTGTAATCTGGGCAGGAGCCTCTGTTTCCTGAACCAAATATAAACCCAAAGCTAATTCTTCGAATTTTGCTTCTCCATTTACATCAGTAACCTTTTCTATAGAGTTGCCGATCGCAGGCATTGCTTTTGCTTGTTCTACCGTCGGAAATGCTTTTGCATCTGCCCCATAATAATCACTTAATTCTGCAATTTTAGTGATTTTAAATTTTACACCAGCCAATGCCGTCGCGCCGTCCGGCATAGTATTCTCAACATTGCCAGTTCCTGCTGTCCCCTCTGATCCATTGTATTCATACTTATGAATCGTAATCGAACCTTTTTTATTCCCACCAAAATCAATCGTCGGCATTTTAGTCCCACTACCTTCAGCCGCAAATGCCGTCATTGTCATCATTGACAATGTCATCGCCAGGGTCAGGAGCCCTGTCAGAAGCTTTTTCATTCTCTTCATTGTTTCCATTCTGCTACTAAAAACATATACAAATGTATATGCTAGATGATT
>ULYR01048861.1_pt1 | contig 16950 bp, 10 predicted proteins | sample 1962341 | NCBI WGS metagenome assembly ULYR01 (sample SAMEA4835868, study PRJEB28245) | human gut metagenome | biome: gut microbiome; material: fecal sample | place: Denmark | collected 2008 | reverse complement strand
CGATTGGGCGTTATGGCATAGAGGTGCCGCAACAGCTCCGGCCTCAACGCTTCGGCAGGTGCAGGCGCGGGATTCAAGATGACGGGCACACCCGCCTCGGCGGCAATCTCGGCGGCATACTCCACCACCGCCACTGGCACCTCAAGCTGCATCAGCACCACATCGGCTGCGCGTATCTCTTCGGCCGCACGGTCGATGTCCTCGCGGCCGAGAGCCATATTCGCTCCCGATGCCACGACGATAGAGTTCTCGCCCTCGGCATTGACCGAGATAAGCGCAATGCCCGACGAGTGCTCTCGATCGACCACAACGCACGAAGTGTCGATACCGTCCTGACGCATGGCCTCAAGCGTGCGCCGTCCGAACATATCATCCCCGACACGTCCCACGAACGTCACACGGCCTCCGTATCTCGCCGCAGCCACCGCCTGATTGGCCCCCTTGCCGCCGGCATTCATCATGAACTCGCCGCCGAGGACGGTCTCCCCCGCCGCCGGCAGATGCGAAGCCTTCACAACCATATCGGTATTGCTGCTGCCTATGACCACGATCCTTTTCATCTTTTCGGTATTTTATTTTCCAAAGATACCCTTTTTTCACTGCGAAACAAAACATGCGGGCGAAGATTCCCGCAACGCCGGACAAGAAACAAAAAATTCCCCTCCTCGCCATATAACGTTACGGCGAAGAGGGGAGATAACATATTTAACCGTGCAACGTCAGATTATGCCGAAGGCGATATCCATCATATTCGTGAAGCTCGTCTGGCGCTCCTCAGCCGAGCAGGCCTCGCCCGTAACCAGAGAGTCCGATATGGTGCATATACAGAGCGCCTCGCCGCCGCAGCGCGCAGCATTCATATAGAGCGCCGCCGCCTCCATCTCAACAGCCAGCACGCCCATCTTCTGCCACTGTTTCCAGCTGTCGGCATCATCGCCGTAGAAGAAGTCGCTTGCCAGAATGTTGCCAACCTTGTAGCGCACACCCAACTCCTCGGCCTTCTCGACGGCGGCACGCACCAGCCCGAAATCCGCAATCGGGGCGAACGTACCCGGCAGGCCGTACTGCGAGGCGTAGTTCGAGTCGGTGCATGATCCCATGCCTATAACGACGTCACCCATCTTCACGCCCGCGTTGATCGAGCCGGCAGAGCCCGTACGGATAATACGCTTGACGCCGTAGAAGTTGAACAGTTCGTATGAATAGATGCCTATCGACGGCATACCCATGCCGTGTCCCTGCACCGAGACGCGCTTGCCCTTATATGTTCCCGTAAAGCCCAGCATACCGCGCACGGCATTGTACTGAACGGGGTTCTCCAGAAAACGCTCCGCCATGAACTTGGCGCGCAGCGGGTCGCCCGCCATAATGACGCGGTCGGCGATCTCGCCCTCGCGAGCCCCTATGTGAGGCGTAGGTACCTTTGCCATATCTGACTTCTTTACAGGTTGTTTTTCTCTATATCCTTGAAATAGCGGTAGGTATTGACCTTAAGCTCGCCCACGGCCGGCTCGTCGCATACGAGCACGCCCTTCGGGTGTGTCTGCAGGGCCGTGATCGTCCATGCATGCGACAGAGCACCCTCGACGCACTGCTGCACGGCACGTGCCTTCTTGTGCCCCAAAGCCAGCACCATGACTTCGTTTGCCGAGCATACAGTCCCCACGCCTACCGTCAGCGCCAGTTTGGGCACCTTCGTCACGTCGCCATCGAAGAAACGCGAGTTGACGATAATCGTATCCTCCGTGAGGGTCTTCACGCGGGTACGCGAGTCGAGCGACGAGAAGGGCTCGTTGAAGGCCAGATGGCCATCCTCCCCCACGCCTCCGATAAAGAGGTCGATACCCCCTGCCTCGGCGATACGGCGCTCGTAGTCGTCGCACTCGGCCTGAAGATCGGCCGCATTGCCGTTCAGGATATTGACATTTTCGCGCTTGATGTCGATGTGCGAGAAGAAGTTGTTCCACATGAACGAGTGGTAGCTCTCGGGATGCTCCTCCGGAAGCCCGACATATTCGTCCATATTGAACGTAATGACATTGGCGAACGACACCTTGCCCGCCTTGTTCAGCTTGATAAGCTCGGCATACATGCCCAGAGGCGTAGAGCCCGTAGGCAGTCCCAGCACAAAGGGCTTGCTGCTCACGGCAGCCTTGGCATTGATCCTCTCGGCAACATGCTCCGCAGCCCAACGGCTCGCCTCAGCGGCCGTATTCTCTATGATCAGTCTCATAATTCAGGTTTGTTTTTACAGTTTCATCTTTACGAACACCTCTATTGCCTGATATTCGGCCATGCCCAACATATCGTACAGGCGCGCCGTATTCTGCGTACGCTCCTCGGCCCTCTGCCAGAATTCGCGCGTATCGTCTCCCGGGAACGGAACGATATCCTTCTGCGAGAGGTGACGGTAGATGGCGTGACGCTTCTTGACCATCTCGTCAGGGCTCAAGGGCACTGCCATGTCGACCATACCGATCTCCCACTCCATCCATGCGCCGCGGTAGAGCCATACGACGCAATGCTTCAGCCACTCCTCACCCTCGAGACGGCTCAGAGCCTCCAGAACAGCCTCCGTGCAGACACGGTGCGTACCGTGCGGATCGGCAAGATCGCCCGCAAGATATATCTGATGCGGCTTGACCTTCTGCAGAAGGTCGATGATGATCTCGATATCCTTATCCGTACGCTGACCCTTCTTGATACCACCCGTCTCATAGAACGGCAGGTTGAGGAAGTGGGCATTCGTATTCTCGTTCAGGCCGAACGAACGCACCGCTGCACGCGCCTCGGCACGACGTATCGCCCCCTTGACATCGAGCAGCGCACGCGGCTCGGGCTCGCCCTTCTTCTTCGAGGCGATGATCTTGCGCACCTCCTCTACATGGTCGCCCAGACCCAGCTCGCGCGCCGTGTCGAGATTCTGTATCACCACATCGTCATGCACGGCCACATTGCCCGAGGTCTCGTATGCCACATGCACGTCGTGTCCCTGCTCCACAAGGCGGATAAAGGTTCCGCCCATCGAGATCACATCATCGTCGGGGTGCGGCGAGAAGATAACCACACGCTTCGGGAACGGCGTCGACGGCACGGGACGCGTCGAGTCGTCAGCATTGGGTTTGCCTCCCGGCCAGCCGGTAATCGTATGCTGCAGGTCGTTGAAAACCTTGATATTGACTGCGTCGTACGAGATACCGACGGCATCGAGCAGCGCTCCCAGCGAGTTTTCGATATAGTCCTTATAGGTGAGTTTCAATATAGGCTTCTTGACCACACCGCAAAGCCATACCACAGCCTTGCGAACCAGACGCGGCGTCCAGTTGCAGGGTCCGACAAGCCACGGGGCCTTCTTGGCCGTAAGGCAGTCGGCCGCAGGGTCATCCACCACAGCCTCGATATTGGGGTGGTTCTGCAACATCGACGCGGGAATGAGCGGCGTGGCATCGCCCTCAACAACCTTGCGCACGATCTCGGCCTTGTCCTCGCCCCAAGCCATGATGACGATCTTCTTGGCATTCATAACCGTATTCAGGCCCATCGTAATGGCCATCTTGGGCGTATTCTCGATGCCGAAGAAGAGACCGGCCTGAGCCTTGCGCGACTGGTAAGTCAGCTGCACCATGCGCGTGATAGACTTGGCGTATGATCCCGGCTCGTTGAATCCGATCTGGCCCTGAATACCGAAACCGATAACCATAAGGTCGATGTTGCGCGCCATGTGGTCATACTCGGCACAATACTCCGACACCTTCTCAACGGGCACCGAGCCGTCGATTATATGCACATTCTCGGGCTTGATGTCGACATGGCTCAGGAAATCCTCGTGAATACGATAGTTGCGGCTCTGCTGCTCTGTCGCCTTGATGGGATAGAACTCGTCGAGGCTGTAGACCTCAACGCCCTGAAACGACACCTCGCGTCGCTGATAACGCTTAACCAGCTCACGGTATACGCCCAGCGGCGTCTGTCCCGTCGTAAGACCGAGAGCGAAGAGACGCTTGCCGCCGTTCTCCTCATGCTCGCGGATAGCCTCCACGATCATGTCGGCAACATAATTAACACCGTCGCCCTCCGATTCGAAGATCGAAGTGGGGATCTTCTCGTAACGATGGATGATATCCTTTGGCGTGCCTTCGATTATGAGGCCTCCGTCCTGAGGTAATGAATACTTGCTTTTCATGATTTTTACCTATTTGATATTAAACACATTCGTCCGTTCCAAGGCACGTCTTCCGCACGCTGCACCCAGCTCTGTTTGCCCAAAGGGCATCAAGCCCTATTTGCAAATTTAGGAATTTATTTTCATATCTCCCTGACTATAGAGATAAAATATTGTAACAAAAATGCACATTTTCGGCTAAAATTATATTGCCGGCACGCCGAGGAGCATAAAAAAGAAAACCTTTCCACCTTTAATTCTCTACACGGCCGTCCGTATCGGACTGTCAGCGACACCGCAAGGCAGACAGGTGTTTATACCGCAACCAAAGGCCGAGAAGCTTTTTCGTAAAAATATAACACCGCCGCCGCGACTTTTTGAGAAATATTGTGCTATCTTTGTTTTGCATTTCGGGTCGAAACCGATTCGCAATGCACCGCTTGACAAGACTGAACCACAAAACACGAATAACATGAAAAAGATCCTCATGCTGACATTGGGTCTTCTCGCCGCAACGGCGATAAGCGCTCAGACACAGGTCATAGCCCACCGCGGCTACCACGCCAAGAGCGGCTCTTACGACAACACAATCTCAAGTCTCAAGAATGCGCAGGATCTGGGCATCTACGGCTCGGAGTGCGACGTGAACGAGACTGCGGACGGCGTGCTGGTCGTCATACACGGCCCCATGCACGGCAAACTGAATGTCCAGCAGAACGACTATGCTACCGTTCATGCGCAGGCCCTCGCCAACGGTGAGCGCATCCCAACGCTGGACGAATATCTCGAGCAGACGGCTAAGGATAAAGCCACGAAACTAATCATCGAGATAAAGGATCATCCGACGCCCCAGCAGGAGACGCGCGTGGTGAAGAAGACGCTCGCCGCCGTCAAGAAGTACAAGCTCCAGAACCAAGTCGAGTACATAGCCTTCCGCCAGCACGTATGCGACGAACTTGTCAAGTACGCACCCAAGGGCACCAAGATCGCATATCTGAACGGTACGCTTACGCCCGAATACTGCAAGGGTCTGGGATATACGGGTATCGACTACAATATCGGCACGATGAAGAAGCGTCCCGAGTGGATCAAGCAATGCCATGACCTCGGCCTGACGGTGAACGTATGGACCGTAAACGACACCGAGAACCTGCAGTGGTGCATCGACAACGGCGTCGACTACATCACAACCGACAATCCTGTCGAGGCAAAACGCCTGCTCGGCAAATAACCTTACGACAAACAATACATACACAGCGGCGCAGACCACCCGTCACAGGCGGAGATCTGCGCCGCGTCATATACGTATGCACATACGTTTCACCGAATGCGGCACACTGTCATACACGCGGAAAAATATGGCAATCAGGCATACGGTATGTTAAATTTAGGTTAACAAACCTCGCCGTTATTGACCGCCGCAAGCCATTGAGCTATCTTTGTTAGAAGATTCGGGACTCTGCCGCAAGTCTCTCCCACCCAACCGTAACCCAACCATACGTCAAACGGCGGCACTAACGCCTGACGGCGCGGGAACGGCTCGCGGCGGGATACATGCGCACCGCACCGATAACGTGCGGCCTGCGCGCCGCCAGCGTGAAGACTTTCGGCATGGAATTCATCTACACATTCATGCTCGCGGCGATGGTATTGCTCGCCGTTACGGGCCTGTTCATCGGCGTCATGAACGATGCCGCCAACTTCCTCAATTCCGCCATCGCCTCAAAGGCCGCACCACTGCGTATAATCATGGCCGTAGCCTCGTTCGGCATCATCATCGGCGCCATAACCTCCAGCGGCATGATGGAGGTGGCTCGCAGCGGAATGTTCCACCCCGAACTGTTCACCTTCCGCGAGGTGATGATACTCTACCTCTCGGTCATGCTGGCAAACATCATCCTGCTCGACATATACAACACGCTGGGCCTTCCGACCTCGACAACCGTAGCTCTGGTCTTCTGCCTGCTCGGCGCCGCCATAGCCGCCTCGACCGTACAGATAGCCGCCGACCTCGGGCAATACATCAACTCGGCACGTGCCATGGCCATCGTCGCCGGAATAGTCCTCTCGGTAGTCATAGCATTCGCCTGCGGCGCCGTCGTCATGTATCTGTCACGACTGCTATTCTCGTTCCGATACCGCCGCCCGTTCAACCGCTTCGGCGCAGCATGGTGCGGAATATCGGTCACGGCAATCATATATTTCGCACTCTTCAAGGGCCTCAGAGGCGTTCTGGCCGGATCGTTCGTCATACAATATGTCGAGCACAACCTGCTGTTCTCACTCTTCATTCTGTGGTGCATAAGTTCCGCCGTGCTCTTCTTCCTTCAGCGATTCAAGGTAAACATCCTAAAGGTCAACATTCTGGCCGGGACATTCGCACTCGCTCTGGCCTTCGCCGGGAACGACCTCGTGAACTTCATAGGCGTACCCGTCGCGGGCTTCGACTCCTACATGCTCGCCCGCGAGAGCGGCGATACGGCCATGCACATGGGAGCTCTGGCCGGTCCCGTAGCCGCAAAGGTCTACCTGCTGCTCGGAGCCGCCGCCATCATGATCATCACGCTGTGGACATCACGCCGCGCCCTCTCGGTAAGCCGCACCGAACTCTCGCTCTCGAACCAGAGCGAGGTGCGCGAACAATACGGCTCGACGCCACTCTCACGCGCATTGGTACGCATAGCCATGGGCATTAACGGCATCTACGCGAGAGTCGTGCCGCAGGGTCTGCGACAAACCGTTGCCGCGCGTTTCGAACGCCTGCCGGAGCAGAGCCGCGACGGGGCCTCGTATGACCTTATCCGCGCCACCGTCAACCTCACCACCGCCGCCATACTCATCTCGATAGCCACATCGATGAAACTGCCGCTGTCGACCACATACGTATGTTTCATGGTCTCGATGGGATCCTCGCTCGCAGACCGTGCATGGGGCCGCGAAAGCGCCGTATATCGCATATCGGGCGTATTGACCGTGGTGTCTGGGTGGTTCATTACGGGTCTCGGGGCTCTGGCCATAGCCTTCGGCGTAGGGCTCGCGCTCTTCTACGGCGGCAACATTGCCATCGTGGCCGTGACGCTGCTGTGCGGATGGATGCTCTTCCGCAGCAACCGTCGCAAAAACCGTCAGGCCGCAGAAAAGAACCTTCAGGCGGCAGACCCGCAGAATATGGACGAGGCCGTGAGGGCTACGCTTGACGATGTGGCCCGCACAATGCGCCAAACAACAAAGATATATTACCGCACGCTCATAGCCGTCTTCCGCGAGAACCGCAAGGCGCTTAAGGAGGTGGTACAACAGAGTGAAGAACTGTACGAGGCGTCGCGCGAGCGGAAATACGGTCTCATGGCCATGCTCTCACGCATGAAGGAGAACGAGATGAACATGGCGCAGTACTACGTGCAGGTGGTCGACTACATGGGTGAAATAGCCAAGGCGCTGCTGCACATAACGCGTCCCTGCTTCGAGCACATAGACAACAATCATGAGGGTCTGTCGAACGAGCAGGTGGAGGATCTGATGCACATAAACGACGAGGTGGAGACCATCTTCGCACGTATGAACACCATGCTGCAACATAACGACTATGCCGACTTCGACGCCATAGTCGAGTTGCGCGACGAACTCTTCGAATCGATATCGGAGGCCATAGCCAACCAGCTGCGGCGTATCCGCACACGGAAGACCTCGACAAAGACCAACATACTGTATCTGAATATTCTGAGCGAGACGAAGACCATCGTGCTTCAATCGCGCAATCTGGTCAAGTCGCAAAGATATTTCCTCGAACACAAAACACGACAAAAATGAATCTAAAATTCGGAATCGACGATCGTCCGCGTTTCGGACAACTCATGCTCTACAGCCTGCAATGGTTCGTGCTCGCCATAGCCGTGGTGACCACATCGCTGTTCATCGCCGTCGGCTCGCCCGCCGAGCGCGTACTCTATGCCCAGAAGGTATTCGCGCTGATGGGCGTAACAACCATCATACAGGTCTTCTTCGGGCACCGCATGCCGATAGTCGTAGGGCCTGCGGCCGTGCTGCTCGTAGGCATCATCACGGCACTCGCCTCACAGGGCGCGCAGGTCGATACCGACCGCATATACACCTCGCTCATCGTCGGAGGCGCCTTAGTCGCCGTAATCGCCGCAGGCAGCCTGCTCAAGCACCTGCAGCGCATATTCACACCCCGCATCGTCGTGGTGATACTCATGCTCATAGCCATGACCCTATCGCCCACCATCCGCAACCTTATATTCCCCGCCGGCGAGGAGCCGCGCTACGCCTTCGGCCTGTGGTTCACCCTGATCGGGGTCTTCGCCATGGCCATAGCCTCGCATGCGGCACGCGGCGTATGGAAATCGACCGTGATACCCGCCGCTCTGGTGCTGGGAAGTGTCATATATTACCTCATATATGGAGGTTTCGGCGAGGTATTCGCCTCATATACCGAATCCGAAGGGCCGCTGCTGCTGCCACGGCTGAAGTTCGACGGAGGCATGATCGCCGCATTCTTCTTCTGTTACGTCGCCCTGTTGATTAACGACATAGGATCCATACAGTCACTCGGTGCCATGCTCGAAACACCCGATACGGACAAACGCTGCCGCCGCGGCATCGGCATCACCGGTATCATGAACATGGTGGCCGGCGCCCTCGGAATTATAGGCCCCGTGAACTACTCGATGTCGCCGGGCGTGATCGCCTCCTCGTCGTGCGCTTCGCGCTACGCCCTGCTGCCAGCGGGTATAGGCCTTATAGTATGCGCATTCGTCCCCTCGCTCATAGCCCTTCTGTCGGCCATACCCAACACCGTCATCGGCGTCATACTCCTGTATCTGATGGGCACGCAGCTCGCCGCCGCACTCCAGATGGCCGTATCGTCACGCTCGGCACTCACATTTGACGACTGCCTTATCATAGGGTTGCCGCTGATGATGGCCCTTCTCTTCTCGTATATACCCATGCAGGTGGTACCCGCCATCATCCGCCCCATCATCGGCAACGGCTTCGTGATGGGCGTAATCACGGTGATAATACTCGAACACTTCGTATTCCGCCGCCGCGAGAAGACAACAAAATAGACATACAATAACACCATTACCAAGCAGCGGTGACATCGTTCGATAACTCGACATGATGTCACCGCTGCTATTTCAATACCGCATATTTTCCGATTAATATCTGACCTGCCCGGAAGATAGCGCTACATACATGTCACATCCTTTCCACAGCGTGATCATAAGTGCCGTCGGTAAAGCGGCCACTCAAGGCATAAAAGAGGCGGCCTCCGAATGGAGGCCGCCTTCAGTCAGATATTCCTGATACCGCTACTCATACCACTCCAACTCGTCGGTATAGAAGTAGATGTAACCGCCCGTAGAGAGCGCTCCGGCATTGTTGTCGAGCACAAGCAATGATACATAGGCGAAATTACCCTGCTCATCGCTGTCCGAGACTACATAACAGTAATCGCCGTATGTTGCGGAATCGTAGTATCCGTGCAGCAGCATGCCGCCGTCGGGGAAGTTGACGATCACGAACGGAGCCTCCGAGCTGGTGAAGTCCGTAACGTTATGATCTGCATCGAACGTCAGGGTCACCGTCGACGGAATGCGCGAAAGCGAGGGATAGAGCTGGCAGAAGAGATCCGTCACACGGAAGATATTGGCATCCGACTGGCGCTCGACCGAAACATATCCAGAAATATACATCACACCATCGTGTACGAAATTCTGATAGATATACGCACGGCCTGCATCAACCCAGATCACACCCTTGAAGATATTCTCATAGGCCATGCGGTTGCCGCCGGCATCCACGGCCACCACAGTCGTGGCATAGAGGCCCGCAAGGTCGGTGATCACCACGTCGAGATCCTTGCCTTCATACTCCGTACCGTTCTCCACGACACGCGTCATGTAGGCAGCCTCGCCGTTCGAGGTCACATAGGCATCCTTGTCATCCTTCAACTCGGTGTAGACATACATCTTCTGTACCTTGTTGTTGGGACACAGACGCAGCGAAACCGTATTGTCCGTGCTGTATCCTGCGGGGACATCGTTATTGTATATCGTTACCACGGGAGTGCTGTCAGAACCCGCATCAGTTCCTTCGCTCTCCTTACAGCCGTAGAGAGCTACGGCCATTACGGCAATAAAAGCCAATTTAAGGTATTTTTTCATAACGCTTATTTTCATTGTTGTTTACGCTGCTACCATACATGCTCGGGCGAATCGCCGTCGGGCTGCATAGGAGTGGGATTATTCATGTTCGTAGACTTGCCTCCAGCACGATAATCACTGATAGAGTAGTTGTAGTTCACCTCCGACTGCACGATGCAGAAGTTCATCCAGTAAGGCACCGTATCGGTATTGTAACGATAGCCCGCAGGGTGGTTCGTACCCGCATAGCTGCGGACGATACCCTTGTTCAGACGCTTGATGTCGTACATCGAAAGGCCCTCGCCCCAGAACTCGACACGACGCTGCCACCATACATTATCGCGGAACGACATCAGCGAGTTGTAGGTATATTCGGGGTCACGCAGCTTCGCGAACTTGGTCAGCAACTCGATACCGCGAGCCTCCGACTGCATACCCGCAGCCTCGGCCTCGATAAGGTACATCTCCTCGACACGCATAATGGGCACCGCACCGCACATTCCCAGATAACCGTTTGTGCGGCCGGCCTCACCGCCTGCAGCACGGAACTTCAGCGAAAGGCATCCGTAGGTCTTGGCCGTAGAGGCGTCGACCGTCTGATCGATCAACTCCGGATAATCGGTATATGCGGCCAGAGCAGCCGTACGATCGGCAGCTTCCATACCATCCAGCGAAGGATCTATAAAGCACTTCTTACGGAAGTCCGTTGCCGGAATGGTCTCATAGAGATGGGCATCGATACGCTTGGGCACACCGTACTGCGAAGCATAACCGTTGGTCGAAACCTCAAGGTACATCTGCGAACCCCAGTTGGTATCGGCATCGTTCTGCAGAATAGCATCGTCGGTCGAGAGATAGGTCATACCCATCATCCACGAGTTGTTCGGCGTATTGAATGCCGTCAGACGGTCGAGATACTCGTTCTCGGTCATGATCGAATATCCGCTCTGCGCCAGCTTGGCATAGTACTCGGCCTGCTGCCAGTTCTCCATTACAAGGTATGCACGGGCCTTCAAGCCGTAAACCACACTCAGATCGGGCGTATATTTGTCCGAACGCTTGTAGTCGGCGATCAACTTCTCGGCCTTGTCGAGATCCTCGAGGATAAAGGCCCACATCGCCTCATTGGTAGCGCGGGGGTTGTTCGTAAGCTCCGTCGGCGTGGTCTTCTCGGTAACGATGGGCACCGTACCCTCCTGCTCGTGACCAACGTAGGTGTACTGGAACATCTGTGCAAGATCCATGTAGAAGAATGCACGCATCGTATAGGCTATACCGGCGCCTGAACGAAGATCGGCATCGGTGGGATCTTCACCCGTGATCTGAAGCACACGGTTACAGTTGTCAATCCATGCATAGTAATATGTCCAAGGCAGCTGGCATACCAGATACTGCGGGCCCAGACCCGTACCTACCTGATACCACGTCGAGAACCACTCGGTACCCGAATTCTCCAACACGATATCCTGACCCGTGACGTCGCGTGCGAGCATCATGCCCGGAAGGCCCAGATCGTGGGCATACGACGAACCGAAGTAGAACTTGCCGCAGATCGAACGGGTAACGGCATCCACATAGTTCTGGATTGCATTGGGAGCGCTTCCGACCTGATTGACATCGGCAGTACCCTCCTGCGGCTCAATTACCTTGATACAGCCGGTCATTGCAGCCGCAGCAAGCACAATCAAGGCCGACTTTCTGAATATGTTTTTCATTGTCTTCATCTTCTTTCTCATGTTAAATTAGAACGTAAGCTGAATACCGCCCGAAATGGTGCGTATAGGCGAATAGGGAATCACCGAGCTGTTTCCGCTGTACGAATAACGGGGATCCAGACCCTTACGCGCCGACCAGTAGCATAGGTTCTCACCGGCTACATATATGCGCATCTTGAGCTTGTTGTTGAAAGTCTTCATCGGCAGGGTGTAGCCTACGGTGAACGACTGGAAGTTCAGATAGCTTGCGTTTGTCAGGAAACGGTCACTCGACGCACCGCCGTACGCGTCACCGTACTGCCAGCGGGGCATGTCGCTCGAGGTGTTGTTCACGCTCCACGACCGAACCCAATCCTTGTGGATATTCTGACCGGCGCTGCCCGAGTTCTCGGCAGGCGTGATAACCGACTGGTAGTATCCGTCGAATACCTTGCCGCCCAGCTGATAGTCGAACGTTGCCGACACGTCGAAGTTGGCTATGCGCACCGTGGTGCCGAAACCGCCGAATACCTTGGGCAGGATGCTGCCGTGCTCGTACTTGGTGGCGTTGTTGAAGTCGTAGGTGGTGGTACGTCCGATCACATTGCCGTTCTCATCCGTCTGGTCGACGTAGAACATGGCCTGACCGTACTGGTCAACACCTGCATATACGGCGCTGTAATAGTTGTACATCGGGCCGCCTACACGGTAGAAGTACGAATCCTCGTTGAAACCGCCCGTTGCGGGGTCGATCTTCGAATCGGGAAGGCTCAGAATCTTGGTCGAGTTGTGCGACAGGTTCATCGAAATGGTCCAGTCGACGTTCTTGGTGCGGATAAGTGCGCCCTGCAGGCTGATCTCGACACCGGTGTTACGCATATCGCCCACATTGTCGTACATACCGCGCGTACCCGACGACTCGGGGATAGATACCCAGAACAACAGATCGGTTGTCTTCTTGTTGTAGACATCAATGCTACCGGTCAAACGTCCGCGCCAGAAGCTGAACTCGACACCGGCGTTAAAGTTAGTCGTAGTCTCCCACGTCAGCTCGGGATTACCCTTGCGCCAGAATGTCGGCGTCATAGAGGTCTCGCTCGACGACGAGAGCGAATACATGTCGACGTATGCGAACGAACCCACGCTGTCGTTACCCTGCTGGCCGATCGAGGCCTTCAGCTTCAGCATATCGACCCACAGAGCGTTCGACATGAAGTTCTCCTTCGAGATGATCCATGCGGCACCCAGAGACCAGAAACTGCCCCAGCGGTGATCCTTCGCAAAGTACGAAGATGCGTCACGACGGAACGATGCCGAAGCGTAATACTTGCCTGCATAATCGTACTGTGCCGAGAGGAAGTAACCCTCGACGTTGTACTCCGACGAGTATGAAGACGCATCGTCCTTGGTAGCCGAAGCGCTGATCTCGGGAATCTCCGGCGAGAACATACCGCGGCCGTGTGCATAGAGATACTTGGTCTGCGTATCGTAATACTCGTGACCGAGCATCACGTTGATGTTGTGGTTACCGAAAGTATCGTAATAGGTCAACGTCTGCAGGTGGTTGGTGCGCAGCGTCGAGGTCGACGACTTGCCGATATCACCGCCCGTCTGCGCAGGCGTTCCATAGTACATGTTACCGAAGTCCGAGACGTTGGTCTGGCCCCACGTAACGGTGCTCGTAGCGTTGAACTTCAACCACGAGGTGAAGTCTACATCCGCAAAGAAACTTCCGTTGAGCTGGTTGCCGCCCGAGATGTACCTGTTGTACTGGTTCTCACCCAGAGGGTTACCCGTCGACAGATAGGGACGCGTAACACCGTAGCCGCGCGATGCGACACCGTAATCGTATGCCTTGTTGCCGTACTCGTCGGTCATGATCGAGATGTTGCCGTCAGCGTCGACGGTACGCATGTAGACCGGATATATGGGCGCAATACGAGACGTATAGGCGAAGAGGTTACCCGCACTTTGCGAAGTACCCCAGTTAGAGTTCTGATCCTGATCCGAGTTGACGAAAGCCACGTTACCGCCCACCTTGAGCCACTTCTTGGCCTGATAGTCGGCACGCAGACGCGCCGTGATACGCTCGTAATTAGAGTTGTAGACGATACCGTCCTCATTCAGGTAGCCGAGGCTCATGTAGTACGAGGCACGGTCCGTACCGCCGTTCATGCTGATGTTGTACTCCTGACGCAGACTGTTGCGATAGGCCTCGTCGGTCCAGTCGTCGGGCGTAAGCCAGTAATCCTGTCCGTTATAGTTCACACGGCGGCCCAGCGTAGCGTTGGGATTGAGCTTGCCGTCAACGATGAGGCTCTCACCCGCGGGATACGAAAAGACATTATACTGCAGGTCGCTCAACATGTCGGCATTGGCCGAAGCGGCAGCCGAAGCGGCAGAATAACCTTGACCGTAATAATATTTGTTGTATATTTGTGCATAGTATGCCTCGTAATACTCCCCGGGATCGGTAATCAAGTCGTAATCCTGCATGGCGCGAGAGTTGACACCCCACTTCATGTCGATATTGATCACGGCATCGTGTGAACGACCCTTCTTCGTCGTAACGATGATCACACCCGACGCACCGCGCGCACCGTACAGTGCGGCCGAAGCGGCATCCTTGAGCACCGTCACCGACTCGATATCCGACTGGGGAATGTTACTCAGGCTGGCGCTGTAAGGCGCACCGTCGACAATCACCAAGGGACTCGTTCCCGCATACATTGAATTTATACCGCGAATGTTGATCGAACCAGCCGAAGAACCGGGCTGACCCGTCGAGCCACGCATCTGCAGACCCGGGACCTGTCCGACCAGAGCGTTCAGGACGTTCGTCGTCTGACGCTTTTCGAGTCCATCGGCCTTGACGACCGATGCCGAGCCTGTGAAGGCCTCCTTTTTGGCCGTACCGAAAGCCACGACTATCACGTCGTCGATCGACTGCGTGTCGTCCGCAAGGACAACGTCGATACTGGTCTTACCGGCAATAGCCACACGTGCCTCCTCGTAACCGAGGAACGACACCAAAAGGTATCCGTCGGCCGGAGCCGAGATACGGAACGAACCGTCGCTGCCGGTATTCACTCCGTTGCTGGTACCCTCGACCATAACGGTCGCACCGACAATGGCGTTACCGTTAGCATCCTTCACTGTACCGCTCACCTGCTTCGATTGAGCCACAGCCATCAGGCTGCAGGTCACGGAAGCAATTAATAATAGTACAATTTTCCTAACCATAAGCATTAATTTTTGTACGTTACTTACTTAGTATTTTAATATAAAAACAGATGTGCCGCCACAGCCCCTTCACGGCGCGTCTATCATCGTTGCCGAGGGTCGACGTACTGTTCGGAGTTACTCTGCGAATACCCGATGGTATTACGCCATAAATCTGTGTGACAATCTGTTCCGGCGCCTGCAAGGTACCCGGCGGAGGTATTTTGAGTTACTGTACAAATACTGAATATATATCTCATGGGAGACTCTTTCAAAATACTGTTTTACACCAAGCGCAAGGAAAAACTCAAAAGCGGCCAAATGCCGATAATGTGCAAGATATCCGTAAACGGCCGGTTCTGCACCTTTTCCACGTCGCTCTCAGTCGAGGAACGGATGTGGGACAGCCGCCGCAAAAGGTTGAAGGGTCGCAGCGAGCAGGCTCGACGCACGAATGAGCTGCTCGACCGTATACAATATGCCGTATATGACGCATATATGCGCTTGAAGCATCTTCCCGACGAGGTGACGCCGCAGGCTGTACGCATGCTCTATTCCGGACAGCGAAGCTCGTCGATCGGTATTGTCGAGTTCTTCGGACGCCATAACGAAGAGTTCGCCCAAATGGTGGGACTGAACCGCAGCAAGAGTACCTTATATAAATATAGGCAGGTGTGCAAGCACCTCCATGCACATATCACGGCACACTACGGACTGAGTGATATGCCGGTCACACGCGTGGATCGTAAATTCATATGCGAATTTCACCGCTGGCTCACCGAAACAGCCAAATGCAGTGTCAACACCGTATGGATATATATGATAGCCTTCAAGCACGTAGTGACACAGGCGGTAGCCTGCGGCATCATCTCGCGCAATCCATTCACGGGATACAAACTGCACTGCCGACATACGGACAAGAGTTTTCTGATGAGGGACGAACTGCGGCGTTTCATTGAGTTCAAGCCCTCGACACAGGCTCAGTGCCGCGTTATAGATGCATTCATATTCAGTTGTTTCACTGGATTGTCCTTTTCCGACGTCAAGTGCCTCACCATGGCCGACATCGTAAGACGCAACGACCGTTACTACGTTTCGACATACCGCAAAAAGACCGGTACGAGTATTGACGTACCACTTTTACAGCTGCCTTACAGCCTGATAAACAGAGATTATACCGATAGCAGCCGTCCGCTGTTCGACCTGCCGTCGAACAACTGGTGCAACACCGTACTGCGCATGGCGGCCGACCGTATGGGCATAAATAAGCGGATCTCGTTCCATACGGCGCGCCACACCTTCGCAACTACCGTAACTCTTGCCAACGGAATCCCGATAGAAGTCGTAAGCCGCATGCTCGGCCACGTAAGTATCAAGACCACACAGACATACGCCCGTGTCCTTCAAACGTCGATCTCGAACGAGATGTCACGCGCATCGAAAAATATCGAGTCTAATTACCATATCCCCGACAGACTGATGTCCCGCACGGCACCGCACATGATCTCCAAACTGCGGCGCGCGCCATAGTGTGACGAAAACATACGAAGGTGAAAAGATGTGTGAAAAACAGATATATGGATGTTCCGAAACGTTGCGGATTGTGGAAACTTACGAATTGTAGCCGATAGATTTCGGGAAGTTGCGTTCTTACATAAATATCGCATAATGATGCCGGATTTTTATGCGGATATGCGTGCGCATT
>ULYR01085310.1_pt1 | contig 17033 bp, 37 predicted proteins | sample 1962341 | NCBI WGS metagenome assembly ULYR01 (sample SAMEA4835868, study PRJEB28245) | human gut metagenome | biome: gut microbiome; material: fecal sample | place: Denmark | collected 2008 | reverse complement strand
TCTGTGAGCGCCTACAAGCCCCGTGAGCGCGTTTAATCCCTCGATAGGGTAAATATACCGCCCCACATATTTCTGCCCGTCCTGCGCCGTCTGTGCGCGCCCTGGACGGTCATATACGCCCGCCGCCCGTGCCGTTCTGCCGTCTCGAGGTGCCCCGGCAGCGCAGAAAAGGGACCGCCCCGCTCAGGCAGCCCCTCATTTTCCGCTCAATTTCCCGCCGATTTCCGAAAAATTTCCGATCCGGTTTTGAAAATCTTTTCTGCGAGTTTCAAAAACCGGATTTTTATTTTCTCGGTTCGCAATAGTCGCTGATAATTTTTCGCGATAGTCGCTCGATAGTCGCTGACCGTCTGATAGTCGCCGAGGCTTTCGTCATATTGCACAACACTTTTAGCAATACGTCACTACCAAAGTCGCTCATTGTGTCGAAAACCTAAACTTTCGGTCACTTTATCGTCTTGTCTTCATAGTCGCTTTCCCTCATCCCCTGCAAATATCTTTCTTGCAGCTGCTTCGGCGTGAGGTTCGCTTCGCCCATCGGATTTCGCGTAGTTTCTGGCAATTCTGCGTTATCCCGCATCCCGTAATAGCACTTTGCCCGGAAGCAATATGCTAAAAAATTCATCTTCCCGGCGACCACAAGTTTCGCATCAAAAGACTGTTGAAAATCTTTAGCCTTTTTGAGGATTGCAGGGGTGATAGCCGTGAACCCCCGCTCCGTCCCATGTATAATCGCGTTCACTTTCTGCAATCCATACCCCAGGCTCAGGCACACTTCCTCCCACACCGGCGTCCGTCCCTCGTTCGCGCAGCGGTCGTAGTAGTCGCTGATTCTCTCCGCCATTTCGTCGTCGTCCTTCACGGTTGGTTTCCGGAACTCGGTCAGCAGTTCGCGGAGAATCTGGCTCACGAATGCACGCTCGTTGTCGTTCTCCGGCGTCCAGACCTTACTCGGGAGGTACTTCGCCCTATCGGTCGTTTTCTTGTACTGCCTTGCGTCGGGCATATCCTCTTCGGGCAGCGTCAGCGCATTGACGATAGCCGCCTTATCTTTCTCGTCGACGCGCTCCGCGACGCTTTCGGCATACTCGACTGCCCGTTTCCTTGCGTAGGCGTTCGGCGGCGTCGGTGCGGCTCGTTCCTTCTTCGGCTTCGGCGGTGACTTCGGTCTGCCTCTCTTCTTCGGCGCGGGGCTGTCCGCTCCGGTCGCAGCCGCGTTGCCTTGCGCCGTGCTCTCCGTTCTGGCCTTCTTCTCTTCGTCCATGTGATCTCCTTTCGTTATACATCACTATGTATCACTCTGTTTCGGGCAATCCCGATTTAAGCGATACGTGGGAATGCCCATGAATACTGGCTTATTTATATATGTATCACTTGTATCACATGTATCACATACTATACTATACATACGCGCGAGCATGTTTTGTATTTCAAAAAATTTTTACGCGCGTATATAAGCGTGCAATCGATTTTCATGTGATACTGTGATACACCTCCAAAAAGTTCAGGTTTTATGCGGGTTTCGGCGTATCACATGGGTTGATACAGGGGCGATATTGTGATACCGCCGAAACAAACTTGCACAATAGCCGTTGGCGAATAGCCCTTGAATTTGACATATTCGCCAGCAATAGTTATTTGTCGCCCAGATACAACCACACACACCGAGTGGGCGGCTTGCCGTGGAGGCGCACCATGAAGGTTGATCTGCCTTCTGCGTCGCGGCGAAGATACCCCTCGGTAGCCGCCCATTGCCGGAACGCTGTGGCGTTGAACCCTGCCTCGGTCATGATCCGGCTGAGCACTGACGCGATGATTGCCACGCCGGGACGGTCATATCCATCGGTTTTGTACTCACCCCACACTTCGCGCGGGATAGAGTCGCCGGAGAAATCGAATTTGCCTTCGTTCTCCGCAATGGTGCCGTAAAGCCATTCCAGTGCCCGCTGGTTGGTGTCAACCTCTTTTTCGGTCGGCAGATACTTCGCGAGATCAGTCGCCGACAGCTGCGTGCCGGTGTGCCAGATTAAAAGCTCCGCGAGGGCGTCCGCAACGAGTATAATTGCTGCCGAGCCAGCGAGTTTTCCAGTGGTATTGGATTTCTCGATAGCATCTGCGTATTCCTTGTGCACCTTCTTCGCGGTTTCGAGCACCTGCGGCGTGAGTCCTTCGATGAACTCTTTCCCCGCAAAGCCCCAGTTGTGGGACAGCGTGTCGGAAAGCCCGCGATAGTCGCTGAGAAGTCGTTCCTTGCCGCAGGAGATTTCGATGATTCGGCTGATAGCGCCCGCACCGGAATAGTCGCTCGTGATCGGCATTTCGCCTGTCGTAATGATGGTGTTCTGCCATGATTTGAGCTGCTGGAAAGACCCGTCCTTCGACCCGCGGGAGCGTCCTTGCCCCTCAGAAAGCATATAGATTATATCGTCGTAGTCGCGGCGGTTTTTGACGACTTGCAGCTCGTCCACGCAGAGGGGAGCGGAGTTGAAGAACCCCGCGGCGGTTTCCAGCCCGACGAGAGTCGAGTTGAAGTTCCGCACATATCCATCCGACGAGTTGGGCGACGCCCAGACGGACGCGGCGAGCTTTAACAGCATGGTTTTGCCGTTGCCAGACCGCCCCCAGACGTGCACGAAGAACGGCAGCGCGTGGAGCGGTCCGACGAGAACGGACGCGAGAGAGGCAGCGAGTACAATCCGCGCGATGGTACTCTCGTTCCGGGCTTTCGAGGCGGCTTTGAACCAGGCGTCGCGGTCTCCGTTCGGGTGGAAGGAGTCGAACACAGCCCTGAACCCGGGCGCGCCGTCGAACTCCACAGAGTCGGCGTACGGCACGAATTTCCCGGAAGTCGTCCATCCGACCCGCGCGACGGAGTGCCGTTCGGGGAGTCGGTCGTAATTCCACGCCTCGAGGTCGGTAAAGTACTTGACGAGAGCTTTCGCGTTCTCGGAGTCGACAGCGATCCCGAGCCGGGCAAGGTCGATGATCTTCGCCGCCGACGCGAGGATGATCTTCTCGACGACGACGGTCCGCCATTCCGCTGACCGCTTGAACGACACCTCGAGCCGGACCTCTCCGGAGTCGAGATTGACGAGCCGCCCGGAAATCAGGATCGGGTGCGGGCAGATAGTCGTGACCTCGCCGAGGGACGGAATGGAAACGCCTGTATCCGTACAAATGTACTTGCCGCAGTTCAGTTCGATGGGCTGTCCGGCGAACTCGGTCGTGTTGGTATAGTCGCTCTCGTTGACCTTGCCGTCGCCGAATTCTTTCACATAGTCGCGCATTTCCGCCTTGAACCCGGGGTAGCCGATTTTGCGGGCAGATTCGTCTATTTTGACGAGTGCGCGACGATATGTAAAAGGATTCTTGTAATAGTTGCTGTAGAGCCAGTTGTGCGGGACGGCGCTCTCGAAATCCTCGAGCGTCCACGCCGGGAGTTCTTTGATTTTGGGCTCGATGATTTCAGCCACGGTTTGTTACGTCCTTTCGTGAAATGGTGGAGGGAAAGTCTGTGCGAAATGAACAGACGTTCTTAGTTGCCGCTCCCGTTGCAGCCCCTGCCGCATGGTCGAGATTATCTCGTCGACCGGGTAGCTGCTCGCGTCCCCGCGCTGGATGATCTCGTCGATAGTCGCGGCGAGCGTGCGAACGCAGTTGTCGCGGAACGGGGTCGACGGAAGGTCCTGCACCTGGTGATAGAACGTCGCGAGGCGCCGAAAGTCGTCTTTTTCGCGTTCAGCCCGCCTTTTCCGTGCTTCCGCCGCGAGCTGCCGCCGCCTGATCGCCTCCGGATCAACGCCCGGGGCGATCCCGAAATCCTCGGCGAGCTTCCGCACGGCGTCCGGGAAGGAGAGGTTAAAAATCTTTTCGACCAGCGTGATGACATCTCCGCCAGCGCCGCAGACGAAGCAGTGGAAGGAGTCGTTCCGGAACGAGAGGTTGTTGTCCTTTCCGCCGTGAATAGGGCAGGGGCAGCGGTTTCCGCGGCGCTTGGATAAGTCGCCGTACCGCTCAAGCGCGTCGGGAACGGAGACGGTCGCTTTGACCGCCTCCATGTCGTAGCGGGGATAGTCGCTCATGGGCTCGTCCTCCCGTTGCGGCAGAATTCCAAGCACTCCCGAATGAACTTCCGCCTCTCTTCGAGCCCCTTCGGTGATTCCTGCCACAGCTCGATGTAGTCGAGGAGGGTTCCGTTCCCGATGCTCTCCAACTCCGCCTCGGGAAGAACCACGCGCTCCGGATAATGCGCCGCGAACCACAGAATCAGTCGGTCACTGTTCTTCCAGTAGGTTCGCATTTTCAACAGTCTGCGGTTCATTTCGCACCCCCCAGAATCTCGACGATCCGCCGCCCGGTGCATCGCTTGTCGCAGAACAGGAAGTCGACGCCGTACGCGATATGGACTTTGTAAATGCGCTCCATAAGCTCTTTCCCGCTTATCGCGTATGGAATTTTCCCTTGCATCGGGTTGTGCCAGTCTTTGACGTCGCGGATCGACTTGCACCACCCGCCGTGCTCGCACAGCACGACGAGATGGATTCCGAGTTCCTTCGCGAGCCGCACTTCGCGCATGAACCGCCCGGAGTCGTTGGTGAGGTTGTTGGCAATTTCCGACAAATTGTGTTTGCGGTCACAAATTAATTTTGGATTGTCAAGGTTCATATAGTCGCCAACGATGAGCTTTGAGGAGTAGTGTTTTATCCCTTGCTCGTCGAAGTATCGGATAATCCCCTCGATGATGTGGGCTTTCTCCCTCGAGTCGACTTGGATTGTCACTGTTTCTGCCTCCTCTCGAACATACCGGGATTATCAACAATCAGAGCGTGAAGCGCATTCGCGAGCGCATCGACCTTCTGCTCATCGTGGTCACGATATCCGAGATTTTGAAGTATGCCATGCACGATTTCATGCAGCAGAACGCCGTGCATCATCTGCTCTGCGTTCGGGGCAACACGAATAATGAGTTTATCATACAAAATTTCGCCGGAGCAACTTATTATTCCGAAATCGAGTCGGTCGGTTATTTCGATCTTGTATGTTTTGCCACCAATTTTTACAGATTTTGGAATTATCATGCCCCACCTCAGAACGGCAGCACTTCGCCCTCGGGCAGAACCTCGAAATTGGGAACCGCCTGTGAGGCGTCAGAGACGCCCGTGACGCTCGTTTGCGGCTGAGTGGTATAATTACTTGCCTGATAGTTTCCGCCGCCCTGAGTGCCGCTCTTCGTGCCGCAGAAGTGGCACTTGTCGACGTCGCAGATTATCATGGAGCGTTTCTGTCCCTGATCGTCCGTCCACGAGTTGGTGATGAGCCGCCCCTCGACGATGACCTGATCGCCTTTGTGGAAGTATTTCGACAGGAATTCCGCCGTCGTTCTCCACGCACGGCATTTCAGGAAGCAGGTCGATTCGACCTCCTTGTACTTTTCGCTCCACGCGACGTCAAAGTTGCAGAAGAAGACTCCACTCGCCGTCTGCCTCAGTTCCGGGTCGGCGGTGAATCTGCCCTGAAAAGTGACTTTGTTCAGCATTATTTCTTCTCCTTTCCGGCGGCGATTGCGGCGTCGAGAGCGGCTGTCATGGTCGCTGAGGCGCCGGTCTGTTTCTGCCTCGACGCTTCGATGTCCTCCGGCTCACCTTCGACTATCGCGCCGAGGAGTTCCGACGGGCAGTACATCCTCGCGAAGAACGCCGCCGCACGGTAGAACAGCATCTGCTCTGGCATATTCTTCCACTTCGAGTTGCTTAACCACCCTTCGGCAGCCGCCATTTTCATGGAGATTTCGGTGCCGTCGACGACTTCGCCGTCCGAAATCCGGATCGCGCGGATGAAGCAAGCGCGGGTGTCAGTGCCTTTCGTGCCGGTATAGACCGGGCGAGCATCGCGGAAGCGCCCGCACGAGTTGATGATAGCCATGCACGCCTGACCGCTCCAGCGGGGCTTCCCCTTCACCACATCGACGTTCTGGAGGACGGCGAGCGGAGAGAGACCGGCGCGAGCCGCCATTTCGATAGCGACGAAGCAGTCCTGGGGCTTGTTCTGGTACTTCTCCGGGATCATCTGCGATTTGGACAGCATGATCGCGACGCGCTGCGCCTGTTCAAAGGCGTCCTTATCCACCCACATATTGGTGACGTTCATCGGTGCGGTGCTGACCGGTGCGACGGCTTGTTCGGCAGTCGCGGGAATGATTTCTTGTACGTTATCCATTTTCTGTGCTCCTTTTAATCAATTCTTTTTTAACAGTTCGTTGAGTACTTCGTCGAGCGCTTTGTTTATGCGCCGATGATAAGCCTTCGCTTCGCCAATAGTCTTGCACCACTCAATGTCGCGCCCGAGGAGGTAGTCTTCCACGGCAGCCTCGTCGATGAGACCCAGCGAATACACATCAGGCGGTGAATAGCTCGTGAATTTGATGACCGGCTTAGGCTCTCGCTTCACGCCGATCATTGCCCTGCGCCAGCTCTCGACACCGTTCAGCCCGCAGAGCTGCGATTCGGGCAGCGGCATTCCATTCAGCATAGTCGCCTCCTACTCAATCTCTTTCGCCGCCCACTTCGGCAGCCCGAGCGTGTTCACCATCCCGAACGCCCCTTCATACCCGTACCAGTTCCCGGAGTCGAGACAGGATTTGTAAATCCCGATAGCTTCCCGGAATCTGTCCTGCCCGCTTTTGATCATGAGGTCGTCGGCTTGCAGGATGTTGATGAGGTAGGGCGGTTCCTTCTCGATGCACACGAACAGGAAGTCACACCCGACATTGCGTTCTCTGCCCACAGCCTCCATGAACATGGCGGCTTGCATGTCGTATCCGAGAGCGTAGGCTTGCTTCACCATCGTCTCAGTGTCAGCCCTGGCGCAGCTTTTGAGGTCGACAATCAGGGCTTTGTCATCGACCATCTTCACGCAGTCGGGGCGTGCCTGACAGTCAAGCCCGGTCATGTCGTCCTGCCAGTAGTAGGATGTTTCGACCTCGCCCCGGAGAAGGAAGTCGGCGCGCGGGTTTGCCCGGATGGCGGTGGTCATTTCAGAGATGAGCACCATATCGTCGGTTGAAATCACTGTCTTGTTTTGTACACTTTCTACAAACGCCTGATATTCTTCCTTCCCGGCTTTCGTTCGCCTTTCACACTGCGGCGCGACGGCGTACTCGTCGAAGAATCCGTCCGGCTCGAGCACGTATTTGTGCAGCGCAGAGCCGAATTGCATCGCGGCGGTCGGTGGCTCGGGATGGTCTTCGAGCCACTTGAACTTTGCCGGGGTGTCGCTCAGGAGCCGCCAGAGCTTCGTCTTGCTGACACTCGGTTTTGCGTGGTACTCGGCAATGGAATCTTTAATGATCATGGCGCTTTTCCTCCAGCTTTTCAAGCCCCTCGAGCAGGAGCTTGAAGTTCTCTTCCGACGCGAGGAAATCCATCGACTTGATGAGTCGCCCGTTTTCGATGTATCGGCATTTCGCGACGGGCATTCCGAGCGCGTCCAGGTCGCTTTTGTAGTTGTAGCAGAACGACGCGCGAAGTTCGTGCTCGGGGCTGACGCGCCAGATATCGAAATCGGTTTCGAGCTCCGGGTGCTCCGCGATGAAGTCGAGGACTTTGACAATGAGGGTTGCGAGTTTAGCATTCATCGCCGTTGTCTCCCTCACCGAGCAGTTGCCCTTCTTCGATCGCGCTAATAAGCGCCGCCTTATAGATTGATTTGAATGGCTCGTTCAGTGCCTCGTAAATGTTCTCGACGATGTTCGCGACTTCGTTCGTGACCTCTGCGAACGTGCCTCTCGTTTCGATCTCGCAGATATCTTTCTTGTGGTCAAGTTTTGCTTTTATCACTGTGTTCCCTTTCTCCCGTAGCGGGGTTTACTCATCGAGCGGTTCGGACCTGCGCACCCATTTGTGGCAGGCCGGGCAGATTGCTTGGTGTACGATCACATCGTCGAGCTGACTGCATATCATCACCGCCTCGTAATCTCCGAGATCGGCGTTGAAGATGCAGCCGCAGAAGAGACAGGTAAATCGTCGTGTCTGCTTCGCTTTCACGGGATTCCCCGGCTTGATAATCTTAATTGCCATCGTCGTCCACCTCTCCTTTATCAATTTTTTCCATCACAAACATCCACACCGCAAACCCATACGCCACCGTCAGGGCTCCGCCGACCGCCATCAGCGTCACCGCGAGCGGAATAGCGTTGAACGGGTTGAGCATCGCGCGCAAACCCAAAAGCACGCATCCCGCGACAAGAATCGCGACGGAGATGTACAGCAGGACGAAGGGCGTTGATCTGAGAATTCTCACTCTTCCACCTCCTCGAGCCAGTACTTCTTCCGGCAGTCACGGCATTGCCCACAAGCCCTTTCGTCTGGATTCACACAGCATCTGAATCTGACGCAAACGTCTTTGGGGCATATGACAGGAATGCTGTCGATATCCACTTTCGCCGCCGGGAACAGCTTCAAGAATTCGCTCCGGCGGGTCTTCCGGGGATGCTCCTTGCTCCATTTTTCAACAATCGCAACAGCTTCGGCGGGGCAGCGTTTGATATAATCGTTGCACGATTCGTTGCCGTCCATGCGATTTGCTATTTCGCATCCCCTACAGCGATCCTTAAACGACTTGCACATTCTGTCACGCGTTACGATAAATTCAACCGCGTCCATTTTCGTCCTCCTGTGCACATGCGTCAATGTCCCAATCGCAAGGGCTATAAGGCCACGGGCGAACATTTTCGATGTTTGCGCCTGTAATCCGGCACTGTCTCTCCCCGCGAAACCGCCATGCGGCGAGCGGACATCTCGAACACAGACGGACGTTTTTCTTGCACTCGCTTTTTATCACTTCGAGCGCGTGTTTCAGTTCAGGCGTCATTTTTTCCCTCGTCATTTTTTCCCTCCTATCAATAGCGCGATCATCAATAAAATCACCCAACCTATCGCTGATATCCACAGTGGAGACAGCACCCACCACCACGACCATGCGATAAGCCCGCACAGCTTAAGAACGATGAACACTATCGTCAGCGTACCGGCGATGCCGACGCTTCCGCATCCTGCTTTGTTGTTCATTGTTCGTCCTCCTCATCCATCTTCGCCCCGCAGTGCGGGCAGTATGGCGGCGTGTACTGCTTGTTCGACTTGTTGCAGTGTGAGCAGAACGCCTTTTCTTCGCCGCTGCCTTCGCAGCCGTTGACGTAGACACGCCTCATCTCCCATTTCGCATGGATGATCGGTGCGGCATCGGCGGCGGAAATGTCATCTTGAACGGCTTCAATCATCAATTCGGTGTCTACTACTGGACTGCCGCTCTCCTCGCCTGCGCCTTTCAGCAGGTCGATCACTGCTTGTCTTTCGATGTATTCAGCCATTTTCGCCCTCCTTTGTTTCTATCTGTCTCCCCAGTCTGTTGAAATCATCAAGAATTCTCCCCAGTTTGTTGAAATCATCAAGCAATGTCCTAAGCCCATCTGGATCGCTGTGTATGCACGTTTCGCAGATAAGATTGCATTCGGCGGTGAATTTCCACGGACAGTTCATAAACGCCATTGAGCGTTTTTCGAACGTGTTGTTCATTCTTCCTCCTCCGGTTTGTACAGTGCGTCAGCCAAGGTCTTGGTCGCACTATTCGCATTTTCCCATGTCTCACTTGCGGAGCGACCAAATTCGGCAGCGGCTTGCCACACTGTGACACGCTCCGCCTCTTCCGCTTTCTTTTCCTCCGGTAGCTCTCTCAGATACGGACACTTGCCGCTATAATAGACCATACACCCCGGCAAACTCCAGTCGCCACTGCCGACGGCGTAGCAGACATACCCCCATGCGTCTCGATGTGCCCATAGGCATTCTTCCGCCGTTTTTGGCATTTTATCGACTAAGATTTTCATTCTTCCTCCTCCGGCAACTCCGGCAGATATGCCCAGTGGGTGTGGTCTCGCTCACAAAGTGCGCCTTGACCGATGACCTTCCTCTGGAAAAGCCATCGAATATCATGGTGTCGCTGAACTCATAATTCGGCATGAACATCATGCACGAAAGTCCCTTGTCGCGGATGACTACTCCGTTTCTTCGACAAACATCCTTCTCGTCATCGGTTATATCACCGTAAACGTAGTCAAGCAAGTTCCCCTTACCGTCAAACGGAACAAACAGTTCCTTTTTCATATAGATCCCCTTTATCTCTCGTAGTATGACCAGTATCTCTTCCACACCGTATTCGCCTCGCCACAGCATGGACAATACACAACACCACGCTTCTGCTTCAAAAGCAGACTACGCTGTTGTTCGACATCATTTTCGCTGAAGTCGAACTCGCATCCACATAGAAAGCATTTTACGTCGCTGTTCGATATGTTGTGCCTTCTCAACTCTATGTTCCATCTGTCGCCGTACCGATTAATCTTCATGCGTATCTCCCTCCGGCATCTTTGGAATTGGCGGTATAGGCATCCAGTAAAGAGTCTCTTCTCTTCCTGAATCGTGCCACGGATTATCGCATTCCGAATCATAGTCGTTTAGAGCTAAGACCATTTCGCCGTAAACATTGCTATACACAGTCAATACGGGCGAACTATCTTCTGGCATCTTATCCCTTACACTTATCCACTTACTCATTCTGCACCTCCGTACACCCTTGTCAGATCCCTTCCTATCGCTCGCGCTGTCACACCAAACGCCCGGCAGAAATTATCATCAATGCTCTCGACAAATTTCTCGCTGCATCCAGTCTTTAACAGAAACTCCTGAATCTCGTGTTTGCAATACTCGGGCATACCGGAATCATACCATGGCACACGCTCGTTAATATATACATACGGCGGAACCATAGTGGTCGATTCGTGTTCATTGATGATCTTTTCAATATACGTACCGAACCACTCCTCATCGTCGCTGTACATACGATTTATCCGACCTTCCTTGGGACTAAAATACGCTGATACAACATCTATAGGTGCGAACCCGGAATCAGATCTTCGCTCCCACATCGCCGACGGTGCGCACATCCTGATCACACGTTCTCGCGAACGATAGCTCTTATTAAGTTCATATAGTGCCGCACCCGTTTCTCTTAGCGTCGCGCCCATCTTACACAGTTTCTTGATAATCATACGTCCACCACCACGTGTCTGGGTAAAGACACATATTACCATAGCAACATTGTCACACGAGACAAAACATTCGAGCGGAGGCTTTTGTTCAACCATTTTTATGCTCCTTTATCCACGCGTCAAAGTTCCACTCAATCGGTGCGTCACATCTGTAAATCTGGCAGTTTCCGGACTCTTTATCGCACAGCAGACATCCATCGCACCCCTCCGCGCTCAGCTGATGTCTGCCGCACTCGTCTGCAATCAACGTGACCGCGCGTCTCAATACTTCTATTCTATCCATACCTTCTCCTTAATGGGCGACCCCAATGTAATCAAGGACTTCAGCCAATCCAAGCCCCCCATTTGCGGGTCGCATACAATAATCGTACAGCTTCGGATGGGTCTCACGCATTCTCTCGAATCGATTCGGACTCTTCTCTCGCTGAACGCCAAACATACAGAACATACAGCCGGTTTTGTCCGCGTCTGTCGTTCTGAACTCGCCATCATCCTCGATAATCTCGCCATATATCGGACAGTACGGAACATCGTTGACCTTCAGATATTCAAGCACGTCATTCTCAGTCCAAAACGACATCGGCTGAGATATCGGACGAGCCGCGTCGAAAGCGTTGCAGCCATGCTCAAGCCATGCGGCGTATCTCATCTGACTCTCGTCCGCCATCGTCGCCAATATCGGATGATTTCCGCTGATTCGTTCATACTTATGCGCCGGGCTCTTCTTCATGATCTGGCAGCATTTCGCGGACACCTTGAACGGCGCGTCTTTGAGGTATGCCCATTTCTCAAAACGCTGACGAAATTTATTTGCGGCGTCATTCTTACCCTCGCCGCACAGCTTCTTGAGCGCCCACTCGCTTCCCTTCTGAGCATACATCACAGTGTCCGCGACCTCCTTGCTCACGACCGGATAACCGTATTTCTCGAGCACCTGCTTGAATCCTATCTCAGGTCGCACAATCGTAACGCCGGGAACCGATTTCACGAACTCCTTGATCTCCGGATACTCAAGTCCCGTGTCGACAAACACCGCCGGAATATCCGGGAACATCGACCTCGCTATATGTAACAGCACCGTGCTGTCCTTGCCGCCCGAAAACGAGACATACACCTTACTCTCAAACGCCAGATACCACTGCTGTATCCTCATCTTCGTCATTCTGACCTTATCTTCAAGCGGAAGCTCCTGAAGCTGGATCAGTTCTTCATGCGTACGCTTCACATCCTACCTCCCGGCGATCTCCGCCGCGCAAGCCAGATACCCGCAGGCGTCGATATAGCTGTCTCCCTTAAATGTCCCGGTCATGATCCTCGCGACTTTCATAAGCGCCATGAGCATCGCGACGTCATCGGGATTGAGTGTCACCTCAGCCCCGCCGCTGACGCAGCGCTCGGAGAGGTAGACCTCCCAGAATCTCGCGATAACCGCGAAATTATCTTCCGGCTTCCCGTACTGCTTTTCTCTGTCCCCGGTCACGATTTTCTTCGCGACGTCGAGGATTTCGGCGCGGGTAGTTGGTGTATCGGTTGGTGCAACCGTCTCAGTTGGTGTATCAGTTGGTGTGCCGTACTTTTTGCCGCCGCCCGCGGCATGCCAGACCTTTCTGCGCACATCCGCAGAATGGTCATCGGCCATATTGCACACCTCCGCAGAATGGTCTTCGAACCCAAAATCCCTGTTCCATTCCGCCGGAACCCCGCGAAGTTTGCAGAGCAGGTCGCTGCGGCAGAACAGGCAGCCCTTGCAGCTGTCGAGACGTTCCTCACAGTTCCTGCTGAGCATTCTCGCGGCTTCCGTCAGTTTCTCGTCTTCGTTTCTCATAATCGTTCTCCTCACTTAGATTTTATCACTATATGTGTTCTCCCGCGCCCGAGGAGTTCGTCCTGCATCATCTGTGCGACTTTGTCCTCCTCGGCGGTTTCGGGTCTGTAGTTCTTTCCGGCTCTTTCGGCGTAGTCGGACGTGATGTCCTCGATGCCTTTCAGGACATACAGCAGTCTTTTGTCGCCGAACCCCGCGATGTCATTGAGCGCGAGGCAGGTGGCGAGTAAAATCCGGTTCGCGTAGATTTTCTGCCGTTCCGCGAACTCGGCGTCGACCATTGCCCGGACGGCTTCCTGCGTCCCCGCCGGGAGGTTCTGCCGCGCTGTGGCGGGGGACATTCGTGCTTTCATGGTTCAGCCCTCCTGTAGGTGTTCCGCCTCGACGGGAAGAGCTTGCGGTTTTCGGCGCGGAGCTGATAGAAGTCACTCCGCGACCGGTGAAGCGCGTCACAGATTTCCGATTCGCTGATATCGCGGTCCGACCACATATCGGCGGCGCGGGCGATTTCCTCCGGCGACCAGATTCTCCCGCGCTCGTGGCGGCGGGGGAAGAGTTCGCGGTTCCGCTGCATGACGCCGCGGACGGCTTTCTCCGACCGGCAGACGGCTTCGGCGATTTCGCAGATGTCCGCGCCCCGGTTCCAGCACTCCGCCATGTACTGAATGTCCTCGTCCGACCATCTGCCGCGGTTGACGCCTTTTTCGATGTGGCTTTCGGCGACGCGGTCGGTGTTGTCGTGTCCGCGCTCCGGCGGGACGACGGTGACGAGACCTTTCAGGATTTTCCGGATGACCATGACCGGCAGCCTCGTCCGGGCAGCGATTTCGTGGAGCTTCTTCTCGGGCTCGTCGCACCCGTCGAGTTCGGTGAGGATTTCGTCTTTGGTGATCATGATTTCGCCCTCCTTTTGTTCTTCCTCAAAAAGAGGGCGCGACGCCGCGTGATTATGTGCGCCAGGGTCTGGGGGTTCATATTGTACTTATGGGCGATCTGAGGGACCGTCCATCCTGCCTCCCAGAGCTTCGCCATGTCGGCGTACATCTTCTGCCGGGCTTCGCTCACAACGGAGCCTCGACGCTGCCATATGACGCTCCTGAGCGACGCGGCGCTGATTGCGTACTCTTCGGCGATATCCGCCGTTCTCTCTCCCGCCCGGATGCGGCTGAGAACGTCGTCGATCACAGCGTCAGTCCAGAATCGCGGCATCATAGAATTTCGCCCTCCCATGCTCAATTTCAACCTCAACGGTGTGCGCTGTCAGAAGCGCTCTCACCATTGCGCGGAGTTCGGCGTTCTCGCGCCTCAGCTCGTTGTTGTGCTCCTGCTCGATGCGGTGGAGCTTGTCCGACGCGATTTTATTTGCTGCTTCGATCATTGCGAATGAGCCTCCTTATTACGAGTTCCGTGATTCCGGCGTTGTTGAGCCCCGAGACGTCGATGCCGAGATATCCGCCGTCGAATATGATGTAAACATGCTCTTTTGTCCCCACCTTGCCGTAGGACACGGCGAGGATATCGTCGTCCAGCGCGCGGAGCAGCGGGGACAGATGGGAGTGAACGAAATCGGTTTTCTTCATGGTCTGTCCCCCCACGAGCGGACGCTTGCCATTCTCGCGCCGGTCGGTGTCACGGTCAGCCCGATTGAGTAAAAGCGGACCGGCACAAGTATCGGCTCGTCCTCGAAGAGTGGGGTGAAGATATCGTTTTTCTTCATCCAGCTCCAGCACCGGTGAAAGGCTTTGCCTCTCGCGACTATCGAGCCTCGATAAATGTCGTGCTGCCCGTTCGATTCGTAGGTGACGTCGTACACCAGCGCATAAACGCGATCGGTGTACTTCTTTTTTTGCCTTTTGTTCATGGCTTTCTCCCCCTTATCTGATTCAGTCTTCGTCGTCCTCGTCCATCATCTCATCGGCGATCTTGCACGATATATTCCAGAGCGTTTCCTGGTCATGCTCGATGACGAGGCGGACGGTTTCCCGAAGGTTTTCGACGGTGAGCTTTCCATCGTCCACCATGATGCGGAGATCCGTTTCCGGATACATGAGCTGGATGTGGTCGTTATCGACTATCATTCTGAGATTGTCGAGCTTGTGCCCGTTTATCGGTTCCTGGTTCCCGGCGCGGTGTGCCAGCCAGCCGAGCATTGCGTCGGCGTCGTCTCCGAACTGGCTCATGGTGTGCTCGACCTGCATCTTCGAGACGATTTTTCTTATCGCGTCGGCAGTGTCTTCCTGCGCGGTCTCGGTCTTGTTGTTCTTCTTCTCTTCGTACATTTTGGTTTTCTCCTTTAATCAATTATTCTCCCCGAGCAGTGTCGGGACGGTGACGTTCAGCGTGTTCGCGATACGCTGGATTTCACCTATTGTAAACGTTTCCGGTCTTTTCCGCCGGTCGCGGAGGGTTGAGTACTTGAACCCCAACGCGGCGGCGGCAGTTGAGCAGTCAACGCCGTCTCGCGTCCGTTTCATCATGTAGATGTCAACGGAGTCTCTGAGCGCGTCGAGCTGCTTCTCAGCTACCGTTTTGGACAGCCTCGGCATTCGTGGCGCTCCTTTCGTCCATGTCCATGCTCTTTCCGTAGCGGTAGCAGATGGCGGTTGCCGCCGCGCGGACTTCCTGCGCATAGTCGGAGTTCCGCTCGCCGGAGAGAATCCGGCTGAGGAAACTGTCCGAGATTTCGTAGCCGACCATACGGAGCTGTGCAATCAGCCATCGTCCGGTCAGCTTATGCGTTTCCAGAAATTTCGATATATCCATTGTTTATCATCACCGCCCTTTCTACTTCACGCCCGCGTCTTACCGTGCGGGTGTTCTTTCCTTCGCTGTCCCTCACGAGGTATCCGTTCCTCGCTAAGGCGTCCAGCGCGTCTTTCGGTTTTACACCGAGTTCCTTGAACCTGGCGTATGCCGCTTTCCGGCTTATCGCGATCCGGTGGTCGTATTTGTCTTCCCAGATCGGCGTTTTGGCGAGTTCGTTGACCGCTTCGTATAGAGCTTTCAGGTCTGCCGCGATCTTCTCGTCCTTCGATTTCCGTTTTTGTTTTTCCTTGATGAGAGCCTTCTCACACTCTGCGATCCGCTCGTCGAACCGGCGCATGGCCTCGGTGACGTCGGCGCGGAACGCTTTGATTTCGCCGAGAAGTTCCCTTAGTTCCTCGTTCATGGTTTGCTCCTCCTTTAATCGTCGTCCTTCTCCGGCTCGTCTTCCTTCGGCGCGCCGTTGAGTAGCCATTCGATGCCATCGATCAGGGCGCCGATGTCCGACTTGTCTTCGTCGGTGAATGACATGTACTGCTGACGTGCACCCTCGATGGTAACCCTCAGCCCACCTTTGTCCCTCCAGACGCTGGCGTAGCCGCCCGCTGTTTTCGCAGCGTGGAGCGCTTGTACGATCAGGTTATCGACCAGCTCGTTCTGAGCGGTCTGAATTCTCTCGAGCTTGTCTTTGTTTTTCTGTGTTTGTTCTGTCATGGTTTTCTCCTCCTTAATTTGGCACAAAATCTTGACAAATCAATGACAACGTGATATAATAGTAGTACCACATAGCAACCGTCGGGTGAGGGCTCGACACCCTATACTGAGAGCGCCACAGAGCGCCGAACCGTAATGGGGAGGTGGTCTTGTGAGTAAATTCGAGAAACTGTACCTAACCGTCTGCATTCTCCAGCTCATCGTTGACCTCTTAATGCTTGGTCTGACGCTTTAATCAACTGACCGTTTAAGCGACTGAGTTCACCGACATTTCGATTATCGCACATCCCAGAAAATAACCGCGTTCAGGAATCCGCCTGAATACGGAGTGCCCTCACCCGACGTTGTTTTGCCTGTCACGAATTTGTGACTGATAATATTATACTCCAACTTTCGTTCTATGTCAAGGGGTTAATAGAACTTTAGTTGGATTCTGCGATGTGCACAAAGAGGGAGAGAGTACTTTGTTCAATATGGACATCTTCAAAGATAGAATCAAAGAGCGTTGCAAGATCACTGGTGTGTCTCAAAAGCATCTATGCGATGCAGTTGGCAAAAGCAAACAATATCTGAACAACGTATGGGATGGTAAATGTAGCGCGACATCCGATGAGATTGCGTCGTTTGCAT
>ULYR01072822.1_pt1 | contig 17378 bp, 16 predicted proteins | sample 1962341 | NCBI WGS metagenome assembly ULYR01 (sample SAMEA4835868, study PRJEB28245) | human gut metagenome | biome: gut microbiome; material: fecal sample | place: Denmark | collected 2008 | reverse complement strand
CCTTTTAAATCGCCTCCATGAAAGTCTACATTCCATTGTCCATCTTCATCTGGTCCCAACACAGGCGGTTCATACCAGTTTTCGTGAAGTTTCCTTCTAGGCATAGGATGCTTTTCCATATCACTACCTTTACGATACTTGTCCACAAAGATGTGATACATAGTTGCACCTTTTGCCCATTCTGGTACATCAAAACCAACAGACATTTTCCAACATTCTTCTCTTGTAATACTCGTGTTTCCAGTAATGTTCTGCTTCTTATAGTACTGCAATCTTCCGTTTACTACAAAAGAAAAATAGTACTGATACATAGCACTATTTTCAAGTTTTACTGTTGCTTCAAAATAGGCTTTGTCATCTTCGTTCTTTGTATGATGTAATTCATATACATCTCTTTTGTTAAATGTCGTTACTAAAAATTGTACCTGTTCAATCCAACCAGTTTCGAATGGAACTTCTACTTCTACCTTAAAAATTGCTCCATTTTCAAGCTTTTTCATTTGTGTAATTTGATGTCTCATAGCTTTCTCCTCTCTAATTTTAGAAAAGTGGTTGTTACGTTCTTTGCTTATAATTTATTATTACTTTTTGCTTTTGTCAAGAGGTTTGAAACTTTTCTCAAAAAACATTGACAAAATTTTGAATTAATAGTAAAATATAAATAGCTTAAAAAGTGACTAAAATTCTGCATAAGTCATATAGTAAAAAAAAGAGATAGTAAGTGGTTTTTACTATCTCTTTTTTGATTAGCTATGTACTAATCTTCAGCTTGACTTTTTTGATTGTTAGTTTTTGTAGCATTTTGCTTCTTTTCAGATTCAATAAGCATTTCAACTAACTTCAAAATCAATTCTGCATTTGTCATATAGCCTCACCCCTTTCAGAAAGATTTCCTTTAAGAAAAGGATGTTATAATTATACTTCATTATAGTATATTTAGTAATACGTCTTTATGTAAATTTTTATTTTACTAACTTATATTCTTTAATCACGTTTCCATCTACATCTTTTAATGTAATTGCTTTCTCATCAAAAATAATATAACTATGTTCTGAATTATTTTTAGGTAGAGAAATTGAACCAGGATTTGCAAAAATGATACCATTCTCCTCCTCAATAAATCCAACATGAAAATGTCCGTAAAACATGATATCAATATCTTTATGTGGAATATTGTCCATATTATAAACATGACCATGTGAGAAAAATACTTTTTTTCCATTCACTTGCGTTTCTATGTATGGCTCCAATTTAAAATCCGAAATCATCTCATCAACTTCTGCATCACAATTTCCTCTTACCGCTCTAATTTTATCTTTCAAATCATTTAAAACTCCAGCAACCTTCATTGGATTATATTCTTGAGTCAACTCATTTCTTGGTCCATGATAATATAAATCTCCCAACAAAATAATTTGATCTGGATTTTCTTTAGCCTCTATTTCTTTAATTTTCTCAGCATAATAGCTTGACCCATGTATATCTGATATTATTAATAATTTCATATTTATTACCTCCCAGTACACTATATTATATTTTCTTTGATTTTTCAAGTTTTTATGATATACTATTATCATGGAAAATTTAGAAAGATATAAACATTTAAATAAATATTTGAAAAATAAATTTGGTGAACGAACTCTAAAAATTTGTATTGATGGCGGCTTTACTTGTCCAAATAGAGATGGGCGTGTTGGTTACGGAGGCTGTGCTTTTTGCAGTGAACGCGGCTCTGGTGAGCATATTATTGCAGATAACATTTCTAATCAAGTAAAAAACTATTTTACAAGCTATAAAGCTGAACGTGCAAATAAATTCATTGCTTATTTTCAAAATTTCACAAACACATATGATTCTATCGAAAATTTGAAAATGAAATATGATGCCGCTTTGATTGATGATAGAATTGTTGCTTTAGCAATTGCTACTCGTCCTGACTGTATTTCTGAAGATGTATGCAAACTTTTAAAATCGTATTCTGAAAAATATTACGTTTGGGTTGAATTAGGATTGCAAACTTCTAATGAAAATACAGGAAAAATCATAAATAGATGTTATACTGATGAGCAGTTTTCAGCTGCAGTTTCTTTATTAAATAAGTACAATATTGATGTTGTAACACATATAATGGTTGGTTTACCTGGAGAAAATTTTGATGATATTAAAAATACTGTTAATTTTATTAATAATCATTCTATCCAAGGTTTAAAAATCCATAGTACTTATGTTGTTAAAAATACTCGTCTAGCAGATATGTACTTTAATGGTAAATATACTCCTATATCATTAGAATACTATCTTGATTGTGCTTGTTATATTTTAACTCACATCAGTCCAGATATTATTATTCATAGAGTTTCTGGCGATGCTCCAAAAGACTTACTTATAGCACCTGATTGGAATCTTCATAAAAAATGGATTATTAATGGATTAGATAAATTGCTTCGTGATAAAGATTTGTATCAAGGCATGGATTACAAAAAGAAAGAAGGCTTACCTCTCTAAGTCTTCTTTCTTTTTAAATAATTTTTCAACAGCTAAATCATATACTTGTTGTGTAAAATTAAGCCCTGAAATTGTTTCTTTATTTTGTTGCATTTGTAGAATTTCGTCTATTGTTGCCCATTTGGCTTCTACAGCCTCTCCATCTGGAAATTGAATTTCATCAGCATTTATGTCTGACCTAAATAACCAAAAATCTTTAAAACTTGAAGGTACACCATCTCTTCTAATTTCTTTTAAAAATGTTGCATCTTCCGGCTTAAACTTCATTCCAATTTCTTCTGATGTTTCTCTACAAATTGCTTGTAAAGTTGTTTCTCCTGCTCTTGTTCCTCCACCTGTTAAATCCCATTTTAATGGAGATGTCTTTTTAGTTTCAGATCTTCTTGTTATTAGTACTTGTTTTTTAGAATTCATAATTACTGCAACTGTAATTAAAAAATATTCTCCTTCTTTAAACTTGTAATTTTCTCTTTCAATTTTCTTTCCTATTTTATTTCTATTTATATCATAAACATCCCAAAGTTCTGCCATCTTCCATTCCTCCATTTCGTTCTCTAAACTTTTTCTATTTCATGATAAGATTTTACCTTAAATTCATTCTTTTTGTCAAATTTTATTATTATAACTTTAGTATAGTTATCTTTTACTGGCTTGCCTATTTCTTCTATGATTAGACTTGCTTTGTGTTTTCTCACTGTATCAAAAGTATTCATGAATCCCATTCCAGTTCCACCTTCACTTGCATATGTTGTACATGGCTTCTTTCCTAAACTCTCTAATACTTCTGGTTTAAATTCCACACCAGAATCATATATGTATAAACTGTAAATATCGTCAATGTTTCCTAATCTTACAAGTATACTTCTATTGGCGTTGTCCGTATGGTTTATGGCTATTATTGCATCTTTTATATGGTCTGCTAATAATGTTTCAAGTTCTTCCTCTTTTACTAAGTTATGCACCATATAATGTATATTTCCTTTTATTTGTAATGTGAAATCAATTTTATTCTTTATACATTCTGATTGCATGTATTTTAACATATCGTCTATGCTATTTATTCCTGTTTTGTCTAATTCCATTACTTCTTTTTCTGTATAGACTTCTTTGTTTAGCTTTTCTAGCCTTTCTCTTACTTCTGCTGCTTCTTCCGTGCTCATCTCTGTTTTTGTTAATATTTCTTCTAATTTATATTCTATCGATTTCTGTTTGTGTATTATCGTATGCCTCTTTTTACTTTCTTCTATGTTTTCTTTTTCTAATATTTTTATCTTGTTCTCTGCTCTTGCTAAGTCTTCTTTTGTTTCGTCTAATTCTTTTATTAGCATTTTCTGCTTGTAGTATAACTGTAAGGATTTTTGGATGGTGATGAACATTAATGCTGCAAATATTATAAAAATAAACACAAAATCTCTAATAACAAAAATCTGCATATCATAAAATATAATTCCAATATATAAAATTCCTATGCTAATACTTAAAATTATCAATTCAACATAATCATTACTTATATTATTTTGCAAAGATATAATTCCATATTTAAGTCTTTTACTTTTAAATAAAAGCCAAAATATAATTACATCTAACAAGATTATTACCAAAAAATTTATAATATCATTTTCTATTGGTATTAATTTACTATTTATGAAAAATACAATAATAATTGCAATAAAAAGAATTGCATAATTCAATGCTAAACTTATCGTTACTAAAACTATATTAGTCCCTAAATTTCTTTTGGTTATAACTGTCGAAATACAACTTACTAAAAATATCAGCATCAAAATACCAGAAAAGAAATTTACTTTATAATTTATAAATTGCACAATCGTACTTATTAAAATCAGACTTATATATCCAATTGGCTTTTTTCTAGAAAAAATATTATTCTCATTTAAAATTTTTAAAACAGTCATTTGTGTGAAAAAAATAATTAAAACTTTTTCTATGCATTCCATTATAACTTTAGTATTATTTAACTCCAACATAGTTCTATCCTCCTATTGAAGTATTATACACTAAAATAGCAATATAGGCAATATAAGATTTTCTTATATTGCCTATATTATTTTTATCAAACTATGCCCACCATTTTTTAATCCACGCAGCTAAATCGTCTAACCAGTCCTCTCTTCTTTTCATGTTTCTCCACCACCTTTTTATCCTTTGTGCACGATCCATCTTGTTTTCGTTACACTAAGAATATCATTCAAACCGTTGATACCAGCGGGATTTAGTGATAGAAAAATATTGAAATTATTAGTAAAAAATAATATAAATTGTTCATTTTTTTACATCATTTTTTCAGGCGTTATATTTTTACACAATCTGTAAGTGTCGTCTTGCAAATTTATTTTTTTATTATTTTTCAGATTTTCTCATCTTTTACCATGTTTTACTATATTTTTATTCCATGAGATTGTTCTTTTTATATTGTAAAATATTTATATAAAAACAGAAAGGAGTTTAATTATGGGTAGAAGAAGATCAAATGTATCAATTGAAGTAGAAAGACAAGAACAAGCTGAAAGAGGCAAAAGAATGAAAGATATTAGAGAAAACGAATTAAAAATGACAAAAACAGAATTAGCAACAAAAATCGGAACATCAAGCCAATTTCTTGGACTAGTAGAAGAAGGAAAAGGAAATTTGGTTTATTATAGCCTAAGAAAATTCCGTGAAGTAAGTGGTCATTCAGCAGACTACATTTTATTCGGGCTTGACGATACTTGCATAAATAAAGCCAAAAAACTTTTGAAAAATTATTCAGAAGAAGAGCTTATTCAAGCTATTGAAATAATTGAAAAACTATCATTGTTCATAAAGAAAAGATAAAATAAAAAAGAAGTAACTTGATTTTAATCAAATTACTTCTCTTTTTTAAATCATTTCTTTTATTTTATCTCTATAAAAATAAATTAGTTCCATTGGCGTAGGAACGCCAGTTTCATAACTAACTCTCGCTGTATAATGTTTCTCTATATCTTCAATAGCCATAACCCTCCATGCGTGAAAAATTGCATTTTGTATACCATTAGTTATTGTAGTTGCAGATTTTTTATGAATTTTTGATACATATTGAATAACATTTGTATCACTATTTTCATTCTGAACCAAATATAAAATTGCATCATGAATATAATCTTTTCCTTTTAATTTTGAGGTTATACCTATTAATTCTAATTCCTTATTAATACAACTAGAAATTCTACTTTTCTCATCTTTTAATATTTCTTCAACAGATTGCTTGTCTTCCATAGCTGTTTCACTTTTTCTTAAATTGATAAAATGGTTCAAAACTAGGTTACAAGAATACTTTGGTTGATCTTTATACAATATCAAATCAACTCCGCTTTTATGAAGAATATCATATGTTCTTTTTGAATTTACATGTGTTGTTACAATTACTATTGGTTCATAATTTAAGTTTAATCTCTTTAAATTTGGTACAAATTCTAAAGAGTCCGTATTTCCTGTAGCACTATTATTTAACTCTAAATCTAGAACAATTCCTTCAGGATGCATTGTCTTTACATATCTTAATCCTTCAATGTCTGAATCTGTTATTGCTACTATCTCTATATCTTTTCTTGTTTTGGCACACTCTAAAAATTTGTTGCAATCATTTATATCATCCTCTATGATTAAAATTTTCATAGGTTTAGGTTCCATACCATCCATCCTCTCTTATTAATATTTATTCCATTGAATATTACATTTTATGATATCATATTTTCAACGAAAATACTATATTTGACGGTATGAATTTTAGTTTGGCTTTTTGTATATATACTAATCATTTTCTCTTCGCAATCACATTAAATATATGCCAATGTTTCATTTTTCCAAGACCTGTAAGAGCATCTTTCTCAATTTCGTCAAATTTAATAATCTCAAATTTTTTAAACAAATCCATCACTTGATTTTTGGTAAAAAATGTCATATTAATTTTAGACTTACTCCAAGAATCATTTATTCCAAAGAGATTTCCTACAAAATACCCTCCTTGAACTATATTTTCTTCTATAGTTTTCCACATTTTATTAAACTCCTGTTTATTACAAAATGATAAACTATAATTTGCAACAATTAAATCAGACTTTTCCAATTTTATGGTTTCAAGTTCTTGTTCTTGGAAATTAAATCTTGTTAATTCTTCTTTGTTCAATCTTTTTGAAATTCTTTCTTCTACATTTTCTTTATCAATTGAAGTTACACTCCAACCGTTTTTTATTAGACAAACTGTATCATTTCCAGCCCCACAGCCTATATCGATTGCCTTACCAATAGTGTTTTTCACATTCTCTATAAAATACTTTACGTTTTTCCTTGGAATATTTGCTTCTGTATTATCATAATATTTTTCTGACTTTTTCTTCTTTAAAATTCCAACTGCTATTTTATATTCTTCCTCTCCAAAATCAATTGTTGGAACAATTTCATTATTATTATACATATTAATAAATTCTTCAATTGCAACCCATTTAGCCTCTGTCGCCTCTCCATCCGGAAATGTAATCTCATTTATAGAAATATTTCTTTGAAATATCCATAAGTCCTTAAAATCTGGTACTTTTTTATCTCTCTTGACTTCTTTCAAAAAGGTAGCATCTTTTTCTGAGAATGTTATTCCTAATTCCTCTTTTAACTCTCTTAAAATTCCTTCCAAACTAGTTTCTCCTGCTAATATTGAACCACCATTACATTCCCATAATCCACCATATTTCTTCCATGATGCTCTTTTACTTATCAATATTTCGTATTTTGAATTAAAAATTATTCCAGTTACTACAATATGATATTCTCCCTCTTTAAATTCATACTTGTCTCTTTCAGCAGTTCTTCCTGTTTTCACTCGATTCTCATCATATATATTCCAAAGTTCTCCCATGTTTCCTCCTATTTATTGTCTTTAAATATTTTATGCACTGGAAATTTGTTTTCTTTAAGAACATCTTTTATCACTAGAGGCCACAATGGATATTCATCAATTTTGGAAATATCTAGCCATTCATATTGTAAATAATCTTTGCCTTCTAGATTTTTCAAAGTATACTCTATTTTTTTGTCTTCTTCATCTACAAATTCGCCTTTATGTATAAATAAAATTTCATGATATTTTGAACCTTTCATCTCAAAAAAGTTTTCTATTGTTGCAACATATCCAGTTACTTCTATCTTTTTGCCTAGTTCTTCCATTATCTCTCTTTTTACTGTAGTTTCTGAATCCTCGCCTATCTCTACTCTTCCTCCTACCAATGCATAGTGATTTGAGTTGATGTTTCTATGGGCTAAAATTTTTCCATTGTGTTCAATTAACACTGAACCTCTCACATTTAATTTGTAATCTCCTACATCAATTGTAATATCCATTTTTTCTCCTCCTTTTTTTATTTATAATACCACAAATATCCACAAAAGAATACCTTTTGTGGATATTTAATATTAATTTTGAAAATTTATGTGTTCACCACTTATTAAAGGATATCTAATAAGTTGATCTCCATCTAAATTCTCTTTATGCATATCAACTGCTGTTATTTGATGATTATTATACGTTGTATAATAGTATATTCCTTTAGTTGCATTGCAACATGAAGTATAAATTGTAATTTCATATTTTCCATCATCTAATTGGCAACATCCTCTTTGTTGGTCAACTGAATTAAGTATATGAAAAAATTGGCTTACACTCTCATTTTCATCCTCACCAGATACAGAGTTCATTTTTACAAATGCAACTCTAACAAATCTTGATTGTGATGATAAATCTCCTGGAAGCCCTATTGCTCCCATTCCCCTACTATATTGTTGTAGTTCTAAATCTGCTGAAAATGTATTTTTAGGCGATTTGTTTGATAAATTCATGTAATTATTTAATGCAAATAATTGCTTATCAAATGGCGGATTATTTGTTAATACTCCCACTGGATTATCATATACTTTGATTCCTTCTTTTACCGCTTCTACTGTTATTGATTCTTCTGCATCAGAAATTATCCAGTGCAATTGTGCTAATGGTAGTTGAGCATTAAAAGAAACATTTAATAAATTGATTTTTTCTATCAAAGTTTTAGCTTCTTTTGTTGTAGCACATTGGCTCAAAACCCATGGAATAAATTCAAATTGTGCAATATTATCTTTTTCTTGCTGTGGTTCATTATAATGAGCATTCCCTACAAAGTTAAGTCCAGCCATCCCTAAGCCTTTCTCGTTTATAGCATCATAATATAATGGATAGTTTTCTGCTACATATGCCATTCCTATTATTGCATAATGATTGCTGATTGTTTCTTTATTTCTAAATTTAAATTCGTAATTTCTTGGTGTTATTGTTACTTCTTCTTTGTACGAAAATTCATAATCTAATGTTCTTCCAAAGTAGAAGTCTTTTGTTTTATATGTTGCTGCTGTACACATAGTTACCTCCTTATTTTTATTATTTTAACCATTCAAACACTTTTTTATCTGCTTCTGCAAAATCATATTTTGAAGCATCTTCTATTTTTATCCATTTGTAATCTTCATGTTCTAATAATTTTACTCCATCACTTATTAGTTCCGCTTTGTAAAATATAAGTTTTACATCTTTTTCTGGATAGTGAAATTCGTTTTCTCCTACGTATTCTTTTACTTCTATGTCTGCATCTAATTCTTCTTTTATTTCTCTTTTTAATGCTTCTTCGTTTGTTTCTCCTTTTTCTACTTTTCCTCCTGGAAATTCCCACTTTCCTCCTTGGTCTTTTTGTAAGTTTCTTTTCGCTATTAGTATTTTTCCGTCTTTGTATATGATTCCTGCTACTACTTGTATCATGCTTTTTCCTCTTTCTTTTATTTGTTGCTTGAATACTATTCTGTTATTAAATTAATTATCCAATCTACCCACGATTTTATAGTAGATGCTCTTCTATAAAAAGTACTATCTTTACCAATTTTATATAACTCACATTCTTTCATTATTTCTACTATTTCACTATCAGTTGGCATTTCTAATTTTTCAAAATACCTTTTTATTGTCATATGAAAAACTTTATGAGATAATATTAATTTTACAAATTCGATTTGTCTATTTTTATAGTTTAAGCTTAATATTCTTTTTCCAAGTTTACTTAGTTCAAAACTTTTAGATCTAACTCCTTTTTTTACTACTAATCCTAAATAAATAGCTGCATCTGTATAATAGTTTGTTTGCCTAGGATCAAATTCATATTTTTCTGTTATTTCTTGTTTTCCTTTTTCTGAGCTTTCAAGAAGTTCACATAGATTTATAACTCTTTCAAAACTATTTGCCTGAGGAAATGATATTTTAGGTTCCTCTACATAATTTTGAATATTTTCTATCAAATTCTGAATTGTTCCTAAATCAATATTAGTATCCTCTATACTATATTTCTTGCACTTTACTAATTCAATAGAACTATATTCATTAATATCATTAAATTTATATTCATATATTGTAAATATTCCATTTGAATATACAACATATATTGGTCTTACTTTCTTAGTAATTTTAGATTCCCATAATCTATATGGATAATATAATTGTCTTACCAAAAAATCTTCAGCAACTACATTTTTTGCTTCTACCAATGCTAAACTATTAACACCCTCATAGCCTCCATCTATTTCCATTCTAGAATTTTCAACAGTAACATTTATTTTTTTATCATCATTAATTTGTGCTATCTCGAATTTAAATAAACCTGAACCCATTTTTCCACTTACAGTAGGTACTAACTCTTCTTCATCTAAAAAGTCTTCTAAAATCCCTGTAATATATGTACAATTTAAAGCTAATGCCTCACTAGATATATTATTATAATCTAAGCTTTCTATATATGGTGGAAATTCGACTCTTTCAATATCTTTTGGTTCACTCCCAAATTTCTTATATGCTTTAAATCTCGCAATCATATATTTATTGCTAGAAATTGGCAAAATTGATAAATTATTCTCACTCAAAATTTTTGGAATACTCTCACTATTATCAAACTTTGTCATTAATCTTGCTTCTCTATATTCATTTATCTCTTTAGATGATATTTCAAAAAGTCCTTGTTCTTGTATTTTGTTTAAAACATCATATTCATTAAAGATTTTCTCCCATGCTTCTTTATTTGTTGAACATCTATACATTATTTTTTATTAACACCTCACCAATTTCTCCTCTTGAATTTCCATTACTATTTATTGCTCTTTTTGCTTTTACTGATATAATTTGGTACTTTTCACTATCTCCATATAATTCTCTAATAAACTCACAATCAGAGTTTGAAAGTAAAATATTAACCTTTTTATCTGTTAATCTATCACATAATCTTTTTAATCTCTTTTGTTCTTCTTCTCCAAACCCGCTTTCATTGTATCCTGTAAAATTTGAGGTTTTAGATACTGGTGCATATGGTGGATCAAAATATACAACTGAACCTTTTTTTATTCCCTTTACAGTACTTTCAAAGTCTCCACTTAAAAATGTTATATCCGCTTCATTAAAATATTTACTTACAGCTCTTAAACCCACTTCATTTAAAATATTAGGATTTTTATATCTTCCAAAAGGCGTATTAAATTCTCCTATACTATTTACTCTATACAATCCATTATAACAAGTCTTATTAAGATACAATATTCTTGCTGCCTTTTCAATTCCTGTTAAATTATTATATTTAGGTAATCTATCTAACTCTCTAATATCATAAAATGCTTCAGAAGTATTGGCATATTTTTCCTTTTTTAATTCTTTTATTAGTTCCTCAACATTATCTTTTATAACTTTGTAAACATCTATTAAATCATGATTAACATCATTTATTATAGCTTTTTCTGGTTGTATTTCAAACAACACAGCTCCTCCACCAACAAATGGCTCATAATATGTGGTATTTTTATTAATCGTTGGCATATATTTTTTTATTTCTGGAAGTAGTTGTCTTTTTCCACCAACCCATTTCAATACAGGCATAACTAACTTACTTTTTTTCATATATTTTCTCCTCTTTTGAGTCTAAACTATTTTTATTTCAAGAACCTTTGTTTGTCGTCATCTGTTTTCTATATTCTATCATACATTTTTTCATTTTACAATTATTTTAGATACTTTTTCCAAAAAATAAAAGGAGAATTTTTTCTCCTTTTATACTCCTTCATTTAATCTTTTTATTACCATTTCTTCCATTTTATTGTATACATAATTATATATATCTTCTTGTGATGCGGCATCAATTAATCTTACACTTGCATATAATGAAATTTGTTTTGCTACTTCTGTATAAATTGTTCTCTTTCCGTCATCGTATTTTATTTTATCTACATCTATAACATCTTTGTATTTTTCAACGATATCCTTTTCTGCTTTTAATGCCCCAAGTACTACAGTTTTTTCACTTGAATTTGATCTCCAACTTAATGACCTAAATCGTTCTGGATTTTCTATTACAAATCTAGTTAAATGGTATTTGTCTTCTTCATTTTCTTCATCAACTGACAGTTCAACTCTAAAATAACATCTTGCTAAAACATTAAAGAATATTCCTCTTCTTTTTCCTTGTTTAAATAGCCAATGATCTTCAAATGTTGTTTTTGATTTTATTTTCATTGCCTGTAATGCTGCTTTATATCCTATAGTAAAGTTAAACCAACACCAAAATCTTTCATCTGTTAGAATATATCTTGGCAACCCTTTTAATGCCTCATATATTTTAATGGAGTTTTGGAAATCTACATTCGAATAATTATCATCCGTTAATAGTTCTATATCTTCAATTTTATATTTCTTTTCTTCAAATAATTTTCCTTTATATATTTCTTCTAACCAATTAGAATTATCATTTTCTTTCATTAAATATGATGCTACTTCTTCACTATTTTTGTATAGAGTCTCTAACGCTTCTTCTGTAATAAAACTTATATTTATTTTATTCATCCTCTTCCCCTCCATTTAATCTCTTCTTAATTGCTATTTCAAATAAATCTTTTATTCCATTTAAACTACCATCATTTAATAATTTCTGTGCTAAAACTGAAACTTCTGCATTTTTAAATAATTCCGTTGTTAATTCAATTCCAAATTGTTTTTTATATGCATTTTTTACAGATATAAACCAATAGTAGTCCATTTCAATAGAATCCATATCATATTCTTCTATTTTCATTTTATCTTGTAAATCTTTTAAACAATATGTAAGGGCAGGAATTGCAATCATTGCAAAAATAATATTTTGAAAATTATCATTTTTTCTCAACATATCGTAATTACTAAACTCTTGTTCTGGCAAACTTACTACTATTTTCTTCGCTTTCTTCTCAATTATCATGCACTCTGCTGATTTATCTCTTATTATTTGAAATATTGAAGAAACTTTTTTATCAATATTTTCATCATAATCTATACTTGTCGTATATCCATCATCAATAGCAATAATGTCATTTTTATCTAGTTTGAAACTATATCCCGCATAATCTTCTAAGAAATCACTATCCATAAAATCATCTATATCTTTTTTGGCATAAATATAACATGATACTTCTACTTTATCTCTTAAATCCCCTATTGGGATATTTATTGTACGTGGTTCAATAGAAACTTCAAACATTTTTCTATATACAGTAGAAGAACATTCAATTATTAGCCCTACTCCTAAGTATCCTTCATTTATTAATTTTTTTATATTTTCATTATTAATTTCTACACATGCATTTTCTAGCACATATTTTTGACCATCACTATAATCATTGCATCTAAATGAATATGTTGTTTCTTTGAAGCAATTTCGCAATCCAATATTATTTATTGTTGGGTACGGAAATAATTTATTACCTATTTGCATATAGTTTCACCTCACATCTATAATAATCTCTTAAATTTGTTTTTATTATTGCTTTTGTTTTTCCTTGGCATATTTTAAATTTTACTGCTTTTCCATCTTCTATTTCTGTTTTTACTCCATTTACTGAACACTCTACAATTTCTGCATTATATTGATTTCCTGCATCATCAAAATATTTAACTTCTATTTCACAGTCATTTTCTTCGTATACTGAATCAATAATTGCTACATATTCTCCTGAATCTTTATTTGATACAAAAAATACTTTTCTCATATCTGTTAATGGAACTCTTTTTATTATATCTTTATCGCCTTCTTCTGTACTTCCTTTTAAATTATTAGTCTCATGAGGTTCACCATGTCCACCATTATTGTTTCCTACTGGAGTTGGTGAATCATCACCTTCCTCTTGATGATCACCTATGTCTGGCACAAGGCCATCTAAAGTATCTGTTTCAATTACTGGATTTTTAGCATATTTTTTATTTTCTATTTTCTTTACAATAATTGGTTTATCTTTTACTACAACATCTTCTTGCTCTCCTCCAACAGTATCATTATTCATTGCATCACTCTCTGGTAAGAAATCTCCTGCTCCTTCTATATCAAGTTCTTCAGTTTCACTTGAAGATAATACCTCTATAACAAAATCAATAATTTGCTTTTTCAATTGATATAATATATTTCTTATTTCAGAGCGCAAAGCTTCATCATCTTTTCTTTTTGGTTCCCAATCTGTATGTTGAGGATTTTCAACATCTTTTAATTCCGAATTTAATTGATTTTCTTCTATGATACACATTGCTGAACATGGAATGTTTGATATTCCAGTGATAGCTTTTATTTTCATATATGGATATCTGATCATTATACAATTATTTGTAGCTAGGTCTGAATTTTCTCTTCCAAATCCTTTGACAAAAACTTTAACATTTCCATAACCTAATATGTCAAATTCTTTTGCATAAACCCCTTCACCTTCACAAATTAACAAATATTGAGAAATTATACTTTTCCTTAAGTTTTTGGTTATTATATTGTCATTTTCAACTATTTCTTTTAAGTTTTGACTATTTGCTTTTATATCATCCACAACAATTTCTAATTCGTCTTTGTATACTGCAACTATAAAACTATCTAAAAGCATAGATAGAATCTGTTGTTTCCAATTTTCTTCTTTTTTAAATCCTAATATGTACAAATCTGTTCCTGATGTTTCTCTTGAATATCCTTCTTCTAAACTTAATTGTTCAGTAATTGGATCATTTTTCATATTAATTCCATAATAGCCTGTACCTATTGTTTTTTCATCAGTATCAATCATAGGTGCAGAACATAATTTAGAAATTCCTAAACTTTTTCTTTCTCCATCTTGAGTATAGGTAGAGTAAAAAACTGTATTAAACGAACTTGCAACAAATGAAGCAAATTTTCCAATACCTTTTGAACCTCCTGTATTTCCCGTCTTATCTGTTATTCCGCTTCCTTTAGTTAAAAGATAAAATTTATCTCCAAATAATCCAGTAGTATTGTAGTCACTTATTCTTAAACATGAAATTGTATCTTTGCTTATAGCTTTTAGCATTTGCACTAATTGTTCATAGTCTTTTTGGCCTTCTTTATAACTTTTACAATTTTCTATTTCTCCTCTTAATCTATCATATCCTGGAATTTTATCTCTTGGTATTTCAAAACTTTTAAATTCAATTTTTACCTTTTTTTCTCCTTCTTTTTTAGCATCAATAGAGTTCTGACATGTTTCTCTCGCTAGGGAAGCAATTGGGTCTCTTTTAAATGTCTCCATATCTGCAGTATCCAGCCCATTTTCTGCTGTATAATTATTTCCTGCAAATCTCCAATTTTCTTTAAAATCCATTATATTATCCTCCTTACTATAAAATCTGTAGAAAAATACTGATTTGTAGTATTCTCTACTTCAAATTCTTCATCAAAATAACTTCTTATTATTCCTACTAACAAATATTTATTCCATGGCTTCTCTATTTTAGGAAGCATAAAATATCCATCAAAGTTATCAAGTCTTAATTCTTTTTTTCCTACTATCATTTCAACAAAATCATGTATTTCTTTCAATTTTTCATTAGTAAGGTTTAATTTTTCTTTTTTTATCATACTATCTCTATTTATCTGCACAAATGATTCACTCATATCTTCCATAAAATTTAAGTAACTGTATAATTGTCTAAAATTCATTTTACGCAAATAACTTTTTACATCCTCTAAACAGAACTTGTCCAATCTCTTTACATATTCTTGAAGTAATGCATATTCACTTACTGTTGCATCTTCTTCTTGACTTATTATTGGTCTACTATAATAATAATCATTTTTAAACAAATATTTGATTATAAAGTACAATTCATAATCACCAAATCTTGCTGTTATATGTAATTTTTTTAATAGTTCTTTATTTTTTATTGCAAGACTGGCATATAGCTTCTTTGAGGTTATTATTTTAGAATCTAATGTAACAAATAATGAATCTATATATTCTTTTAATTCTTTTTTTGTTTCTTCTGTTATGTTCAACTTATCTATATAGATATATGTATTAGTAGCCATTTTAATTAATCCATTTTTTTCTTCTAAAGATATATAACTTCTATATGTGTAGTCTTTCAATCCAGGAAGTTTCTCTTTTATATCATTTAATGTAAATTCCGCTTCAAACCCCCTAAAAATCTTAGTTATAACATCACTTAAGGAAATAGTATTATCCGAATTAGTATTAATATGGTCTCTTCCTGTATTAAATTCTTCTGGTAATTTTTCATCAATTAATCCTTTTAAATAATATCTATTGCATACCCCTATTTTTTCTAATTCATTTTTAAATTTTTCAAAAATTGTATTATACGCAATAATTGGCGAATCATTGTTAATAATATAATCCAGTATTTTATCTGTTAATTCTTCTGGTAAATTTACAGCATATTCTCTTGGAATATATTTTCCATTATCAATTTGAATAAATGCTTCTCTGTCAATAGTTACTTGTATAGCATGTTTACTTGGAATCTCTATCTCTCCATATTTTTCTTTAATAATATTTATCAGCTTATTGTAGTCTTCATCACTTCCTATATAATATCCACTAGCAAAATTTTCTTTGATTTCGTTAATATAAATACTAGCAATATTTACACCTTTTCTTACCAATATTTTTTCTTGATAAATTCTATATTCATTTTTTATAATAATTTTTTGAACTTTATCTAATTTTTCCATTTCAGAAACTGGAAATATATCTTTCAAATCTTCTTTTTCTTGTTCAATTATTTCTTCTAGTGTAATTTCTCTTTTATCATATATAATTCCATATTTTTCATCGTAAACCAGCCTCGTCTTTTCTGAGTTCATTATAATAGTCAAATATATTGTTAATTGCTCATCTTTTATATATTGTAAAAACTCCTCTATTGTTATGAATTCCCTATTTTGTTTATTTATATCTTTATAAAAGCAATATATTATTTCACTAATTTCATCACTATTTTGCATTAGGGTTGATATAGCTTTTTTCTCTTTTTGCCTTACTCTTTCTCTTGTTAAGTTTGATTCGTCACCAATTTCTGCAAGTGTTTTTCTTTTGCTTTCTTCCAAAGCATATCTTTGTAGTATAATACTTACTGAATCTTCTTTTATTAATTCATTAAATTTTCGGCTTAGCTTATCTAACACTTCTTCTTTTGAATGAGAATATCTTTCAATTTCATTGACAAATGTTTCTATATCATCACTAAATACACAAATTAAAGAATTAACTGGAAGCTGTTTTATATTTTTTAAAGAAAAAATATTGTTAGAAATTAACAGATTTAATTGTTTTTCTGTTAAGCTTAATTCTGTTATTTCTATTGAATCAAATATCTCTGGTATTTTTTCTAATCTATTATCAATAATTCTATATAATTCATAGTGTTTTTTTAATATATGAAAATATTTATATATTAATATAAATTCTTCTTTTACATTTATATCATTTCTTAACTCATAGTATAACAAACATTTTTTTAACTTATTTTC
>ULYR01066198.1_pt1 | contig 17490 bp, 14 predicted proteins | sample 1962341 | NCBI WGS metagenome assembly ULYR01 (sample SAMEA4835868, study PRJEB28245) | human gut metagenome | biome: gut microbiome; material: fecal sample | place: Denmark | collected 2008 | reverse complement strand
AATATTTCGTAATGTTGCACTCGCTGGTTGACTCTGCCATTGCGGATTTATTGCGTGTCAGACAAAACAACTTCTGTTTTTTGTCTCCGTTTATAATAATTATGTATTATATTTGCAGAACCTGATAACACAAACGCAAAAACCGTTCTGTAATGAATGAGGAAAAACGCATAACAGTAAAGGACATAGCGACACTGGCCGGAGTATCGAAGGGTACGGTGGACCGTGTGCTGCACAACCGTGGCGAAGTGTCGGAGGCAAGTCGCGAGAAGGTGATGAAGATAGCGCGGCAGATAGGTTATAAACCCAACGTGCACGCGTCGCTGCTCGCCTCGCAGAAGAAGTTTCTCATGGCGTGCATGATTCCCGAATACGCCCCCGGCGAATACTGGGACCTCGTGGCCAAAGGTTTGACGGCGGCGCAGAAGAAGGCCGAACCGTTCCACATAAGCATACAGATATTCAAGTACGACCTGTTCTCGGAGCGGTCGATGGACGAGTGTTTCGCCAATGTCATGGAGCAGAGGCCTGACGCCGTGGTCATGGCTCCTACGTTTCAGACCCGTGCCCGGGCCATAATGGAGACGCTGCATGGCAAGGATATACCCTGCCTGTTGATAGACTCGAGCCTGCCAGACTGTGAGTATCTTGCTTACTTCGGCATGCACATGTTCCGCAGCGGATACCTGGCTGCACATCTGCTTACCGACGGATGCGACGCCGCGAAGATAGCCGTGTTCAGCATACACAAGGATCTGGAGAGCGCAAACAACTCTGCCGAGAGCCGCCATGCCGGTTTCAAGCAGTATATTGACGAGCATGCGCCGGGCACAGAACTCATACATCAGTACATACATCCATACGACAAGGAATACAACCGCGTGGTGCTCGGCCGATTCTTCATGGAGCATCCCGACGTGAATCACATAATAACGTTCAACTCGCGTGTGCATCTCATAGCCGAATATCTGAAGTCGGAGGAGCGCGGCGCGCACACTGTGCTCATCGGTTTCGACCATCTGCCGAGAAACGTGGAGGCATTGAAAGACGGTTCGGTGAAGTTTCTCATCACCCAGCACACTGAGAACATCCTGTCGCTGTGTGCACAGACAGTGATAGACCACCTGATATATCACACCCAACCGGCGCAGCGCGACATGTTCGTGCCTATGGATATACTCACAAGATACAACGTCGACTTCTACCGTACGGTTCTCGTCTGACGCTAATCATTCATAAACCTTAAACCATTTCTTATGACACACGCCCGCGTACTTTCGTTTCTCATGGTCTGCCTCATGCTCGTGGCAGGCCGTTGTCCGGCACAGACCGGCACAATGAAGAGCATACAGGAGTTCGGAGTGCTGCCCGGCAACACGCCCGAGGCTAACCGTCAGAACCTTCAGAAAGCCATCGACTGGGCCTCACGCTCGGGACAGGCGCTGTGGGTTGAGCCTGTGGAGGATGGCTATGCCGTGGACGGAGGCATAGTGTTGAGGCGCAACGTGTCGCTTATAGGAAGTCATGCGCCCGTGGGACGAGGCACACGCCATCCCGATAGGCCGCAGCCCGTTGGCTCGCTCTTCAGGATAACCGACACCGAAAGGCCGTTCATCACCGTTGAGTCAGCCACGCAGATACGCGGCATACAGTTCTGGTATCCCGAGCAGACATACAACGATTCGTCGCGCATCATTGCCTATCCGCCCACAATACAGGTGAGTCATACGCAGAGTGTGAACGCCGTGAACATGACCGACCTTACGTTCTACGGTGAGTATGTGGCTATGGATTTCAACGCTGTGCCGTCCCATCCATGCGAACAGATGATATTCCAGCACTGCTACGGCTACCCCCTCAGCGGCGAATTCATAAGGATAGACTATTGTTACGACATTCCGCGCATACTCAACTGCCATGTCAATCCGTCCAACATGCGCGAGTTCGGCCGCAGTTTCAGCCGCGACGTCATCGACGCCGTGATGCAACGGGGCTCGTTCTGCTACGCCATAAACCATACGGACAACGCACAGCTCATCGATGTTTTCACATTTGGCACCTACGGTGGGGTGTTTCTCGGTCCTGAGTCTTACGGACAACTCACTAACTTCAACCTCGACTGCGTTACCGTTGGCATACACAAGACCGGCGCAAACACCAAGAACCGCAACTGGCAGATAGCCCAAGGATCGGTTATAGCCAACGCCGGAGCAGACATAAAGGACGTTCATCCGCTGATAATTGAGGGCGAGGGCCACACGTCGTTCGTCAATGTTGAGGCTTTCTCGGGCGGCAATGGTGCACTGACCACCATCGGTTCGTCATACGATTTCATGCTCGTGCGCGGCGACCGCAGGCTGACAGTGACGCTCTTCGGCTGCCGTATGAGAAACTACACGGCCGATGCGCCTTTCACCATACAGAATCCTAAAGCCGTCATACAGGCCGTGGCGTGTGTTGACAAGAACGAGGAACTGTATAATGTGACGGTGAATCCCTGAGCGTTGACCGCTATTTGAAGAATATATTTTTGAGTATTCCGTCGAGCCACGGCTCCTTCATCTTTTCGCGGAAGGAGTCGTAGTTCTTGAATTCCATGGCTTTTTTGTTCATTTGCAGACGCTTTGTCGTGTCACGTCCTGCCATATCCTTATCCGTAAATATGCGCCGGCATGCCGCTATCCTTGCATTCTCGTCAGCCGTTTTTGTTTTGAGAGTGTCTTTTCCGGCAATGTTTCCGGTTTGCGCCATGCCTTGGGTTCCGCAAACGGATGCTATGAGTAATATTAAGAACAGTTTTTTCATATCAGGGAAGTTTTGTTAATATTCACTCAATTGTGAGACATAAACAGGTAGCAAACCTCTCTTTTACAAAGATAGTGAAAGGCGAGTGCAACGACAAGACGGGAAAACTCTGTTTTACCGGAATTGGCACTGCCGAGCCGCCTCCTATTTTCTACAAAAATAGTGAAAGGTGATAACAACGACAAATGGAAAAACTAAGTTTTTACAAATTTAGGCATTGCCGAGCCGCCTCCTCTCTTATACAAAGATACAAAATATCTGTTACATATTACAAATGCCATCATATAAAAGAATATTAAAATTCTGTGTTGTATATTTTGTTTCCGGATATTGCATATTTATACACTTTCCGAAGTAAAAAATTTTGACAATAAAAATTTTCAAAATAGAAAATCGCAGTGGGGTATACTCTGTCCGGAAATTTGCCGAAAAGCCTTTTTCGTAACAGCCGTCAAAATGTTGCACAGCGGTCATAAGTGTGCAGCGTTGCGATAAAGCCCATTTCGCAATGCAATAAAGGCCATATCACCACCCGATATGGCCCATATCATCACCCGAAATAGGCTTTATCGCAGCATGAAACGGGCTTTATTGCAGTGCATTACAAGGACGATTGAAACGTCGTAAGGCGCAAACGGTTGAATGTCAATGCGATACGTAACCCTCTTAAAACTCGTGAATTTGCGACCGAAAAGTTTGTTGCTCGGAAAAACGGGCTTAATTTTGAGTTATGCATGTATATTTATGCATCAGCCTTTCGTGCTTTTGCATAAATATACATTTTCGGTATGAAGCTCCGTTGTGTGGCGTGTATGGTGCGTGGCGGGTTATGACTGTTATAGTATGCCGGTGTGTCGGACTGGGCAAATTGCGGCATGCCTTTGTCTTTTTTGCCGTTTATGCGAACAGTGTTTGTGCGTTGAGTGAGAAGTTTCAACGTTTTGTGTCTGGCGCATATGGCTGTCTCGGCATGAGATATACAGTCTTTCCTGTGCCGGACTTTACTTTTTTGTCAGATTGAATGTCACGCTGAGCATGGCATAGCGCGGTATGGTGTTGGTCCATGTTTCGGTTCTGCCTTGCGAATTGATGTGACATCTGCGGCTGCTCAGTTTGCCGAGTATGTCGAATCCTTCGATGGCGAAGAGCAGACGGCCTTTCATCACGCTTTTCGTAAGCCGTGCGTTCCACACAAGTTCTTCGGTGTTCATTCCGCTCATCTCGTATCCGCGGTGGAAGTATTGGTTTATGTCGGTGGTTAGCTGCATCTTCCACGGCAGATTTATCATGGCATTCATGCCGAAGCTGAAGTCTGTGGCGTTCACTTTGCTGAATCCCGTTCGCTCACTTGTAGCGTTGTTCCACCGCACTTTCGCGTTGAGTCCCATTGTCCATCCGTTGCTGAACTCGGTGTCCATTTTCAGTGTATTGGCCATGTTCAGATTGTTTACTGAGCTTCTGTCACTTACGTCCGAACCTTCTGCCGACGCCAGATCGACACTGTGTATGAACATGGTGCTGAAGGCGTTGCTTAGCGTTGTCTTCTTGCCTATGTTCATGGAGTAGGTGGCGTTGCCCCCGATTCTCCAGTTGCCGTTTACGTTTTCAGGGCGTATGGTTGTGATTCCGTCCTGCCGGTTGTACACAAATCCGTATGCAACTGCATTTTTTGTAAGCATATAGCTCAGTCCGGCGTCTATTCTGCTTTTCGTGTTCCAGTGGTGGCGCAGGCTTGCCGATGCTGTCAGGTGGTGTATGTTTTTCAGGTGCGGGTTGCCTGTCTGTATGAACAGTGGATTGCTGTTGTCGGCACAATCGACCATCATTTGCATCTGCGGTGTCTCGGACAGGTAGCTTAACCTTATTTGTGTGAACATCGTGTTCGGGTCTTTTGCCATTGCTATTATGAAGTCTGGCTCGAAGAATGTCGCCGTCCGGTGAATGTCAAGGTTTTCCAGTCTGAATCCTTTCAACCGTTTTGTGGTCCATCTCACGGGCATGTTGAGCGTCAGCGAGCCGATGCCTTTCTTTCTGAAGTTCCACTCCAGGCGCAGGCCGGCCGTATGGTCGAATGTTCGTTCCCTGTAGTTGTAGCTGTTGTTGCTTTCAATGGCGTCGGCGAGCATGTCGGATGTGGATGGCAGAATTCCGAAATCCGTAGAGCCGGCATAATCGAGCAGATCGAGCCTATACATCATGTTGTTTGTCCGGTTGTAGCGGTATTTTATGTTGTAATACGGTTTCAGAGTCTTCGATCCGAGGATGTAGTTGTATTGCAGCTTTGCTTCGGTTGACATATTGTGTCGGGAATTATCTTTGTAACGGTTGCGGAAAGAAGGCTGTTGCCCGTTTCCGAAGCGCATGTCGTATAGTCCGAATTCATCCATCACCGTACGTTCGTAGGCGAACGTAGCGTCCAGTTCGAGCATGTCTATATACAGTTTCTTTGCTCCGTGTATGGATGTGTTGATATTTAGCGTGTTGCCCGATGCTGCGCTACGGTTGAGCAGAGTGTTGGCTATTGATGTTTCGTCGCCAGTCTCTGATGTTGCCAGTCCGGTGTTTCTGCGTTTTGTATATGATGCGTTCACACGTCCTTGTATGTAGTTGCCTTCACCCTCTATTCTGAAACTGTTCATACTTCTGAAGTCTTCGGCCATGGCCGTGTTGTCGGCTGTAGATTGTCGCATCACGTCTCCGCCCTCAAGAAAAGTCCGTGTGTCGGAGCGTGAGGTGTTGTTGTTGTCGGTACGTGTGTATGTGTTGTTGGTAATGAAGTTTGAGAACTGTCCGAAGGTGTGCATGTGGGACAGTCCTGCGCTCTTTGTTGTGAGCACACCTGAAGGCAGCGCGCCCGACTGCCAGTTGCCGTTGTCGCCTATCCGTCTGTTGTCATTCAGATTGTTTATGTTTGCGAACGCTATAGTGCGGTTTATTTTATTGTGTCTCATACCGAAGGCTCTCAGCTTGTAACGCTGTTTTGTTCCTCCTCCGGCTTCGCCGTTGGCCATGTATCCGGTGGCATATTCCTTCTTCAGCCTGACGTCCATCACGTGGTCGCTGTCGCCCATGTCGCGTCCCATCATGCGCGATGTCGGTCCCTCACGGTTGTATATCTTTATTTTGCTGACACTGTATGCCGGAAGGTTCTGCAATGCCAGCTTCGGGCTGCCGTTGAAAAAGTCCTGTCCGTTGACAAGCAGACTCTCTATCGGCAGTCCGTTGACGCTTATCTGACCGTTGGCGTCGATGCTTGCTCCGGGCAGCATGGCTATTAGCGCGTCGAGCATGCTGCCTTCGGCCACACGGAAAGCGTCGGCGTTATAGACCAGAGTGTCGCCTTTGTACACCATCTTTATTTTTGTTGCCACTACGTCAACTTCCGGCAACGACATCACGCTGCGCATAATCCTTATGTCCTTTACTGCGACATGGCGCTCTCGTTTGGAGTGAATCACGAAGTCGGTGCATGCCGTTTCGTATCCGTCTTTGCTCACACGGATTATATATCTGCCCGGCTTGTTGACAACAAAACTGTATGAACCCTGCACGTATGCGAGTGTGGGTTCCTGCTCTAAAATTTCTTTGGGTATCTCCACCGTCATGGTGGTATCTATGAGAACGCTGTCCTCGTTAAGCAATTCTACGGCCACGCCACCCATATTGTCGCCAGAGAAACTTTCTACCACACGCCCTTCTACCGAATGGTGTGTCTTCTGTGCGGCGGCATTCAGTGATAGCAGCGTGAGTATGAATACGATATATATTCTGTGCATTATATGTTTTATTTTGAGGCTGAGTTCAAAAGGACCCAGCCTTTTATATTATAATTATCCTAAAGGTATGGGTGTCACAGGTGGAGGTGTTGCAGAACAAATATGTTTATCAACTGGTTTAGAACCAATATAGTATGTATATTTCATGTACATACATGACCATCCTGGACAACCATAAGATAAACTACAACCAGAACCATTCCAATAACACGTATCTCTACAATATGAGCCACTGTCTTGACTACCTAATGGATCACTGCCATAACTTCCACTACCATCATAGCTTCCGTATCCACCTACAATTTTTTTCATCTCTTCTTTAGTAAGAACATCTCCCAAGTTTTCTGGAAGTTTTAATTTTAATTTTGCCATAAATAATAGTTTAAAAAGTTAATAAAATAATTAATCCAAACAATATTGCAGGTCATTGATGCTATATATGTCAGGCATCTCATATCCGTTTATGAATATTGTTGGTGTTCCGGTTATTTCCATTTTGTTACAGAACTCGTACATGAGTCTTGCATTTTCTTTATTTCGGCTATATTCTTTTGCAGACAATTTGTATTTTTCCTTAAACACATTAATGTCTTTGTGCTCGTTGTTGTACCAATCAGAAAGAACCTGTTCCATATCTGCTCCGTCTTGTGCCAGACTTAAGAAAAGGTCAATCGGGGTTTCATTATAGTATTTGCTGTCAGGATTTGTTGCAAATATCATTTGCAGTTTTATGTTTCTGTTGTTATCTGCTAAATGTTGAAGTATGGGCTGAGCTGCAGCACAATGACTGCAGTATGGATTGCATACTTTTATGATATGTATGTTACCATTAGGATTTCCTAATGTAATACCATAACCATCTGTGGAAAAGTCTATCTTTTTGTTCTTATGGAGAAGTGCGGAAAAGACGGCAGGATTGTATTTCTGTCGTGTGAGTGTGTGTCTGTAATAATCGCTTGTGCGTTTGTATCTCATAGACAGCCATATAAAATATGTTGATGAGAATGTTATGAAAAAAGAAAAAATAAATGATATAATATTGTTGGCAGATATGTCGGAAACATAACAGAAGAAATTTCCGAACAGCGATATACAGAACAGCAATATCAGTATCAATTGTACGGCGAGGCAAAGCGGACACCAGCGGTGTGCAATATGTCCTTGATAATAAATAGAGAATGGAACGTATACCAATGTGAAAAGCTGAATTATTGCGGCAGTAGTATATATTGTGGAGTTCGTGGTATCATTGGTGATAATGGCGATCAATGATCCCAGGAAATAAGTCATTCCGACAACAGACCATGGAATTCCAAAAATTTTTGATGCTTTGGATGAAAGAATGGCTGAACAACTTGTCTTGCGTGTAAAACTGCAAACTTTACTTAAAGCAGGATTGTGTGCTCCAGATTCGTAAAGTAATAATGCAAAACTAAAGATGCAGCCAAGGAGCATAATCAGTGTATATAAAATTTGAGACCAGATAACTTCAGTATGGTCACATATTTTATATATGATTGTGAAAATAGTGGCAATAGGGATGAATAATAATAATGTGGAGTAAATAATATTTCTTTGTATTTCTTCTTTACGGACGTATTTATAGTTGGGATCTCCAGTGTTATCACCTGCAGCATAGATTAATATGTAACCTGTAAACAGTTGACAGAGTTCATTTATATCAATGTTTTCTTTTTTATGTTTGATCGGGTTATACCATAATATTGAGTTTTGACTTGCATTATCATATAATATAGCGAAAAGTTCACCAATTTCTTCATTTTTTATCTGTATTATACAGTTGTTGCCTTTATTTATAATTTTCTTTATATCGGATATTTTGTATGCGGCATTTTCAATACCTAAAGATGAAAATACGTTTGAAAGAGCTGACATAGAAGGAAAGTCCGGATGTGATTTTAGCTTGTCTGATAATGTTTCTCTTGTAACTTTCACTTTCATGTCTTTGCATGCTATAGAACAAATTTCTTCTACATTACTTATTGTAGAAAAAAAACCAATGTATTTCATAGTTATTTTTATTATTAATAATAAGATTGTTTTTAGGTTTAAAGTGTTGCTTGCAACATATCCACAAATATATAAAAATATAATAATAACTCCAATTATTCTTTCAAAAAATTTGAATATTCCCCAAAATATAATTAATATTGTAAAATAAAATGCTAATACTAAACAATATTAATTATAATATGAAAACAGCGATTCTTTTTCTTGCACATTTTGTTGATGATAGTACTGTCTATAAGTTTAATAAACTTAAGATAGAGTTATCAGATCGGTATGATATTTTTTGGGCGTTTCAAGGAGATAATGGGGCAGATGGGAGTAGATTGGAACGTGAGAAGATTGTCCCTTTTGTATTCACATTAGAGCAATTAAATTCATTAGATTATTCTCCAATATATGAAAGATTGTATGGTAGTGAGCATTTTATTGCAGAATTGTTTTATCATACACATCCAGAATATGATTATTTTTGGATAATGGAATATGATGTGATATTTACAGGTAACTGGAATATTTTTTTTGATGCATTCTATGATAATAATGCTGATATGCTGAGTTCTCATATTTCTTTGAGAAATTCTGAAAATTGGAATTGGTGTTGGTGGAGTACATTAACATTCGATGAGGAAGATCATGTGGAAGAAACTTCTTGGGTTAAGTCATTTAATCCTATATATAGAATATCAAAAAAAGCTTTGGCTTTTCTTGATATATTTCTTAAAAAAGAAAATAATAAAGGGTTCTATGAGGTAATAATAGCTTCTGCTTTATATAATAATGGATTTAGGTTAGAAGATTTTGGGGGAACAGGTCCTTTTGTTGCTGAAGGTAACCGTAATCGTTTTTATGTACAAGGTACAGGTATAAACCATGGAACGATGAGATGGCGACCTGATTTCTCTGCAGAAGAAATAAAGGCATTGGGAACAAGAAACAAACTGTTCCATCCTTTAAAAAAAGAGTTCTGTGAATAAATTCCAATTGTGGTAGAAATATTTCTTGAGTTATTGTTTTGCATTTGTATAAAACAAATAAATGTATTATTGCATATAATAAAAATATTCAAGTACATATACATAAACATCCGTGATTTCATGGATGTTTATGTATTGTTGTATAGAACTTTTTTAATTGGTTGTAGTAATTGTTCAATAAGTCTTGTATCTTCTGTAATAATGCTTGCACTTCCTGACATTTGTTGTGATATTGGAAGATATTTCCCGTACGAAGTTTTTAAACCATCAGGAAACTCAACTTCTACGATATAATTATTTTCGTTTGTTGGTATTAATGATATTCGTCGTACAATTCCTTTTACAATTCCAAATTCTTTCTCTGGAAAATTATCAAAACTTACATTTACTTTTTGTCCTTTTTTTACTCTTCCCGCTCCGAGTGCAGGTAATTGAACTTTCCCGATCAAGGCCGGTGTATGTGAAGGTACCACACTGAAAACAACTTTTCCTGCTTCCACGTTTTGATTCTTCGCCCAGAAATTTGTGAATGTTACGGTGCCGTTTACAGGACTTGTTATAAGATAAGTCATTTGCCATGTGGCAATGTCGTTTATAAGTTGATTTATAGATGATTTCATATCAGTTATGATATTGCTGAGCTGTTCTGCATATTGTTGTTTAAGCTCGGTGATTTCCGAGCTTATTTGTAATTGTTGCGATCTGTTGTTTGTTACGTTATCCGTTGCATTTGCAACATTTAGTTCACTTTGCAGGAGAGTATTTCCAGATTGTTCGAAATCTTCATCGGATATAAGTCCTTTCTTGTGAAGAATCTGAGATCTGTTATAATTTTTCTTTTGTAGTTCGTACTGTTTGTTGACAATAGTCTGTTGCCTTAATGCAGATGATGTCTGCCGCTTGCATATTTCAAGAAGTCTTTGACTTGCAGCTATTTTCTGCGGATAGTAATTTAATGTAATAAACTGATTATAATTGTCCAGTTTTAACATCATTGTTGAAAAGTCATTCTGCATAGAGCCTAACTTCATCCTATTATTACGGATGTGATATATAAGCATCTTGTTTATTGCATCAGTTATTCGTTCAAGTTCAGCAGAAAGAGAATCAACGTCTTTTACTAAAGCAGGATTGTCTATCAAGACAAGTCTTTGTCCTGACCGGACTTTTTGTCCGTCTTTTACATATATGTCAGCAATCGCTCCCGATGTCTTAGCTACAATATTAGCTGGAGGATTCTGGGATGTAAGGGTTATTGTTGCGTTCACTACCTGTGGATACTTGAAGAACCACGATCCTGCAAGCAGGACAAATACAAAGATTGTCAACATGAATATTCCACGACGTAGAATCCATGACGGGGTTTGCCCTAAAACTTCCTGGACATCCTCACTTCTCAACTCAATCTCGTCAATTTCCTTATTATTATCAGTATCTTGTCTTTTCATAATAATATCAGTTTCCCAATTCCAGTTGATTTTTTACCAAGGTGTAATATGCTCCTTTTTTTGCAGTCAGTTGTCTGTGAGTACCTTGTTCAACAACTTTACCTTTATCAAGTACAATTATATTGTCTGCATTCTGCACTGTACTGAGTCTGTGTGCTACAATTATCACGGTTTTACCTTGTTTGAAATCCTCAAGATTATCCATTATTTTTTTTTCATTGGTTGCATCAAGTGAATTTGTAGCTTCGTCAAAAAACAAATACTCAGGATCTTTATATACAGCTCTTGCTATTATTATGCGTTGTTTTTGTCCTTGACTAATACCTTTTCCCTCCATACCTATTTTTGTATTATATGCAAGAGGAAGTCCGTCAATATATTCTTTTATATTTGCTGTTTTTACAGCATGTAACAATCTTTGTTTATCAATATAATCTGCACCCACTGCAATATTACCTGCAATTGTATCAGAAAAGATGAAACCTTCCTGCATTACAACTCCCGTACGGTCACGCCATACATGATTATTTATGTTTTGGAGAGGAATCTGTCCTATATGGATGGTTCCTTTGTTTGGTTTGTAGAACCCTAATATGAGTTTTATAAGTGTTGTTTTTCCACTGCCACTGGCTCCGACTATTGCTGTTGTTTTTCCTTGTGGAATATCTATGTTGATATTTTCTAATGCATAGTCCCGGTCGGCTCCGTCATAACTGAACCACAGATTTCGTATACTGATAGATTTGTCTTCAGGAAGTTCATATAGTTTTGATTCGGAATGTTCTTCCTCATCTTTCTTATTATGTATTTCCCCTAAACGTTCAAGACTGATTTTGGCATCTTGTAAAGATTGTGTGAAACCGATAAATTGACTCACCGGAGCTGATAGCTGTCCGATAATATAACTCATTGACATCATCATACCGAGTGTCATTTGTCCTTCTACAACAGAACGTGCGGCTATGTAACTTATCGTAAGACTTGTCAGTTGGTTAAAGAAAGAAGAACCTATCTGTTGATATTGACCTAGTGCCAGGCCTTTCATGCTTATTTTGAATAATTTTACCTGAATGCGTTCCCATTTCCAACGTTTTTGCTTTTCACTGTTTGTCAGTTTGATTTCCTGCATACCTGTGACAAGTTCCACCATATTACTTTGGTCTGCTGATGCTTGTGAAAATCTACGCTGGTCTAATTCACGGCGGTAGCGCATGAAAGCCAATATCCAAAGCACATATAAAGTATTTCCTATAAAAAAAATACCTAATATTGTTAAATTATAGTATGCAAGTATAAAACTGAATATAATGAAGTTTGTTAATGAAAAAATTACATTTATAGATGTTCCTGTCAAAAATGTTTGTATGCGGTCATGATCTCCAATTCGTTGCATAATATCTCCAATCATTTTAGTATCGAAATATGCTATTGGCATGCGCATTAGCTTGATAAGAAAGTCCGATATAAGGGCAATGTTGATGCGTGTTGTTGTGTGTAAAACGACCCAACTTCTAAGGAACTCTATTCCCAGCTGCGTGAAATAAAGGACAAGCTGAGCAATAAGAATAAGTGTGATAAGACTCAGATTTTGGTTTCCAATACCACTATCAACCATAGTTTGAGATAAAAATGGAAAAATCAACTGTAATACCGTGGTCACCCCCATTGCGAGTATCAGTTGTATTATTTGTGATTTGTGTGGAATTAAATAACGGGCAAAATAACCTAATCCCACCTTTTGCTCTTTTTCGTCTTTATTTTTCTCATAGATCTCATCATCATAAAATGCCGGTGTTGGATATAGAATAAGAGCAGTGCCCTTATTTTCATTATCACGTTTAGTACTTATCCAGCATTTTTCTAATTCTTGTTTTGTAAATACGGCCTTTCCTTGTGCAGGATCAGATATATAAAATTTATAATTATCGTTAGATACTCTCTTATTGAAATTAAACAGTCTTTTTTTTTGTTTTTTTATTTTATAACATACAACAAAGTGATTTTGGTTCCAATGTAAGATGCATGGAGTAGGAACATCATTTATAAGTTGGTCAGATGTGATTCTGATTCCTTGAGTTCTAAATCCTATCATTTCCGCTGCGTCACTTATCCCAAGCATCGAAACTCCTTCTTTTGTGAGAAATGAACGCTTGCGAAGTTCTGCCAAAGAATAACTGCGTCCATAATATTTTGCTATCATGCGTAAGCATGTAGGACCGCAATCCATTGCGTCAAATTGAGTATAATGTGGAAATGATTTCTTCATATATGTATGTGATAAACCTTATAGATAACGTTTAATTTATAGATTATTTTAAATTATATTTTTTCATAATTCGTGTATATGTTTTAAACTTTTCTTCAGATGTTTTATTTGTTTGTTTTTCATTAATATTGTTATTAATTTGTTTTTCTTTAGTTATTATTTTTGATATAAATGGGAAAATAATGAACTTATTAGGAATATTCCTTGATAATATATTTGTTAAAGTCTCATTTTTATGACGTCTAGAACGGATGATTGTATCGAATGCCGAACGGAATATTATTATAAATGCTGATTCCTTTATTTTGTTAGTCCAAAATAAATTATCTTTTACATGTATTATATCGAGAACATTTTCGCATCCGCCAAAAATGATTTGTGCTCCTAATTCTGCTCCATTTATAATGTTATTAATGAGTGTATTATAATTATAATTCTCAGAAAACCGATGCCAATCAGTACAGATTATTATGACATCATCGTTTGCTTCTGCTTTTTTCTGTTTTATGATTTTTCTTAGTTCAATCCAGATGTTTGACGCTATATCTTTTATGCCAATATTTATTACGTGTAATTCAAATTCCTCGCGTTCTGAGAACTCATGTTTTATAGATATGTTATTATTTGTATTATTATTGCATATAATATATGTTGGTATATTGAATATATTTTCTCCCATATTGTTTATTTGTTATAAAAGTTTTTTACTTTATCAAGTATACGTAATCTGTTACTTGTTGTTTGGAATAATCCATTAACATAACCTTTTTTATTATTGGATGAAGTAACATCAGAATATCCAAACTCTTTTTGTATTGATATGTATGGATTCATAACAAAAATATTATCACTTAAGTCGGAAATTTTAATATCAGTGGTGAATCCCTCTTTTGTATCAGCTTGAATTAATGTTTCATAGAAACGTGAATAAATAATTGTGAATTGCATTCCATTGAATCTTTCCAGCCAAAAAAGATGTTTACTGCATTGTATTGGTGTCATCATCCAACTTACTCCTCCGGATAATATATCTGCTTTTAGAAAATCAGCTTCCATTATTCTTTCAAAGAGATATTCTTTATTATAATTTTCTGTGAAAACATGGTCGTCCTCACAAAATATAAAAAAATTGCTTTTTTTATTATATTCATTTCTGACTATATTCATAAATGTTTGCCAAAGTCCAAATGCACCAATCTTATGTTCTATAGCTTGTACAATATTTAGTTCAAACTCATTTTTATTTTTAAATTGTTTTTCGATTGATGCTTTCCTGTCAGTTCTTTTTGTTAGATTGGGAATATAAACAGAAATAGGAGAAAAAGCTCTTTTATTTATCATCTTTATTAGAATATTATTTTGTGGTTTAGGTATATAAATTTTAGAATGTTCAAATTTATAAATAATACATTAATTATCAAAAAAAATATACAAAGAGTGTATCTGCTTGTTATAAATAATTTTCCGTTTGGTTAAAATATATAAAAAACACGGCTGTATGGGCGATGTTATCTGATAAATAACATATCTTTGTGAATGCGGGCGACGCCAACGGTTGGCGGTTGCTGTCGCGATAACAGAAAAATATTGATTGAATATGAAAAAGTATGTATGTGATACATGTGGATATGTATATGATCCTGAGGTTGGCGATCCGGAGAACGGAGTAGCTCCCGGAACAGCGTTTGAAGATCTGCCCGAAGATTGGGTATGCCCGCTTTGCGGAGTGGGAAAGGACGACTTCTCTCCGGCGGAGGATTAATACGTTCCGTGTAAACAGTAAATAGAATTTAAGTTTATCATAACACGCGTGGCATTCCTTTCAAAGGACTGCATCGCGTGTTTTTTGTTTCAGTGCGGCTTTTTCCGGCTTCATGCTTTGCGCCGGCCGGACTGTTGTAGGGCGGTGTGACGCGTTTCATGACATGTTATAGGCCTTGTCTTTCTGAAGAGGGCTATTCATGGCTCCGTGCGACGGGCGATGCCGTGCCGTGCTGCCGGGTGCAGACGAGCAGTATGTAGCCGTGCATATATAAGAGAACGAGGCGTGCGTTGATGGACGACACGCCCATATGAAACCCCAAAACCAAATAACCAATAACCTGTCTGATTATGAACGACCTTTTATCGATTGTCTCACATTTCCTCACCAAGGGCACACCCGTGAGCGTGGAGCCGCTCGGGACGGGACTGATAAACGACACCTACAAGGTGACGACCGCCGAGGAGGATGCGCCCGACTATGTTCTGCAGCGCATCAACACGGCCATATTCACCGACGTTGACATGTTGCAGCGCAACATCGTGACCGTGACCGACCACATACGCCGCAAGCTGCGCGAGGCGGGCGAGGGCGACATCGGCCGCAAGACGCTCACCGTGGTGGCTGCGGACGACGGAAAAACCTACCGCCGCGAGGGCGACAACTACTGGCGCATGACGGTGTTCATTCCGCGCGCCAGGACGTTCGACATAGTGAACGCCGACTACTCGCAGCGTGCCGGTCTGGCTTTCGGACGCTTCGAGGCCATGCTTGCCGACATGCCTGAGATGCCGGGCGAGATTATTCCCGACTTCCACAACATGGAGTTCCGCCTGCGCCAGCTGAGCGATGCCGTCGAGGCCGACGCCGCCGGACGCGTGAAGGGCGTGCGCGACATACTCGGCGAGGTGGAGCGAAGAGCCAAAGACATGTGCGTGGCCGAGTGTCTTCACCGCGAAGGCGTGCTGCCCAAGCGTGTGTGCCACTGCGACACGAAGGTGAACAACATCATGTTCGACGAGGACGGCAGCGTGCTCTGCGTGATAGACCTCGACACGGTGATGCCCAACTACATCTTCTCCGACTACGGCGACTTCCTCCGCTCGGCTGCGAACACGGGCCTTGAGGACGATCCTAACCTTGAGAACGTCAGCTTCAACATGGACATATTCCGTGCCTTCACGCGCGGATACATCGAGTCGGCGCGCGGTTTCCTGCTGCCTGTCGAGACCGATCATCTGCCATACGCCGCCGCGCTGTTCCCCTATATGCAGTGCGTGAGGTTCCTGACCGACTACATCAACGGCGACACTTACTACAAGACGCAGTACGAACTGCACAACCTCGTGCGCACACGGGCCCAGCTGAAGCTGCTGCAGAGCGCCGAGGAGCACGCCGATGAGATGCGTGCCTTTGTCGAGTCGTGCCTGTGACGGATGATGATATGGCGGAGGCGTGATATGGCGTCGGCATTGTATAAAAATATATAAAATGCTGTCGGAGAAGTTAAATTCTCACCGTCGAAAACGCTCAAAAACCGCTCTGAAATCCACAAAGAACAATTTTGTGCGAAAAATCGCGAAAAATCGCGGTTTTGGTAATGCGTTGATAAACAGCCGTTTACGGAACAACGCTTTCCGATGCCCTTTCACCCGTCTTGCGAAATGGCCCATTTCGCACTCTGATATGGCCCATTTCGCGTGCCGATATGGTGCATTTCGGCCTCTGATATGGCCTTTTTCGGGATGCGAAAAAGGCTCTTTCGCAAATCGTCCGCCTGTTTCCGGCTCTGCCGTCTGTGCAAAACGGGCTTTTTGAGAGGCCGGAGAGGCAGTGGATTTTTCCAGAATGAGAAAAATGAAATGTTAAATCCGATGCGCCGAATGTAAACATAAGTCAACAGGAATTTGCATGAACGCGCGCGCCACGGGTGGTGATGCCGTCCTCAGGAAGATACGTCTTGCAGTGCGTCCGCGGCGCAGGCGATGAATGAACGTAAAACAAGAATAAAACTATTTTAAGACAATAAAGACATGAAAGAATTATCAGTGACAAGGCTCGACGCCACGGCCGTGGCGGCTGCCGACATTCCCGCGCTGATGGATGAGGCCGGAGTGGAGTTTCAGAAGATTGATTCGCTCAACTGGCCCGACTGGCCCTATCGTCCCGCGGCGGCGTTCCGCATGGCCCATACGGGCGACGCCATACTGCTGCATTACGTGGTGAGCGAGGAGGCCGTGCGCGCTGTTGCGCCTGAGGACAACGGCCGCGTGTGGGAAGACTCGTGTGTGGAGTTCTTCGTGTCGCCCGCCGACGACGGCGTTTATTACAATGTGGAGTGCAACTGCGCCGGACAGCTGCTCATAGGAGGCGGCAAGGGACGTGCCGGACGTAGCCATGCGCCGCGGCAGGTGCTCGACAGTGTCGG
>ULYR01032569.1_pt1 | contig 17644 bp, 10 predicted proteins | sample 1962341 | NCBI WGS metagenome assembly ULYR01 (sample SAMEA4835868, study PRJEB28245) | human gut metagenome | biome: gut microbiome; material: fecal sample | place: Denmark | collected 2008 | reverse complement strand
CTTAAGGATGGTATCATCCAGCAGGTAGATACACCACAGAACCTTTACAATACACCTAACAACATTTTCGTTGCTGGTTTCATTGGTTCTCCACAGATGAACCTTGTTGATGCTGCAGTCAGCCAGGAAGGTTCACAGGCAGTTCTTAAGATGAGCGATGATGTTACTATCAAGCTTCCAGCAGATAAGAGCAAGAAGATTATTGATGGTGGATATGTTGGAAAGACAGTTGTAGTTGGTATCCGTCCAGAGGATATCAAGGATGACCCAGAATTCATCGCAGCTCATCCAGATACAAAGTTCACATCTACAATCAGAGTATACGAGTTACTTGGTTCAGAAGTTAACCTTCACTATGAAATAGGTGATGTTACATGTACAGCAAAGGTTGGTCCTAGAACAACAGCTCGTCCTGGTGATGAGGTTACATTTGCAATGGATATCGCAAGACTTCACGTATTCGATAAGGAAACAGAGAACGTAATTACTCACTAATTACAGTTTCTAAATTATAATGAATTTATAAAATTTAGAGGAAGTGTATAATTTCTATACATTTCCTCTTTTTTTTTTTGTCGTTTTGCTTTACAATATTATAGTAAGTGTCAAGTTATGATTAATCCAATCATAAAAAGGAATATAATGTTAATCTTAAGAAAAATATAATTGCTGACTTAAGAAATTATTTTTAGCATGTAGGTAGAGAATATAATTAAAATTAAGATAAGAATAGTTATAGGCTTTAGTATTGGATATAACTTTGAAAAATCGCAGGTATATGAATAGGAGTACGATATGATTTCAAATCAGATTTTACAGACAACTGTCGATGGATTAAAAGAAATATCACGCGTTGATTTATGTGTTATTGATGCAGAGGGTAAGGTTGTGGCAAAGACATTTGATAGTGTTGCCGAATGTACAGCCGATGCACTTGTATTTATAGATTCACCAGCAGATAGTCAGGTAGTCAACGGATACCAGTTCTTCAAAGTAGTTGAAGATGGCAATCTTGAATATATAATATTAGCAAAGGGAACAAGTGACGATGTATTTATGTTAGGAAAGCTTGCAGCATTCCAGATACAGAACCTTCTTGTTGCCTACAAGGAAAGATTTGATAAGGATAACTTTATTAAAAATCTTCTTCTTGATAATCTTTTAAGGGTTGATATGTATACAAGAGCAGAAAAGCTCCATATTGAAACAGATGTCAAGAGAGTTGTATACATAATAGAAACTAAGCACGAAAAGGACACAAATGCACTTGAAATAATAAGGACATTATTTGTCTCAAGACCAAGAGATTTCATAACAGCAGTTGACGAGAAGAGTATAATACTTGTCAGGGAGGTTAAGCCGGGTGAGACTTATGAAGACCTTGACAAGACAGCAGAGGTTGTTATAGATATGCTTAATACAGAGGCTATGAGTTCAGCACACATAGCTTATGGTACTATTGTCAATGATATAAGAGAAGTATCAAGGTCATATAAGGAGGCTAATATGGCGCTTGATGTAGGCAAGATATTCTACAGTGATAAGAATGTTGTTGCTTACAACAGACTTGGCATAGGCAGACTTATATACCAGCTTCCACTTCCTTTATGTCAGATGTTTATCAGGGAAATATTTGACGGCAAGTCGCCTGACGACCTTGATGAGGAAACATTATCAACAATTAACAAGTTTTTTGATAACAGTCTGAATGTTTCGGAGACATCTAGACAGTTATATATTCATAGAAACACCCTTGTATACAGACTTGATAAGCTTCAGAAGACTACAGGTCTTGACTTAAGGGTATTTGATGATGCAATCACATTTAAGATTGCGCTTATGGTTGTTAAGTATATGAAGTATATGGAAAGCAAGGATACATATTAATATATGCAGCAGGCGGTTTTAGCCAGCATTAATCGTGGTCGTTATAATATCAGAATTTAGTTATATGTACAGTTTGGAGGAATATATACAATGATAATTATGGAAGATGTTACGAAAACGTATGCATCTGGTTCAGATGTTCCTGCACTGAATGGGATTAATCTTCACATTCAGGAAGGCGAGTTCGTATTCATAGTAGGTAAGAGTGGTTCCGGTAAGTCGACACTTATCAAGCTTCTTCTTAAGGAACTTGACCCTACATCAGGTAAAATATATGTAAACAAGAAGTACCTTAATAAGCTTACAAGAAAGAAGCTTCCTTACTTAAGAAGAGATATAGGTGTTGTATTTCAGGATTTCCGTCTTTTACCAGATAGAAACATTTATGAGAATATAGCATTTGCACAGAAGGTCGTAGAAGCGCCAACTAAGAAGATTAAGAGTAATGTTCTTAAAATGCTTTCAATGGTCAACCTTCTTGACAAGTATAAGTCTTATCCTAATGAGTTATCAGGTGGTGAGCAGCAGAGAGTGGCTATCGCAAGAGCTCTCATAAACAGACCATCTATACTTTTATGTGATGAGCCTACAGGTAACCTTGATCCAACTAACTCTAATGAGATTATGAAAATTCTTGATGCTGTTAATAAGCAGGGAACTACAGTACTTGTAGTTACCCACAATATGGAAATCGTTCAGCAGATGAAAAAGAGAACGATTACAATGAGTCAGGGCAAGATTATAAGTGATTTGGAAAAGGGTGGTTATTTCTATGAAGATTAGATCGTTATTTTATCATATTAAAGACGGATTAAAGAACATCTATCGTAATAGACTGTTCTCTCTTGCGTCAATAGCAACTATAGCGGCATGTATATTCCTTTTTGGATTATTCTATTCGCTTGTAACAAACTTTCAGTATATGATACATAAGGCTGAGAATGAAGTCTGTGTCACAGTATTCTTTGACCAGGACCTTACAGATGCTGATATTAAGAAGCTTGGAGATACGATAAGCCAGAGAAATGAGGTTTCGCGTATACACTATACTTCAGCAGATGAGGCGTGGGAGAATTATAAGGCTGAATATTTCAAGGATTATCCACAGCTTGCAGAAGGCTTCAAGGATGATAATCCTCTTGCTAATTCATCATCTTATGAGATATATCTCAATGATGCTTCAAGTCAGGCTACTCTTGTTACATACCTTGAAAATCTTGACGGTATAAGACAGGTAAACAGGTCAGAGGCAACAGCAAGCGGACTTGCAAGTGCAGCACGACTTGTCAGCTATGTAGCAATAGCTATTATCGTTATACTTCTTGCAGTATCTATATTCCTTATCACTAATACTATCGTAATAGGTATTACTGTACGTAAGGAAGAGATATCAATTATGAAGTATATCGGTGCTACGGATGCGTTCGTTGATGCGCCATTCTTCGTAGAAGGTATTACTATTGGTATTATAGGTTCTATTATACCTCTGGTTATCCTTAGATTTATCTACGAAAATGTTATTAACTATGTTATGAATAAGTTTTCAATACTTCAGAATATTCTTGCATTTATGCCGGTAAATGATGTATTCAGGATACTGGTTCCTGTAGGAATTCTTCTCGGTATTGGTATTGGTATATTAGGAAGTTTCTTCGCTGTAAGAAAGCATGCTAATGTATAATAAATAATGTTAAAGACAACTAAAGAGTTGTGGTTTTTAGCATATTTGCAGGGTATAGGATCGTTGCGAAGGGAAAGCTTTGGCAGCGGTCCTGTTTTATAAGAGTTATCTTATAAACATATGGCTTTATGGAGGAATTGTATGAGGAGAGCATTAGTGAAAAGAGTTGTTACCCTGTTACTGCTTCTGACAATGGTCGTACCATATTGTTTTGTCACATATAATGATGTATATGGTGACAGCAAACAAAATCTTAGCGATGCTAACAATAAGAAAAGTGACCTTCAGAGTGAATATGATAAGACACAGAAGAAGCTTGATGAGCTTAAGTCACAGAGTGATGATGTGGAAACATATCTTGCACAGTTGGATTCACAGATGTCAACAGTTAATAGGTCGTTGAATGAAGTAAGTGGTCAGATAGAGCAGATAGAAACAGAGATAACTGAAACAGAAGAAAAGCTTGCCGAAGCAGAAGATGATGTTGATGAACAGTATGATGCAATGAAGCTTCGAATACAGTATATGTATGAACATAATGATGAGACATATTTTGCACTGCTGCTCAACTCTGAGAGTATGGGTGATATGCTTAATAAAGCAGAGTATATTACAAAGATTTCTGATTATGACAGGAAAATGCTTGAAAAGTTCAATGATACAGTGAACTTTATAACAGATGCAAAGATAAAGCTTGAACAAGACAGGGAAACTCTGGTTGCAAAGCAGGATGAACTCCAGGATAAGAAGTCTTCGCTTGAACTTCTTGAGGAAACCAAGCAGAACGAGATGGCGGCGCTTAAGAAGAATACACAGCAGCAGAAGGATTATAAGGAGAAGATTGAGGCTGATATGAAAGCTCAGGATAATCTGATTGCAAGTATAGAGGCACAGATAAAGGCAGAAGAGGCTGCTGCAAATGCTTCAAAGAACAACAGCAGCAACAATAGCAGTAATAGCAATAATAACAGTGGTAATAATAGTAATAGCGGCAGCACAAGCTATGACGGCGGAGCTTTTAAGTGGCCTACAGTGTCAACAAGAATAACATCACCATATGGAGATACAGAAGGAAGGACATCTCCACACCAGGGTATTGATATCGGTGCTGTTGTAAGAGGTGTGTCAGGTGACCCTATATATGCGGCGGCTGATGGAAAGGTTGTTATATCACAGTTCAGCTCATCAGCAGGTAACTATATTATGATATATCATGGTAATGGATTGTATACAAGATATCTTCATGCATCCTCACTTCTTGTAAGTGTTGGAACATATGTAACCAAGGGACAGACAATAGCGCTTATGGGAACAACTGGTAATTCTGACGGTGTACATCTTCATTTTGATGTAAGACTGAATGGTTCGGTTGTTAATCCTTGGAATTATCTGAGTAAGTAGGTGCTTTGCAGCTGATATAGAATGTAAAGGATATTAGAAAATATATAAAAGCCGCGGGAGAAGTGTAGTGCCTGCGGCTTTTATAATATATGTCATAATTTTTTCACATATTGGAATTAATATAATGAGGGCGGTTTATAATAATGAAATTATGGAATATTTTAAATAATTCTTAATGCGACAGACCTACATGATTTAAGCTTTGATATATGAAAAAATAATCGTAGAAATGGAGAGAATTATGGATAACGATAACAGGGAAGAAAGTGGATTATCCACAAGTGATGGAATTAGTGGAGTTCAGAATAATAACCAGAATATAAGAGCTGACTGGCATCACTACGAAGAAAATGTGAATAATCAGGATGGCAGTAATCAGACTGGAAGAGGACAGTATGACCAGCAGATTGCGGACATTGTGGATGAGCATAATAAAGAGAGAAAATATGGTTCAAGGTTTTACAGAAAAGGACTTCTTACAGGAATAATAGCAACATTTTCAGCTATGGTGCTGATTGTTTTATCGGTTGCTGACGTGTGTCTTAAAAAGGGATATCTTCATATAGGCATCAATGGCGATGTGTATATACAGTCGGATGCCGTAACAGATGAAAGCGGTATAGGAAGTGAAGTGGAGGCTAAGCTTAATGCGATAGATTCGGTGCTTGACTCATTTTATTTTGAAGAGGTTGACGATGAGAAGGCTAAAGACAGCATATATAAAGCATATCTTAGCTCATATGGTGATAAATATACTGTATATTATACAGCAGACGAATATAAGAAGCTTACGGAAACTACAAATGGAACTTTTTCCGGAATAGGTGCAGTGTGTCAGATTAGTAGTGAAGGTGGAATTCTTCTTGTGGATGTATATGAAAGCGGTGCAGGTTATAAGGCAGGTCTTAGAAGCGGTGATAGAATTATACAGGTAGATGGAACAGATGTTACAGATATGGACCTTTCGTCAGCAGTTGCGCTTGTAAAGGGAGAGAAAGGCACACAGGTTGGACTTAAGATTGTAAGAGATGGTGCGACCTCTGATTATACAGTTGTCAGGGATGAAATTGAGGTGCAGACTGTAAATTATGCTATCACAGAGGATAACATAGGTTATATATCAGTTTCACAGTTTGAAAATGTTACAGCAAAGCAGTTTAAGGCAGCTATAGAAGAACTTAAGAGTGAAGGTGCTAAAGGAATAATCATCGATATAAGAAATAATCCGGGTGGACTTTTAACAACCGTTATCAGTATGCTTAAAGACATACTTCCAAATGGACTTATTGTATACACAGAAGATAAGGACGGCAACAGAAAAGAGTACAGCGACAATGATAATGAGGAGCTTGATATGCCTCTGGCTGTTCTTGTCAATGGAAACAGTGCAAGTGCTTCTGAAATATTTGCAGGAGCAATACAGGATTACGGCAAAGGTGTTATTGTTGGAACTCAGACTTTCGGCAAGGGCATAGTCCAGACGGTAAAGCCGCTCACAGATGGAAGTGCAATCAAGTTCACAATAGCCAAGTATTTCACACCAAAGGGACAGGATATACATGGAAAAGGCGTTACTCCTGACGTGGTTGTTGAGTACGACAAGGATGCCTATGAGGATACACAGATTAGTGCAGCACTGGAGAGTGTGAGAGCGCAGATTAACCAATAAAGATTATAAAGCTTGTTATTATATAAACTATAAATGAGCAAATTAAAAATATTGCATAATTATGTCCGTGTCAGAAAAACAAATTTTTCACAATCTATTGAAATGTATCTGTGACACAGACAAACGCAAATTATTTTGTGCATTTTCTGTATTTGCTCATTTATAGATATAAGCTTGAATGGTATGTTAATAGATAAAGAAGTATATTATATATTTTATTACTTGAAGACCAGAGGAGGTGTTATGTATGTTTTCAGAAGCATTAAGAATACTCAACCATAACACGGCGGTACTGATGGTTGATGAGTACAGGAAGAAGTATCAGGAGATGGAGAATAACCTGAAGAAGGAAATGAAGAAAAGTCAGGAAATGCAGGAAAGAGAAAATAACCTGAAGAAAGAAATGCAGGAAATGCAAAGTAATCTGAATAAGGAAATGCAGGAACAACAAAAAATACTTGACGACAAGGACAAACAAATCAACAGTCAGGAAGAACAGCATAAAAAAGACCTTGAAAGAATAGCTGAACTTGAAGCCATGTTAAAGGAAAGCAGGGAAAGTAATGGTTAGGTATAGTATTATAACAATACAGATGTGGCGCAAATACAAGTATGAAAGTTGCGGGATATTAGATAGCTATTGTTATAGCAATACAAGTGTGGTGTAAGTGCCGGCATTGAATTAAGTAAGCGGATAGATATATAGTCAATTATGGCTTTATATTATCCGCTTATTCTATTTTAAATAATTTAGGCAGGAATACTTATAAGTCTTTATGTCACTATAGACGATGGAAAGTGAATATAATATTTATTGACTGTTTTTTACGTTAAATAGGTTCTAGACCTTACAATTTAAACATCCAAAAAAGTAAAGTTTAGAATTGTTAAATATAGTTGAAGCAGAATGAATAAAACAAGAACAAATGTTCTAATTTATGTAGACAAACTCAATTCTTTGTAGTAGAATTAATGTAGAAATAATAATTTTTATGCATTATATTGTTGCATATGTTAATCAGATACAAGCTCATTATAGGCGATGTTTTTTCTGGAAGATTGGGAATACTTGATTTAGAGGATATTTGCTATGCTATTATTTCAGAAGAGCGGTGTTTTATAATAGTTATAAATAAGCTGGATGTGCAATGTTAGTTAAGAGCTGCTTTTGATTTAATTTAAGTAAGTGTGGCTTATGATAAATTTATATAGATAATATCAGGCGTAAAAGGCATTTAATTGAACAGCATATAATTAAGATATATTCATTATACGACAGATTTAAGAAGGGAGAATTGTTATGGAATTCAGGTTACACGCTCCTTATGAACCGACAGGGGACCAGCCAAGGGCTATTGAAGAACTTGTGCAGGGATTTGAAGAGGGCAATCAGTTTGAAACACTTGTCGGTGTTACAGGTTCTGGTAAGACATTTACTATGGCGAACATCATACAGCATGTGCAGAAGCCGACACTTATTATCAGTCATAATAAGACGTTGGCAGCACAATTATATAGTGAGATGAAGGAGTTCTTTCCAGAAAATGCAGTGGAGTATTTCGTCAGTTATTACGATTACTATCAGCCTGAGGCGTATGTTCCACAGAGCGATACTTATATAGCAAAGGACTCTTCTATTAATGATGAGATAGATAAGTTAAGACATTCGGCAACAGCGGCATTGTCAGAGAGAAATGATGTTATTATAGTGGCATCGGTTTCGTGTATATATGGTCTGGGTGCGCCTATTGATTATAAGAATATGGTTATCTCGCTTCGTCCGGGTATGGAGAAGGACAGGGATGAGATGATAAGAAAGCTTATCGACATACAGTATATGCGTAATGACCAGGACTTTAAGCGAGGAACTTTCAGAGTAAGGGGAGATGTTGTTGAGATATATCCATCGGCATCGAGTGGTGATGCAGTCAGAGTGGAGTTCTTTGGTGATGAGATAGACAGGATAAGTGAAATAGACTCACTTACTGGAGAAGTTAAGTGTAACCTTGACCATGTTGCTATATTTCCTAATTCGCATTATGTTGTAGAGAAAGAGAAGATGAACAAAGCGATTGAGAATATAAAGGAAGAACTTGCGGAGAGAATAAAGTATTTTAAGAGCGAGGATAAGCTTCTTGAGGCGCAGAGAATAGAGGAGAGAACTAACTTTGATATAGAAATGATGCAGGAAACAGGCTTCTGTTCGGGTATTGAGAATTATTCAAGACATTTAGCAGGGCTTCCGGCAGGGTGTCCACCATATACGCTTATGGACTATTTTCCAGATGATTTTATGATAATTGTTGATGAGTCGCACATTACTATTCCACAGATAAGGGGAATGTATGCAGGTGACCAGGCAAGAAAGACGACACTTGTCGATTATGGTTTCAGACTTCCTTCTGCAAAGGATAACAGACCTCTTAACTTTCAGGAGTTTGAGGGTAAGATATCACAGATGCTTTTTGTGTCTGCTACCCCTAGTAAGTATGAGGAAGAGCATGAGCTCATGAGGGCAGAACAGATTATAAGACCTACAGGACTTCTTGACCCGGAAATATCGGTAAGACCAATCGAAGGTCAGATAGATGACCTTATCAGTGAGATTAACAAGGAAGTTGAGAAGAAGAATAAAATACTTGTTACAACACTTACAAAGCGTATGGCGGAAGACCTTACAGATTATCTTAAGGAGGTCGGCATAAGGGTAAAGTATCTGCATGCGGATATTGATACACTTGAAAGACAGAAGATTATAAGGGATATGCGACTTGATGGTTTTGATGTGCTTGTTGGTATTAATCTGCTAAGAGAGGGACTGGATATTCCAGAGATAAGTCTTGTTGCTATTCTTGATGCTGATAAAGAGGGCTTCTTAAGAACAGAAACTTCGCTTATCCAGACGATAGGAAGAGCAGCCAGAAATGCTGAAGGACACGTTATTATGTATGCAGATACGATAACAGAGTCCATGGAAAAGGCTATATCTGAAACTGAAAGACGTAGAAAGATACAGCAGGAGTACAACGAAGCACACGGAATAACACCTCAGACTATAAAGAAAGCGGTAAGAGACCTTATAAGCATATCAAAGGCAGCAGATGCAGACAGCTCTAATGGAAAGCTTGATGTGGATTACGAGTCTATGAGCATTAAAGACCTTGAAAAAGTCAAAAAGCAGATTGAAAAGAATATGCGTAAGGCTGCGGCAGAACTTGACTTTGAGCAGGCGGCTATGCTTCGAGATAAGATGATTGAGATTAATAAGTATATTTATGAGGATAAGAAGTCTGGCAAGTGATAAGAGGATATATTTTACAGTTTTTTAAATAATCGTTTTTGTTTGTGGTTGACATACATTTCAATAGATTAGGAAAAATATATCTTCATAACAGGAACATAATTGTACAATATTTTAAATTTGCTCATTTATAGCTTGATATCAATTAAGCCAGATTAAGCTACGAGTTCAAAAGCAATGTTATGCAGTCAGTAATGGCAGGCAGATATTATCATTATGGTATTATATGATGTAGGTGTCAAATGTATAAAAGCATTTGCTGCTTACAGAAAAAGTCTTTTTAATTGAGGCGGTTAAGGATTAAGAAAGAAGAAATAACGGAGAAAAAAATGGAAAAAGGCGATTACAGGAATTATATAAGAATAAGAGGTGCAAGTGAGCACAATCTTAAAAATATTGATGTAGATATACCAAGGGACAGCCTTGTTGTACTTACAGGTCTGTCAGGTTCAGGTAAGTCAAGTCTTGCATTTGATACTATATATGCAGAAGGTCAGAGAAGATATATGGAGTCGTTATCTTCATATGCAAGGCAGTTTTTAGGACAGATGGAAAAGCCGGCGGTAGAGAGCATAGAGGGACTTTCACCAGCTATTTCCATAGACCAGAAGTCAACTAACAGAAATCCACGTTCAACAGTTGGAACTGTCACAGAGATATATGATTATTTCAGATTATTATATGCTAGAATAGGTACACCACATTGTCCTAAGTGTGGCAAAGTAATCAACAAGCAGACTGTAGACCAGATGGTTGATACTATTATGGAGCTTCCAGAAAGAACAAAGATACAGATATTAGCGCCGGTTGTAAGAGGAAGAAAAGGCGAACATAAGAAGCTTTTTGAACAGGCTAAAAAGAGTGGTTATGTAAGAGTTATTGCTGATGGCAATATGTATGAGCTTACAGATGAGATAAATCTTGATAAGAACAAGAAGCATAATATAGAGATAGTCATTGACCGTCTTGTAGTTAAAGAAGGCATTAACAAAAGACTTACAGACTCTATAGAAACAGCACTTAAGCTTGCTGAGGGACTTATGACAGTTGATGTTATAGACGGTGAGCCGATTAACTTTTCACAGAGTTTTTCGTGTCCGGATTGTGGCATAAGCATAGATGAGATAGAGCCAAGAAGCTTTTCGTTCAACAATCCATTTGGTGCATGTCCTGACTGCTACGGACTTGGCTATACAATGAATTTTGATGCAGAGCTTCTTATACCAGATGATTCATTAAGCATCGATGATGGAGCGATAGTTGGTATGGGATGGCAGTCTGTAAAGGATGAGGGCAGCTTTTCAAGAGCTATTATGAGCGCACTTGCAAAGGAATATAACTTCAGTTTATCAACACCATTTAAGGATTATCCAGATGATATTAAGGACATAATTATAAATGGTACAAAGGGCAGGAGTGTTAAAGTGCATTACAAAGGCCAGAGAGGCGTTGGAGAATACGATATAGCATTTGAAGGCCTTATCCATAATATGGAGAAAAGATACAGGGAAACTTACTCAGACAGTGCAAAGCAGCAGTATGAGGAATTCATGCGCATAAGACCTTGTAAATCCTGCCATGGACAGAGATTAAAGCCCTCATCTCTTGCTGTTACGATAGCAGATAAAAATATATATCAGATTACGGATATGTCTATTGTTAAGTTAAAGAAGTTTTTAGATGAGCTTGAGCTTACAGACAGACAGAAGTTTATCGGTGCAGATATACTTAAGGAGATTAAGGCAAGAATACAGTTTCTTATGGATGTAGGACTTGATTATCTTTCATTATCAAGAGCTACAGGTACGCTTTCAGGTGGTGAGGCACAGAGAATAAGACTTGCGACACAGATAGGTTCAGGACTTGTTGGTGTGGCTTATATACTTGATGAGCCAAGTATCGGACTTCATCAGAGAGATAACGACAAGCTGCTTGGGACACTTATACATTTGCGGGATCTTGGTAATTCAGTTATAGTAGTTGAACATGATGAAGATACTATGCGTGCTGCTGATTATATTGTGGATATAGGTCCGGGTGCCGGACGTAATGGTGGAGAAGTTGTTGCGACAGGAACAGCGGCTGATATTATGGCATGCAAGGATTCGCTTACAGGTGCATATCTTAGTGGAAGAATCAAGATTCCAGTGCCAGCGAAGAGAAGAAAGCCGACAGGCTGGATAACTGTTAAGGGTGCAAGGGAGAATAATCTTAAAAATATTGATGTTGATATACCACTTGGAGTATTTACATGTGTAACAGGTGTATCGGGTTCAGGAAAGAGCTCCCTTGTGAATGAAATTCTGTATAAGCACCTTGCGAAGTCTTTAAACCGTGCAAGATGTATCGCTGGTGACCATGATGATATTACAGGAATCGAGCAGCTTGATAAGGTTATAGATATTGACCAGTCGCCAATAGGAAGAACTCCACGTTCTAATCCTGCGACATATACAGGCGTATTTGATATGATAAGGGATCTTTTTGCTTCAACAACAGATGCTAAGGAAAGAGGTTATAACAAAGGGCGTTTCAGCTTTAATGTAAAGGGAGGACGTTGTGAGGCTTGTTCTGGAGATGGTATTATCAAGATAGAAATGCACTTCCTGCCGGATGTATACGTGCCTTGTGAAGTGTGTGATGGAAAGCGTTATAACAGGGAAACACTTGAAGTTAAGTATAAGGGAAAGAGCATATATGACGTGCTTGATATGACAGTTGAGGATGCAGTTGATTTCTTTGAAAATGTGCCATCAGTCAGAAGAAAAATAGAAACTCTTAATGACGTTGGACTTTCATATATTAAGTTAGGACAGCCATCTACAGAGCTTTCAGGTGGAGAGGCACAGAGAATAAAGCTTGCTACAGAGCTTTCTAAAAGAAGTACAGGAAAGACTATATATATTCTTGATGAACCTACAACAGGACTTCATTTTGCCGATGTCCACAAGCTTGTTGATATACTTCATAAGCTTGCAGAGGGCGGTAACACTGTTGTTGTTATTGAGCATAATCTTGATGTTATCAAAACAGCCGATTATATTATAGATATGGGACCAGAAGGTGGCGACAGAGGTGGTACAGTTATTGCAAAGGGTACACCGGAAGAAGTTGCCAGGGTTAAGAAGTCTTATACGGGACAGTATGTTAAGAAGTATTTATAAGAATATATAAACATATATTAAGTTTATACAAGTATATTAGCGTATCACAGTTACAGTATATTGAGTTTATACGAGTATATTGGTGTATCGCAGTATATTGATTTTATACAAGTATATTGGTGTATCGCAGTATATTGAATTTATATGAGTATATTAGGTTTATGCACTTTGCTGATAAGAATATTTTATGGAATTATAAATGTATAATTAATAGCGATTATACAAGGCTTTAGACATTGTATAGCTTCGTCAAGGTTACAAGGATATATGTTACTACGACCTATGTTAGTATATAAGAGTTGAAAAGTAACAGAATTTCAAGCATTTTAATTTATTTGTGTATCTGTAGATGATAATAATTTTAAATGTACAAACCTGAAATTAAAAGTGTTTGTCAGTGTCATAAATTATAAATATACACCTATTATAGTTATTTTAAACAATATAAAGTGAAAAATAAGACATTTAATTACTAGGAGAAAAAAATGGTATCAGGCATTATATTTGATATGGATGGTGTTCTTATAGATTCAGAAAGGCAGTCTAATGAAGGCTGGCTCTGGGCAGCAGAGCAGCTTGGAGTTGATATGCCAATGTGGCTTATAGACAGCTTCAAGGGTGCTCCGGCAGAGCTCTGCTGTAAGTTCTTTGATGATTATTACAAAGGAGCAATCGACTATTGGGAAGCTAAGGAGCTTAGAACGCAGCATGTATACAAGATAAGGGAAACAGAAGGTATTCCTGTTAAAAATGGCGTAAAGGACATATTTGAATATATAAGAAATAATGGACTAAAGTGTGCGGTTGCTACATCAACAAGGCGTGAAAGTGCTGAGAAAACACTTCATGAAATAGGAGTGTGGGATTATCTTGATGCGGTTGTATATGGAGATGAAGTCGAACATGGAAAGCCAGAACCAGATATATTCCTTCGGGCGGCTAAGGCAATAGGTATAAGTCCGTCAGAGGCAGTAGTAGTTGAGGACAGTATCAATGGCATTAAGGCTGGATATGCGGCAGATATGAGAGTTGTCCATATTCCTGATACAATAGCAATAGATGATGATATCAGGAAGCTTACATATATGGTATGTGCTGACCTTAATGGACTTATTGATGTTGTGGAAAGTATTAACAAACCAGTTATTAACAGGAAAAATGTTATCAATGCATTTGCAGAGTATGTAAGAAATTACGACCCATCAGATGAAAAGATAAAGCTTAAGATAGATCATACCTACAGAGTAGCGGGACTGTGTCAGAGTATTGCAAAGTCGCTTAACTTAAGTGAAGCCGATGTAGATATTGCATGGCTTCTGGGAATGTTACACGACATTGGAAGATTTGAACAGATAAGACGATTTGGCACATTCAGCGATGCAGACTCTGTAGACCATGCAGAATTTGGTGCAGACCTGTTATTTAAGGAAGGGCTTATAAGGAAGTTTGCAGAAGGGTATTATGAGAAATGTGAACTTGTGGGTGCTGGAAATGAAGAAGCTGGACAGGCATACAGCAGGCAGAAAGATTGTCAGAAAGATTGCAAGGAAGGCAAGGTAAATAGTGAGCAGGTAAAATGTAATGAAGGCAAGTTGGCAGGACTTCTTGAACTTGCTATAAGACAGCATAACAAGTATCGTGTTAAAGAAGGATTAACCGAAAGACAGCTTATGTTCTGTAATATTCTTCGTGATGCGGATAAGGTTGATATATTTAAGGTAAATGCGGAAGTTCCTATGGAGATTATATACGATGTAACTACAGAGGAACTAAAGAATGGAATCATAACCAAAGAGGTACTTGAGAGTTTTTACAGGAAAGAAACAGTACTTAAAAGTTTAAGAAAGAGTGCTGTTGACCATATAGTAGGACATATTTCGCTGCTTTTTGAGCTTGTATATCCGGAAAGCTACAGACAGGCAAAAGAACAGGGGTACGTGTATAAACTGCTTGACTTTAAGTCAGATGTTCCAGAGGTCGATGTGGAATTTGGCAGGATGAGAGAATATTTGGATGAGTTTCTTAAGAATGTGTGAGATTTAGTGAAGATGGTTTTCTTGATATGACAGAAATCATGGGAATTTTTATTACATTTCGGTGTTAGGTGAAAAATGAGTTTAAAAATATTATTGTGCAGGCACAAGCATTTTTGATTTTCAGCTTCTGGCATCAAGTATTTAAAATATTAAAATAAAGATTGAAGAATATGCTTGTCTTTATATCGCTTGTTTACTATAATAAATATATATGAGTCGTAGATGTGTTATGTATTTATAGATGCTTATATACTTTGAAATGAGTGAAAAACAGTAAAAGTAGTGAATTTATATAAAAAGTATTGAAGCTATGGATGAATGTAGTGATATATAATGACATTTATTATGATTAGCTGGCTAAAGTATGGAAAAGTATAAATGTGTCTGCGGCGAAACTTATGATTAGGAAAGGGACAATATGAATCAGGAAAAGGTTATAGTTATTGACTTTGGCGGACAGTACAATCAGTTAGTTGCACGTCGTGTCCGTGAATGTAACGTATATTGTGAGATATATTCTTACAAAACACCTCTTGAGCAGATTAAGGCGATGAACCCTAAAGGAATTATCCTTACAGGTGGTCCAAATAGCTGCTATGAAGAAGGTGCACCTACTTGTACTAAAGAGCTTTTTGAACTTGGTGTTCCAGTGCTTGGATTATGTTATGGTGCTCAGCTTATGCAGCACGTTCTTGGCGGCAAGGTTGAGAAAGCTCCAGTAAGAGAGTATGGAAAGACAGAGACATTTGTTGATAAGAGCAGTGCTTTATTTGGAGATGTTTCAGAAAAGACTATCGTGTGGATGAGCCATTTTGACTACATTTCACAGGTTGCTCCAGGATTTAAGATAATTGCACATACAGCAGACTGTCCAGTGGCAGCAGCAGAGTGTGCAGAAAAGAATCTCTATGCAATCCAGTTCCATCCAGAAGTTCTTCATACACAGGAAGGTACTAAGATGCTTCACAACTTTGTGCGTGGAGTATGCGGATGTGCTGGAACCTGGAAAATGGATGCATTTGTAGAGAATACTATTAAGGAAATACGTGAAAAGGTTGGCGATGGTAAGGTATTACTTGCACTTTCTGGTGGAGTTGATTCATCAGTGGCAGCAGGTCTTCTTTCAAGAGCTATTGGAAAGCAGCTTACATGTGTATTCGTAGACCATGGTCTTCTTCGTAAGAACGAGGGCGATGAGGTTGAAAGTGTATTTGGTCCAGAAGGACAGTTTGACCTTAACTTTATAAGGGTAAATGCACAGGAAAGATATTACTCTAAGCTTGCAGGTGTTACTGAACCAGAAGCTAAGAGAAAGATAATCGGTGAAGAGTTCATCCGTGTGTTTGAGGAAGAAGCCAAGAAGATTGGTGCAGTTGACTTCCTCGCACAGGGAACTATATATCCAGACGTTGTAGAGAGTGGACTTGGCGGTGAATCAGCGGTAATCAAGTCACATCACAATGTAGGTGGTCTTCCAGATTTCGTTGATTTCAAGGAGATTATTGAGCCACTCCGCGACTTATTCAAGGATGAAGTACGTAAGGCTGGTCTTGAACTTGGCATACCAGAACATCTTGTGTTCCGTCAGCCATTCCCAGGTCCAGGACTTGGAATAAGAATTATCGGCGAAGTAACAGGCGACAAGGTTCGTATAGTACAGGATGCCGATTATATCTACCGTGAAGAAGTAGACAAGGCAGTAGAAGCCTACAAGAAAGAAAATGGCAAGGCACCAGCCTGGATGCCAAACCAGTACTTTGCAGCCCTCACTAATATGCGTTCAGTTGGTGTTATGGGTGATGAAAGAACTTATGACTACGCAGTTGCACTTCGTGCAGTCAATACAATTGACTTTATGACAGCCGAAAGTGCCGAGATACCATTTGAGGTACTCCAGACAGTTATGAGCAGAATTATAAATGAGGTGCGTGGGGTTAATAGGGTATTCTATGACCTGACTAGTAAGCCACCGGGAACGATTGAGTTTGAATAAGAGCCACAAGTCTTGGAATCCGCTAAACAAGCGGGTTCCGAGACTTTTTCTTTTGCTCTGCTACTAATTTGCTACTAATAGCAACTACTCTTTTTCTATCGTTTTCAGTTGGTTGTCATTAACTTTAATAGCAAGAAACCCTGATGACTGCTGGATTTCTTTTATATGATCTTTCTTTGTGGCATCTGGATGATTTTCCCTGATGCGGTATTTGGTGGTACTAACGCAGGTCCGAACTGAGGTCGGATTGTTACATCTGAGCCGTTGTCCTGAGTCTGCGGCACTTCACATGTGATACCTACTGCTTCAAGCAGTGGGTTATCAGATGGGGGTTCAGGTGTTGGCGAATCTGTTGCCTGCAATGATTCCAGACTATGCACAAGCTCCTGCTGTTTATGTGGAAACAGATGAGAGTATGTGTTAAGTGTTGTGGATACTTTCTCGTGTCCGAGCCTGTCTGCTAACATCAGCGCATCACAGCCCTGATTAATAAGTAAGCTGGCGTGCGAATG
>ULYR01003881.1_pt1 | contig 17841 bp, 25 predicted proteins | sample 1962341 | NCBI WGS metagenome assembly ULYR01 (sample SAMEA4835868, study PRJEB28245) | human gut metagenome | biome: gut microbiome; material: fecal sample | place: Denmark | collected 2008 | reverse complement strand
TAGCATTATATCACATGTCTAACAAATGGGGTGCAGTTCATGCGGTGCATCTTTTTCTTCGGCTTGAAACCCCACCAAAGATAAATAATGTTTCAATCCACACCCGCAAGCGGGTGACATGCGTCCCGGACGCAAAAACTAAAAATCAAATGTTTCAATCCACATCCGTTGCCGGATGACATTATTAAAATACCTCAGCATCAGGCATATGTCAAGCCCCCCAAAAATAAAAAAGCCCCCATCAGGGGGCATATTTTATAAGGGTTCTCTCCGCCGCCTTGTATCGGCGGCGAATTTGGTCATACTCTAACGGCGCATCGGTGTACCGCGCCTGATACTCCGCTGTAAGCCTGTCATACGGCACGCCGTCAAGCAAATGCCGCGCCACAAGCCAGCGGTCGCGCTCACAGAAAATCCGCTGATAGATAATCCCTTCCCACTCCGCGCGGGAGAGGGTCTGCAAAATGTTTTTGTCCACCACTCAGGCCGGCTTCTCATCGGTCTATCACCTCCGGCTTTTTTGTCGCAGAGGGGCGGCGGCAAATTTATTTCTTATCGCGGGCTATGGCATCATATGCTCCATTGGCGGCAAGGGATACCACCACGGCATTTATCACGCACAGCGCGCCCGCCTCGAGGGTCAGGCCGCCCGTGAAAAAGGTGGCGGCTATAAGCACCACAAGTGCGATTACATAGCTGGTCAGGCGCGTGGGAATTTTGTCGATAAAGCCCACGCCCTTGATAAGCTGGGTTACAAGGCTGGTTGCAAGGGTCGCCCCCGCGTAAGTCAAAAGCACCGCCCAAGTAAAAAATTCGTTCGTCATTTTTATCTCCTTTCAATTATGTGCTGTAAAAGTTCTGCGCGGGCATTTTTCAGCCCGTCAATTCCGTTTCCGTCTATCTCGTGATTTATAAGGGCCACAAGGCCGGTTATAATAGCCTGATTTGTGACTTCCTGTTGCGCAAATTTTGTGTTGATATCCTCAAACCGTTTCAAGTCGTTCGAGTCATGCTCAAGCACCTTGTCAAGCTTCTCCCGCATAGATAATGCGGGGGCTATTATTTCCCTTACCGCCTTTATGCCTTGCGCGATAAGCACGATAGCCCCCAGTATTGATGCACACCATCCCCACCATTCCACGGGCTAACCCTCCGTATGCGCCGTTGCAAAGGCCCTTACAGCCGTCATTGTGGCCTTGCCACAGATTCCATCGGCCTTGCCGCAGTCGTAGCCACAGGCGTTCAATGCGGTCTGTATAAGCTTCACGTTTTCGCCGCGCATCATGGGCGATGTCAGCCTAAAGACGGTCGGGGCGGTATCCTCGGCCAGCGCGGGGTGTCTGCCCTGATGTGTCCAGCCGCCGTAAGACAGATGGCGCATCACTACACCAGCGTCACGGCCTTGTGCCTCTATCACCATGCCGCTGCCGACGTATACGCCAACGTGCCCCATTTTGCCCTTGCCGAAGCTGTACCTAAATACAAGGTCACCAGGCTGCATCTGCCACGCGGCAAGCTTGCCCTTTTGGGTACATTGTCTGTACAGCCCTGCGGCACTTGTATCACCGTCAATTAGCCCCTTGATGTCACGGAGCCAATGTATGATAAGGCCGCTGCAGTCAAAGGCGTACAGCGGCGTTTTGGCGGCTTTTTTTATGTATGCAAGGGCGCGGTCGGTCTCGCGGCGTGAGGTTTCCTTGCGCCGTACCCATTTTTCAAGGTCGGCGCGGTTGTCTACCCTTTCGCCCTGTGCGCCCCAGACGTAAGCGTCCCCAATGTGGCTTTCAAGGTAAGCCAAAAATTCCTTCACTTTTTTGCCCATACTCTTACTCCCAGGGCCAGCGCGGCAAGAATCATTATATAGCCTATATACACGGGCGCGGATCCGGTCTGCGGCAAGTCGGGTGTGCGCACTACCACGCCATCAGCACCCCATACCGCCGTGGCCTCGGCTTTGATGTGCTGCCCAAGATTTGCCACAAGCGCAGCATCGTCCATGTATATCTTGCCCGCGTAGATGTCGTCAAGCGTCATGCTCAGCGCGTTCAACTCGCGGGTCAGGTCGGCAAGGCCGCCCGCTATGGACACATCTACCGCCACGCCATTGCGGCGGATGAATGTCAAGCTGCCTATGGTCACGGTATCCCCGCTTATGGTCACGGGCTTGCCGTCATAGGTCAGCTCTGCCAGCGGGGTTGTATACTCGTACACCGCTCGCACGGCGGGGTATGCGCCTGTGACTATCGCGGCGACTGCATCGCCGTCAAGATACAGCACGTCCATATCCGTAAGATTAATAGTGCCCTGCACGGGATTGCCTTCGGCATCCAAAAATTTTGCCGTAAAGTACACCACCGTGCCGACTGTAGCAGCCTTGCCCGGTGCAGGGGTATAGGCCGCGCCGCTGGTGGTCGCCACCTTGTCCAGCTTTGTGACGGTCACGGTGTAAGTCGGAGGCGGATTGTCCGCGCGTCCCCAGCCCATAGCCATTGCGCCCGTGCATATGCACAGCAGCACAACGGCAAGCACCATTGCAAAGTATCTTTTCATTATTTTAGCCCTCCTTTGGCTTTATAATCTCTCTGATGGTCTCCAAAAATGCCGCCAGCTTTGATACGCTCGGCAGCCCCGTCATACCATCTACTGCCTCGCGGATACGGTCAAGCTTGGCTTGCAGCTCGTCCCGCTCCGCGCGGTCAGCCTTTATCCTGCGATTGTACGCAAGGATTTTATTGCGCAGTTCGCCCGTCATTCCGTTACCCCTGACAATAGCATGTTTAACGCTTCTTCGAGCGTTGCTATCCTTTCTTCCGGCGTGGGCTCGGGCGCGGGCTGCTCTGCCGCAAGCCGTTCAAGCTCCGCTATTTCTTCCACGGTCATGTCGCGGATTATACCGTTTTCATAAATTTTCATGCCGTCCATCCTTTCGACAAAACTAAACAGCGTACTTTCGTTCCTGTGGGCAAGTGGTCACCAGCCGCGTTTATGTGTAGCTTAACGCCGTCAAAATCATTACTGTACTTTCCATCAAATATTGGCGCACTAACTGTGCCAGAAAGAAATATTGCACGGTTAGAACCGGCATACAAATAATTGTAAGTTCGGGGCGTGGTTTTCCACGCACTGACAGGCGTTATAGTACGCAACGCACTGTTAAGTGGGAGGGTGACCATCGGGTACACCCAAACCGCCCCATTAGTCGATGTTTGCGTGCTATCTGCCGGAATCATAAAGCACAGCACCATTGCAAGCGCGTGATATCCGGATATCGGCCTGCCGTTTTTGTCGGTAGATATAATCAAATCGTTTACATTCTCCGCTGTTTCCATGTCGATAACCTCGTACCACTCTACGCCTTCACTCGGCATATCCACCGCTTCCCATTCCGTGGGCTTGCCATCCTGCACGGCCTTTACCTTGATTATCTGGCCGGGGGTGGCGGCGGTCAGGCCGAGAGATATAGCCGTATCAGCCTTGGCAAGGCTTGTCTGCACGCTCTGCGCAAGGTCGGTTTTGGGTATGCCGGATGCGGGTTTGGTGTACCCCGTTCCCGCTTTTTCAGCTCCGATATTCGTTCTGGCCTGTGACTTCTGCTTGTCCGTCAGGGTTTGCGGGGTATACGTTACTGCATCTTTACTGCCCCCGCTCGCTGCCGCCTCGTTTATCGCCGCCACAAGGTTGCTCTTGTCCTTGGTGGTCAGGTCGGCAAGGTCGCCCATGACTGCCCGCAGCTGTTCCTCCACCGTGGGCGGGATTGCGGGGAAGGGATTACCCTCCGTGCCGCCTGTCGGGGCTACGCTGATATGCGCAATGTTTGTGGTAATGCGCGGGATTACCTCCCCGTCCCGCGCGGAGTTGCCCACAAGCCATACTCGCCAGTCGCCCGCTGTAAGGTTAAGCTGCTGCTTAGCGGTTATCTCCCCGTCTGTCACGGTCACTTCGTGCACCGTGCAGCCCTGCCCAAACATTGCCTTAATCTCGCGCCCTGTCCAGTCCTCGGTTTCACATACCACTTTTGTGGTAAGGTACTGTACGGATTCAGCCGCAAGGGGGAGATATTCGGCGGTCAGGGTCTGGTGGTTGGCGGTTAGAGTGATGTTGTAAGTCATGTGCCCTCCTTTTATCCGTTGGTCAGCTTGGTACGCGTGCCTGTGCCGACCTGATACCACAGGGCGTTGTTGTATTGCGCCCATAGCTGTATATCTTTTGTCTTGTCGTTAGGGGCAAAAGCGTTTTTCAGCTTGGCTGTCCGCAGCGACGTTATACTTATACTGATATTCGCGCTGCCGTCAAATGTCGCCGTTCCTTCCACGTCGCCCGTCAGCTTGATTTGTCGGGCGGTCTTTAGCTTGTCTGCTGTGCTCGACGTGCCCGCGCTGATTGATTTTATCGGGTTGCCCACCACATACTCGGGCACATATGTACCGTTATCCTCCAAAATTCGCACGCGGTCGCCCGCGTTAAAAACAACACCGCTGTTGACTTTGTAATGCTTTTGCGATTCGCTGCCATCGTCAAACGCCAGCGTCACCCCGTCGTCATACACGGCCTTTATGGTGGCAAAATTCATCTCGTAATCCTCCTTGCTTTGTGCCGCATCTTCCCGCCCGCACGCAGTTCCATGCTCCACGCGGTCTCTTGGTAAATCTCGTTTATGCCAAGCACCTCGTGCTCGAATTGGTATACGTCCTTATAGCCATGCATGGGCATAAGCCCCGTGGCAAAGTCTATGCCGTGCAAGTCTGCCTCGGCTTCGATTGCTCGGCGGCGCACATACGCATCAAGCTCCGCCTGTGTGCTTATGTCACGCAGTTCGATTACTTCCGTCACCACTTGCCTGTTTTTGGTGCTTAGTGGCGACTGCGGGTCGGCGTTTTCATACACCGCCCGCATGGGCGCGACTTCCGGAGATGATACATAAGCGATAAATCTATTTGGCGTGTCGAAGTAGTCTACAGCCTCCTTGGCCTCGCCCATTATCACGCTGTCCTGCTTGGTGCTGTACTTGTACGCAATGTCGCTAAGCTCGATATCTCGCTGCTTGCGCGCGATAAAGATTCCGTTTGCGTCGGGGTGTATGGGCGTATAATTTATTGCCGCTAAAAGCTCGTTGATTATGTCCAGCCGATATGCTCCAGGAGCGTACTCGACCGCCTCGGCAATGGTGTCCTCCGCGCCTTCGATGTTCGCGCGGGTTATGCCCGCGCCGTACAACACATTAAGTACTATGTCTGTATAGCGCGTCCCTGCCGGATAGTATAGCCGCGTGGATATGCCGTCCGTCTTTAGCAGTTGGTTAAGGTCGTATGCCTCCACCGTGCGCGATACCGTATTTGCTTTCGCCATGCGCTCCGGCGAGGACAGCACAAATACACCCAGCGGCCATTCCGCCCACGTATCACCCATGCGCAGCCCAAAGACGGGGCGGACACGCGCGCTGAGATAGTCTATCTCTTCATCTCGCATTTCAAAAGCGGCAGTGCGCATTATCGCACTGCCGCTGTCAAAAGTTATAGTGCCGCTGGATACAGTCGTTATGTCGCGCTTGTACTGCAAGTCGCGCCCCAGCAATTCATAGCGCACGCGGATTTGCCGCGTGGGTGCTACAAGCGCCGCTTGTATCTCTGCATCTGTATATCCTGCCCGTGCAAACTGCATCATACTACCTCGCTATGCTCAACTTCGTTAATAACAAACGATAGATTGTATATCATGCCATAGTAGTCCGCGGGCTGGTCGGAGGGGCTTATGCACACGCCGTACATCTTCATGCGCGCATTTCGGTACAGCACTGTCTTGCGCTGCTGTATCACACGTTCAAGTGCCTTATATGCGTCCTTGTCATTTGTGGCAAAGGATACCGTCACAGACCTCTGGGCAAGCTGCCCAAATTCTGCCACGGGCTTTTCACGCCCCGAGTATTCCATCATGCTAACGTCATAATCGGTATAATACCTGTCCTGTACGTTATAGCGCACTTCAAATGCGTGTGAGGGGTCATCCACGGGTGTAAGCCACCCCGTTGTCAACTCGAATACCGTTTGCTGCTGTGCGGCCTTGCTTTCGCCGCTATCACTTACGGCTATGACTTTATAGCGGACATTTCCGGCCATTACAGACCAGTCCTTATACTTTTTTGTCGTGGTGCTGCCGATGCGCATAAAATCCGTTTCGCCGGTGGCAAGGCGGTATATATCATATCGCAGTATCCCCGTCTGATTGTGACTTATTATTATCTCAATGCTATCTTTTTTTTTTGAAAGAAAGAAGCTTGGCGTGGTCGGGATTATGTAATTTGCCGTTATAGCATCCTCCGCCCATGCGCTGTAATGCGCCGCCTCGTCCCGTGCGGATACGCGCACGGTATACTGTTCCCCGTTTTCAAGCGCGACGGGGATATCATAAAATTGGTCGCTGCTCTCCGCTGTGATGTCCACTATGTAGGTCGCGCCCTTTAGGATTTGCACCTTGTATGCACTTTGCGCAAATGTCGTCGTCCATATCAAGCGCGGTTTTGCCGCCGTGAAAACGCTTGTCACTATACTCGGAGCCGTCGGTGCTGTGCCGTAGTATGCATATGCCTGGTCGCTGTAATCGCTGGGCGCGTCATCTGTGTCTATGGTCTGCACGCGCCAGTAAAAATTACCGCTGGGGATTTTGGCAATCGGTACATCGGCATATTGGTTGGTGCTTGTCGCGGTGATTGTCTCCCACGTCAGGCCGTCACCCGATATTTGCAGATTGTAGCCCTTTTGCGGCAGATTGCTCTGCGGGCTGGGATTATGCTCCCAGCTGAAGCGCACCACGCCACCGCTCGGCGCGACCGTCTCTCCCAGTATCGGGCTTTTTACGGTCGGGATTTGCGGGCAGTCGGCAACCACTATTTTTAGATAGTTTCGTTCGCTTAATTCTATGTTGTCCCCGTCTGTGCCAACCCTTGCCCAAAAGTCATAGTATACTGCCGTTGTTACATTAGGTTCGGTATATTTATAGGCAGTTTTCCCAGGTATTCTGTTGTCTGCTGCGTTTTCTTGGGGTGTGTACGCGCGCATTTCTCGCACATATATATATCCGCCCCTCGGATTCATCGTATGGTCATCCGGCAATTCAAGCGATAGCCAATCGCCTTGCGACAGGCTATCGGGCTTAGGATATGTTCTTTTGATATAGGGTTTCCCCATATCAAACCAGTATAGTGCCGGAGCGTCTATTGGTATGATTGGCGTGGGTGCAACTTCGACATCTCGCGGATGGCTTGTCGTTGTCACCGTAGTATATCCGGCTGGCGCGTTGTCGGCGTAGCCAGTATAGCCGGCATAATATGTCGGGCTTTGATTCGGATAGTGCTGCCCGCCGTAAGTGCGTGCCGGAGCATTCACGCGTAGCATAAGTGTTTTGGATATTATTTTTTTGTTCGCAGGGAGCGTATAGCTGCCGTATTCTATCCCAAAGTATGCCGTTGCGCCAGCCGCCTGTGCTTGGTCTGCCGACCCGTATGCTACCGCCAATTTCGTCGTGCCAACTCCAACTCTGATTTCTGTTTTTGCCATTACTTTGCCCTTTCTGCCTGCCTCGCGCGCTTGAATGTTGCCGTCATTGCCGCCACGGTCTCCATGTCGCGCGATTGCACGGTCAAATAGTAGTTATTCGTGCCGCCCATGTTGCGGCTGTCCTCCGCGCTGTATACCCTGCTCCCCTGCGGCAAGGATACCAGTTCCGGCCCGCGTTCGCCGACCCATGTCAGCCCGCCGGGCCAGTAGTCCGTGCCGTCCGCGTTGCGGCCTATGTTTCTCCCAAAGCCGCCGCTCCACGCGCGGGCGCTCGCCCCCTCGTCGCTAAAAACCTTGGCTATATTTTCCCCGTAGCGTGTGAGGTTGCTGTCGTCAAAGCCCTTACCGCTGATAAGGTTAAACAACTGCTTAAACAGTTCTATGACTATGGCGATGGTGTTAGCTACTATGGTCAGCGCGTCGGCCAGCACGCCCAGCGCAAGCGCAAGGGTTTGCAGTACAGGCACGCCATCCTCCGCCGTGCCGAAAAGGACATCAAAAAGCGGCTCGAGCGCGGATACCACGTCAAGCAGCGCGCCGAAAACTTCTAAAATGCCAGACCCCTCGGCGGCTTCTTGCAGCCGCACGAAGAGATCAGCCCCCTTTTGCGTCAGATTCTCGACCGATGGCGCCATACCCTTGGCGATGGTATTTTTTAGTCCTTCGCCCGCCGCGTCGAAGTTATTGATGGCTAAGGTCACATCATTCAGCGCGGCAAGCGCTTCCTCGTCCATTACCACGCCAAATTCGTGCGCCATTTTCTTGGCTTCTTCCAGCCCCGCCGCGCCCTTGTCCAGCAGGGGGATTATTTTTTCGCCCGTGCTGCCCAGCAGCTTGCTTGCTATGGCGTTGCGCTCCGTCTCGTCTTTCATCCGGCTTAACTTCGTTATAACTTCGTCAAGAAGCTCGGATTGAGACTTAAATACGCCGTGGCTATCCTTGACCTTTATGCCCAGCTGGGCAAAGAGTTCAGCGGCCTCGCCGCTGCCGGTTGCCGCGTCCTGCGCCTTTTCGGCCAGCTTAGATATGTCGCCCTGCGCTGCTTCCGCGCTGCTGCCCACGGTCTTTAGCACATAATCCCATTCTTGGTAGGCTTCCGTGGTCATGCCCATTGTGCGGGATAAATTAGTGACTTCGGTGGCGTGCTTGCTTTGCTCAAGGGTCAAGTCCACAAGCTTTTTTTCGACCTCTGCCACCGCCGCGGCTAAGGCGGCAAATGTACCTATCGTCACAAGCGTCTGCGTGTCGATTTTAAGCATCCCGTTAAGGGTGTTGGTCATTTCTTTCGGTAAGCTTATCCCAAATTTCCCGCCGATATCGTTAAGCGCGTCGCCAAGGTCTTGGGTGTTTTCTTCTGCTTCGCTTTCTTCTTGTCCAAAGTTTTCTACGGCATCCTTGCTTTCTTCAAGCGCGCGTTTTTGTTTCAGCAGGGCGGCTTCGGTATCTTTTACTGCTTTGGCCATGCGCATGGTGCGGGCATCATTTTCGCCGTATGCTTCCGCCAGTTTTTTTAATCGTTCCTGTTGCAGTTCCTGCTTCTTCGTCAATTCATCGACAATTTTATTAAGGTTTTTGTTTGTTGCGGTTAATGCCTCGAGGCTATCCTCATTGCCCTTAAATTGTTCCTGTAGCCTTTTGCTTTCAGCGTTAAGTATATTCAGGCTGCCGTTTATGTTGCCAAGCGCTTGCCTATATTCTTTTTCGCCTTCTGCGACAAATCGTGTTCTGATATTCGGCATCGCTTATACTCCTAAGTATTCTGCAAGGCTTACGGGCTTTTCAGCCTCTTTTGCCTTGCCTATCTCTTTATATGCTGTCAAAATCCTCGCCACGCGGTATGGCGTTGCAGTTGCCCAGAAATCGCGTTCGGGTAGCCGTAACGCCATCACCCACACAGCAAGATACCATGCAAAATTCAGCGGTTTGCCGCTATCTCCGTTTTTTTTTCTGCGTCCTCGCCGCCCGCGCTTTTCAACGCTTCGGTCACAAGGGGCAGTACAACGCCGCTTATATAGCCCAGTTCGCTCATGGGGATTTCGCGGCCTACCTCGCGGACGGTCAAATCGCCGTCCGTAGCGTCATTTATCATCGCCGTCAAAAATGTCAGCGTTGCCCGTATGGTGCGGCCCCTAAAAGCGCGGGATATGTCGCCGCCGTAGGCTTCCTGCACGTCTGCCAAAACGTTCATATTGCAGCACAACTTTATTTTTTCTCCGCGCCACTCAAACGGCGCGGTTTTAAGCCTGATGTCGTCCATGTGGCCTCCTTACGCGCTTGCGCCAAAGCAAGCATTTATCCATGCTATAGCCCCAGCAGCATCCTCAAGCACGGCCACCTCCATGATGTCCTGCGTGTCCGCGTCGCTCGGCAGGAACTCCCCCGTTGTCGTCGGGGTCTGAAATTGTATGTTTTCGCCTTTGGTCTGCAAATTCATCGCGGGCTGACCAAAAAGCACTTTGTGTACAAAGCAAGCCGTTACTTTGTTCGTGCCGTCCCGCATATCGGGCGCATAAAAGCCAAGGCCGACATACTTGGGCGTATCCTTCGCTGTAGTCAAAAGGCTTTTGGTTGCCGTGGTGGATATGGTGCGGGATTTTTCGGTTACGCCGAACATCAGCTTCTGGGCATCGTCGGGTATGTACTTCACGCCCGCGGATATCGTGCCGCCCGTCACCTGTTTCATATATTCGGCAAGCTTACCCTCTGCATATAGTCTGCCCTCGGCGGACGTAAGATTAAGCTGCACAGTCATAGCGTCGCCCATGCTTGTGGGGGTGTCGTATGTCACCGTGCCGCTTGCGTTTTTGTACTCGGCCACTTTCAGGCCGCGCAAGTCAAAAGTAGGCATTTAATTTAGTCCTTTCTCCTTCAGGTATTGTTCTGTTTTCTTCTCCATCAGTTCTTCGTATTCTTTGCGGGCTTGTTCTTCCGCTTCCGTCCAAAAATGCGTACCGCGGTAATTCGACCGCCCGTAGTTCAGGACATATGCGATATAGCTGTTTGCGGTGCCCTTCGAGTTTCTTTCTCTTCTCCCAGTAGCTTTGACCTCGCTGTATTTTTGCCCGTCCTTGTCTTTGCCTTTTGTGATTTTGATAGACCTTAACAGCTCGCCCGTTCTGACGTGATGGTGCCGCGTTATGCTTTCCTCGATTTTCTTCTTTGCGATTTCACCGCCATCCACAAGCAAATCGTCCACAAAGTCCGCTATGCCGTCCTCGGTCGTGTGCAAGGCGTTTTGTATGTCGTCTATGCCGTCCACATACATCTTAGCCATATATACCGCCTATATGCGTCGCCGTCATGGGGATGTGATATAGCCCCGTATCCGGCTCGTAGTCCTCGGCGTTCACGGTGCAAGTCCATCCCGCTGCCTGCAAAAGTCGCTTGATTTCAAGCAGCTTCGCCTCAAACGGCACGGTCTTGGTGTAGTAGTCTACCGCATACAGTACGGACGTTTCAGCCTCGACTCCCTCGGCGTACAGCGTTGTCGATTGGGTTATAAGCTGATAGGTTACGTACTCGTCGGCCTCCCCCTTATAAGGCGGGTGCGTTATAGGCAGTTTAAGCGCAGCTAAAGCACTATTTATTGTCACGCTGCCGCCTCCTTTCGCAGGTCAGCTCTACGCGGTCAAGGCTTGGCTGATATGTGCGTACAATGTCGTATATATCGCCGTTATATTCAAGCTCTTCCTCGTCCGCAAAGTCGATTGTGTTCACCACAAATATTACGTCGATTCGTCGATTGACAGCAGCCGCGGCATAGTATTCCTGCCGCGTTGCGCTCTGCCTGTCTGCCCATACCTCGCGGGTCGTCACGGTCTGCGTGGCAAACCCGTCTGTTATAGTCGGCGTTATCTTGCGCAGTTTTATGGTATCGTCAAAGTGGTTAAGCACGGTACTTGCCGTTAAGCGCCATGCCGTTCTTTACGCGCTCATACACGCTGCGCATTTGCGTGTCGCGCTCTATCATCCAGCGCACATACAGCATCACAGCCGCTTGCACCATTGGGTCGTAGTCGTTTATCCTCTCTACCCCTGCCGCAGACAAGTCCGCTTTCGCCGCCTCTATAAGCGGCACAAGTTCAAGCTGGTCTAAGTCCGTAGACTTGCGGCGCAGGGATGTGCGCACGATGTTCAGCAGCATTTCCTGTGCCATTCCATCCTCCTTCTTTTAGCAGGAGGAGGGGCTTGCGCCCCTCCCGTTAGTCATTAGGCGCTTGCCTTTACAAGCTTAACAACCGCTTCGCCCAGCGCGGGGGTACAGTCAAACATGCACACGCCCAGATACTTGTAGCTGTTGGTGTTGATATCAAAGGCGCTCTTTACGCTCATGCTCTCCGGCATATTGCCGACTACCTTGCGATAGTCGCCAAGATACGCCTCGTGCAGCGTCATATAGTCGCTTATCAGCACGGGGTAGCCAAAGATGTAGTAGTTTTTGCCTTCCATCGTTACGATGTCATTCTTGGCTTTATCCTGCAAAGGCATAAAGTCGGTAAAAAGGGTGCGCTTGGACATCAAAAATTTAGCATTGCTATCATAGCCCGCGTTAAGCAGCCCGATAAGGTCAAGCACGTTCTGGGTGGACAGCGTGCCGGTCTTGGCGATGGTTACGCTGTTATCCGCGCCCCAGGTGTTGGCCTTGTCTATGCCCTTCGGTTCGGATGTGCCGGATCCAGATATTATCAAGTCCTCGACCTTGCGAGCGAGGGCTTCCGCCAGCTTGTTTACTATCCAAGTCTCAAATGCGGGTATGCTCATCGTTTTCACGGTGTCGGATATCTGCACCAGCTTGGTGATTTCATAGCCACCGAGAGATACCGTCGCAAGGGTGTCCGCCGCCGCGGTTATAGTTGCGTTCTCGGTGTGGATGGACGCGGCGTTATTAGTGCCTTCGACCGCGTACTTGACATTGCCCGCTACGGACAGCAGGTCAATTTCATTCAGCATCGGCGCGATGGTTTTCATCTTGTCAATTATCTGGTTGGCAAGCGCAGTGGGGATTACTTCTGCGCCAGTACCAGTGCCGTTACTATAAGCGCGCTTTTCTGCGTCGGTCAAGGGCAGCCCGCGTATAGCCTTAGCCCATGCGTTACGATACTCAGGTGTATTATACGGGTCAGTGGGCTTTTCGGCCTTGCGCATTATGGGCGCGCCCTCGCCATTATTGGTTATCTCCGCGATAAGCGCCTTGCGCTTTTCGGCGGCGGTAGTTATCTTCTGCTTTTCGGCAGTCAGGTTGCGCACCTCCTGCTCAAGCGCGTCAAGGTCGGCTCCATCCTTCTCAAGCTCGGCGGGTATAGCGGCCAGTCGGGCTTCAATTTCGGTCATAGTCATTTTTCATTACCTCCATTAAGATTTCAATTTTTCTTTTTTGCCTTTCGCGCTTTGCGGCCTCCGCCGCCTCCCGCTCCGCCTCCGCGGAGTAAAAAGAACGCGCGCTGATGCTTGTTGCATCGTAGGCGGGTATATCTACGGCGGCCACATCAAAAAGCCGCTTGATACCTGTGATTGTGCGTGTCCGTGTGTCGCGATTGTATTCCTCCGCGCTCACCGTAAACGCAAAGGACATTTTGTCTATATAACCGCCTTTAATTTCTTCGTACAGGCGGCGACCTTCTTCCGTGCCCGACAAGTCGGCGCTGATTTTCAGTCCCACGCTGTCCACAGTCAAGGTGAGCGTCCCGTTTTTCGTTCGCGCCACGGGTTTTCCCGTGTGGTTATAGTTCATTACCACATCGGCCATTTGTGTTTCGCTAAAGGCTCGCGCGTCAATGGATTCTTTATATTGCACCCCGTCCCATTCATACATGACGGTTGCCGAGTTAAAAATAGCCGCGTATCCCTCTACTCGGCATTCGGCTTCGTTCGCTCGCACCTCAAAGGCGCGGTACTGCCTATCATTCGTTATCATTGTCGTTCTCCGTTTCTTCCTCCGGTTCTTCCGGCTTCACCTCGCGTGGGGTCTTTGTTGCGTTGTCCGCGCTCATATATTCGCCGCGTATTACATAATCGTCGCCGCCCTCAATGTGTGGCAACTGCCATATATCGCAAGCCTGATTACGGCTGATTATGCCGCGGTCAAGCAGCGTTTGCGTCACTTGCAGTTTTGCGCTTGTCGACGCATACTGTAAGCGGTTGCTGCTAAACATGATTTCGTTGCCAAATGCTATTGCGCGGTCGCTGTACGTCATGTTGGTCATGGCAAGGCCAAGCTGCACCGCAAAGGGTTCTATTTTGCCCTCATAAAATGCGGTATAATCATCCTCATTCCATTCATTCCGCAATATTTTCTCGTTTACACCAAAGTAGCTATACACGCTATCGTTTATGGCTTGCATCTGGTCAGCATCGACTATATACGGCTTGCTGATTATTTGCTTGACCTCGGCATACTTGGTGTCAAACATCATCACGCCGCCGTTATTCGCCGCGCCAAAGTTTGATTTCACAAAGCGTTCCCGTTCCGCCTCTATGTCGTCGGGGCGAAGGGAATTTCCGAGTTTTGCCATAAATCGGATTGCCGCCGAGTTTTTTATACCAAGCTCTATGCCTTGGTTTTGTGTGTCTATAAGCTGCAAGGTAGTACGCAAGGGCGCGTTATTCTCGCCAAAAAAGTCCTGCTGATACTGAAATTGCGTCAGTACGCCAACCTTGCTAAATTCAATCGCCGCTTTCGCACCATTTGAAAATGTATACCTTAGCCACGGCTCGCCGTCGTGGTCTACCAGTTCCGTCATGCTTGGCAGTATTGGGTAGTATCCGATTATGCGCTCAAAATACTCATCGTATATCGGGACGATAAATGCGTTATTATCAACGGCAAAAATCGTTGCCACGCGATATAAAAACTGGCTCGTGTTTTGCCACGGGTTCGGGCGGTGCTGCAAAAGCCGCGCAAGCTGCTCATTGTTTGTAACCTCTGGTTTAAGCTTTGACGCATGTGTGGCGATTGCGTGTATGGCCGCGCGCGTAATTTGCGCCTCATATACTCCCCCCGAAAAAGTGGTAAAAGCCGGCGCGTATCCCGTCAGTGTCTGAAAATATCCGTCCACCGCCTTTGCTTGCGGTTTGGGGAAAAGCTTTTGAAAAAGTCCCACGGTATCCCCCCTTATATCATGTTTTCATAATCTGTTTTTTTATCTTGCAGCACTACATATGCATCAAGCAGCGCCATAAATCCGTCAATTCGCCGCGTCGGTCGGGACGTTTTGCACGGGCGGATATTGGCGTTCTTATCTTCTTCGTATGCCACATTGCTAAAATTCCATTTGTCCAGCGGGTTATCATTATAGACTATAAGCTTTGCAGCCAAATCCGCGCCAAGCGATTTCATCGGCGCGGACAGGGTTTTATATCCCTGTATCACAGGTACCATGCTTTCTGCCCCAAAGTGCCCCCGCATTTCTTCAACAAAATATGTTGCGCTCCAACTGTCGTAGCCAATCCACGGTATGTAGATGTCGTTCTGTTCCTGCTGCTCCACAAACCAGTTAACTACGTCGTGCGCATATACCTTATTCCCCGCGCACGTGCGCATAAGCCCGCGCTCTATCCACACATCATATGGGATTTTATCTTCGCGGACGCGCTTTTCTATTAAGTCCTCCGGCAGCCAATACATAGACTTGACGTATATGTGCGGGTCGCCCCGCACTTGGAAGATTACCTTTGCCGCCGTCAAGTCGGTAGTGCTTGACAAGTCCACGCCGCCTATACCGTAGCGTGGTTTAAGCCGTGTCAAGTCGTAGGTTGTTCTGTTTTCAACTTCTTCAAACGTCAGCCACGCTTCGGACGACGTTTCAGGGATGTTAAATTCCTTGCATACCAGATTTTTGACAAGCCCCGGATTGTCCTTCGCGCGCTCGACCTTTCGGGCGAGCGTTTCATAATTCTTTATTGTGCCAAGTCCGGGGTTGGCCTTCTTCCAGCAGCTGGGGTCAGTCCACTCTGCCCGTTTATCCAGTTCATATACAAAGGCTATCATTGTTTCATCGTGATAGCCCGTTGGGTCGTCGTATCCGTTTATGACGCGGCGCGCCTCGTCGTATTTCTGGTCGTATATATCCTCGCGCACGGTTCCCGCCGTTGTCGTTATGATGTTCAGCGGTTGTTCGCGCGCGCTGTTGCCGTCGATTACTACGTCATACAGTTCTTTGCCGCGCTTCCATGCAGCAAGCTCGTCCATTATGCTCCCGTGGACGTTCAGGCCGTCCAGCGTATCGCTATCGGACGCAAGCGGCCGGAATGTGGCCTCGTTAAAATCTGCTACCATTTCGCCCACAAGCGGGCGCACCCGCCGCAGCAGCACGGGTGATTTCTTCACCATGCGCTTTGCTTCTAACCATACAATTTTAGCTTGGTCTCGCGTGGTAGCCACGGCGTACACATCTGCGCCGGCTTCGCCGTCCGCAAGCATAAGGTATAGCCCGATAGCGGACGCAAGCAAGCTCTTGCCATTTTTGCGGCCAATAATCAAAATGGCCTCGCGGTATTTTCGGTTACCCTCAATATCCACAAAGCCAAACACAGTTGACAAAAAAGCTTTTTCCCAGAGTTCGAGCTGTATTTTCTGTCCGCCCAGTTTGCCCTTGCTGTGTCGGCAGTAGTTTTGTACAAAGTCTATGACATGCTGGGCGCGCTTGGGGTCGTAGTAGTATTCGCTGTTTTTGCTGTCAAGGTCGGCCACCACCTTCTTGTACGTTCGCCTTACCTTGTCGCTTACAATTTCCTCCCCGCTTTCTATTTTCGCGTAGTATTCTCGGATAGGGTTAGCGGCTGCTGACAAACGCCTCGAAGCCATCATCATCACCGCCCTTGGTGCCCAGTTCTTTTATCAGTTTGACAATTCCGTCTGCCGTTCGCGTTGCGCTGTCGGCATGCTTCGGCAGCTCTTTTATCAGCGGGTGAGCGTATAGGTTCTCGCGTCCCTTGATGTATTCTTTTGATACGGCAGCGTCCGAGTTGTTCAGCTCTTCGCGTATCATCGATATTACGCGCTGCTGTACGGCGTACATTTCTATTTGTGATATCAGCAGCGGGTTTTCTTCCAGCCCATACGTTTTCGCAAGGGCGCGCAGTTCTTCCACGCCCACTTCCTTGCTTTTCTTTTTCCTTCCCGCCATGTTATTCCATCTCCTTCTATCTTCCAAAAATTCCATGCACGACCTGCGCATTATTCGTATCTGGGGCGCCCGGTATCGACCACCCCGCTCCGTGGATTAGGATAGGGGGAGGGTCACTGTCCTGCCGTCCGGCATTATCACGCTCGGCTGCGTCTTGCCATGCACCTTGTTGTGGCAGTCTTGGCAAAGATACATCAGATTGTCGTGATTAAGCGCCACGTCCGCGTCCATAATATTTTGTGGGTCAAGTTCTTGCTTGTGATGCACTATGTATCCCTGCGCCTCGTGGCACAGTTGGCATCGCCCTCCGTCTATCGCTATGCGCTCGGATATAAAAGAGGCGCGGCACTGTCGCCACGCCTTATGGGTGTAAAAGCCCTTAGTATACTCTTTCGCCATCAGTTCTCCTGCGCTATTACAATGGCCGCTGTCGCTATGTCGTCATCAATATCTATGACGTTCGCCGTGTCCCCGCGGCTGCAATTCCACGCGGCGACTATCTGATTGCCCGTGTCATCCTTGTTTAGCACGACCACAGTTATCTGCTCCATGCCTGTGTAGTCCGCAAGATACTTTGCTATAAGGATATCAGCAATCTTTGTCTTAACGCTTTGCTTAAATTTCGCATCCGGGCTTGCGAGCGTGTACACCACAAGATTGTCCGTATCATCTATGTACCCCGCCACGGCGAATGATTTAGCCACGTCGTCATATACGTTCGTCCCCTTGCCCGTGTGCGCGATAGCGTTAACCATAAGCGCTGCCACCAGCACGCATAAGACAATAAACCACGCTTGCTTGTATATCGGCTTTTTTGCCTTTGGTGGCTTCCCCTCGCGCTCGCGCAGGATTTGCTCCGCGCAGTCTTTGCAGTATCCGCTTTTGCTAAGCCAGTCCGTCTCTTTGCCGCAATTTTTACAGTATGCCATTATGATATCCTCCCATCATGATGTGATAGGTCAATCATAATACCCAGCCGCCACGGTGTCAACTTTTTCCGCGCCTTGCCGGATACGGGCATTCCTTTACCCCGCACCGCCGCTTGCCCTTGTCATAGTGCTTGCACTCCTTGCAGGTGGCGGGTGTGTGTATCCACGTCACCCAAGCCGCCTTATTATTTCCTTCTCCCTCTCCGATAGTTCCCATATCTTTGCCGCTGCTTTCTT
>ULYR01030301.1_pt1 | contig 18009 bp, 16 predicted proteins | sample 1962341 | NCBI WGS metagenome assembly ULYR01 (sample SAMEA4835868, study PRJEB28245) | human gut metagenome | biome: gut microbiome; material: fecal sample | place: Denmark | collected 2008 | reverse complement strand
AAATTTTTTTGGCATAATAAAATATATTATAATTAATACTGGTAAAAAATAATATAAAAAACTTATATTAGTAAATAGCATTTTTCCTCCTAACATATTAAAGCTCCCAATTTCTTGGAAGCTTTATTTTTTATTGTGCTGGTCTTTCTTCTGGGAGTTCAATATCTTCTTCACCTGATTTTTGAAGCTCTTTTCCTATTTCGTTTCCAACATATTCTTTAAATGAATTGTATGTTGCAGTAGCCCAATCTTCATCTGACATTACAAAAAATATAATATTATTATAATTTGTAACATATAATTTTTCCGCTGAAACACAAATCCACTTTCTCATATCTACATTATTTAATATTTCTTCTTTAACAGTTTCAATATTTGCATTTGATTTTACTTTTAATGCTACTGCAGAATATGCTTGTGAACTCATTAATGGTTCTAATACAACTAAACTTTCTACATTTCCTGTACTTTGAATTCCTGTATATGATGTTACTAAATCTGAATTTGATACATCAATTTCTTCTGTTTCTAGTTCTGGTAATACATCTTTGTTTTTAGAATATATTGACTTTAACATACTTTTCATGTCTTTTCCTGATTCTATTTTTACAGATGTACCTCCTTTTGTTGTATTATTATTGTTTTTTACAATAACAACTCCAACAATTGCAATTATTGCAATAATTGCGATTACAATTATCGTAATCATTGTTTGTTTTTTCATTTTACTTCCTCCTTATTTATTTTAACATCATTATATAGTATCTTATTATTTGAGTCAATGGATTTTATTAACTTTTTATTTCTAAAGCAACTTGTTTATTTAATTCTTTGTTTTTCTCCGTTTGTTTTACAACTCCATAGACTATATAAAATGGCAATATCATTTGTCCAAAACTCATTATTAATGTAAAATATTTTCCAGAAATATTATATATCATTTCTATTGGTGTTCCTGGAAAGTTTTTTGATATAAACATTAAATTACTTCCAAAAATATTATTTACTATATATGCTAATACACATATACTTCCAACTAAAATAAAATAATATTTTATATCTGATGATTGAATTTCAATATATTTGGTTTTATTTATTAATAATCCTAAATAAATCATTATTCCATGAAAAGTAAAACTATGTAAACTCACTATGTGAATTGCTGGATATGTTGGTAATGATGTAGATGGATATAAAATAAATACTATTCCACCAATAATTCCTCCTGTAGCTAAAAATACATCTCCCATTCTTTTTAATTCATTTTTAGCAAATGAACTTAGTAAACCTGCATATAATAATAAACTGCAATAATATAATGGTACATAATTATTTAAGTTCTTAATACCACCTGTTATTATTTTAAATAATATTATTATGACTTCGAAAATCCACATTACAATTGTACATTTTTTTATTATTTGTTTAACTTCTTTATGTGTTTTATTTATAGTTTTTTTTAATGATATTTTTATTCCTATTATTGTTAATAATATTAATAAAAAATGTTCTTTTGTAAAGATTCCACAAGGTTCATATTCACCTTGTTTTGCAAATATTGTCATATATCTTCACCTCTCATTATGTGATTATATCAAGAAACATTTGTTTATACAATAGATTTCGATTTTTTTTACATTCTTTCCACATATTATTTATAAATTGTGGATTATGACACAAAAATTATACTTGATTTTTATTTTATTATCTATAAAATATACTTTCAAATAAAACAAAAAAGATATAAAAGATGTTCTTTTATATCTTAACTTTGGCGTAGGTGAGAGGGTTCGAACCTCCGCGCCCCTTACAGGACCTAGCAGTTTAGCAAACTGCCCCCTTCACCACTTGGGTACACCTACAATTTATATAAATAAAAGTTAGATACTCAATATCTTCATATCTAACTCTTATACTTGGCGGAGAGGGTGGGATTCGAACCCACGGTACGCTATAAACGCACGCCAATTTTCAAGACTGGTGCCATAAACCAACTCGACCACCTCTCCATGTCTCACGACATTACTAATATTACCATACTTTCATGTCGCTTGTCAATAGTTTTAATTAAAAATTTTTAAAAGTTAATTTTCTTCTTATAATTACAAGATTTAATTATTTTAATAAATCTAAAATTCTTTCTAAATCTGAATTTCCATTATATTCAATAATTATCTTTCCTTTTCTTTTTCCTTGGTCTAATTTTACTTTTGTTCCAAAAAATCCTTGAAATCTATCTTCAATATCATCATATAACATCTTATACTTTGGATCTAAATATTTTTCTTTCTTAGCTCTTAAATTCTTTTGTTCTGCTTGTCTTACAGATTCTCCTCTTTCTATCATTCTTATAGCCATTTCATATTGTCTTTTTTGATCTGTTATAGCAGCTAATGCTTTACAATGTCCTTCTGATAATTTTCCCTCTTTTACAAGTTCTAATACATCTGGTGCTAAGTTTAAAATTCTAACAGTGTTTGATACTGCACTTCTACTTTTTCCTATTCTTTTTGAAACTTCTTCTTGTGTTAAACCATATTTATCCATTAAATTTCTAATTCCTAATGCTTTCTCATATGGATTTAAATCTTCTCTCTGGATATTTTCAATCAATGCAATTTCTCTGTTTTTTTGTTCATCATCTTCTCTTATTATAGCTGGAATCTCTTCTAATCCTGCTAATTTAGCAGCTCTCCATCTTCTTTCTCCTGCAACAATTCCATAATATCCATCTTGTTTTGTTACTACTATTGGTTGAATTATTCCATATGTTTTTATTGATTTTGCTAAATCTTCTAATGCTTCTTGCTTAAATTGTTTTCTTGGTTGATCTCTGTTTGGTTCAACTTCAGTTATTTTTAATGATTTTAAATTATCATTTATTTCACTTTTTTCTTCAACAACAGTTTCTTGTGGTTGTTCATTTATTGATACTCCTCCAAAAAGAGCATCTAAACCTTTTCCTAATCCTGTTTTTTTTGTTTGTGCCATTTTATTGCCTCCTTATTATTATGTAAACTAGCTTTTGTGATTAATTATTTTTTAATAATTCTTTTGCAAATTTTTCATAAGCTTTTGCACCTTTTGATCTTGGATCATATACTGTTATTGGCATTCCATAACTTGGTGCTTCACTTAATCTAACATTTCTTGGAATAACTGTCTTATAGACTTTATCTTCAAAATATTTTTTTACTTCTTTTACTACTTGATTTGAAAGATTTGTTCTTGCATCATACATTGTAAGCAAAGCTCCTTCTATTTCAAGATTTTTGTTTAAATGCTTCTTGACTAAATTTACTGTATTTAATAATTGTCCCAATCCTTCAAGTGCAAAATATTCACATTGTACTGGAATTAATACACTATCAGACGCTGTAAATGCGTTTAATGTTACTAATCCTAATGATGGTGGACAATCAATTAATATATAATCATATTGATCTTTTATTTTGTCTAACTTTGTTTTTAACCTTTGCTCTCTTGACATCATTGAAACTAATTGGACCTCTGCCCCTGCTAAACTAATATTTGATGGACATACTTTTAAGTTTTTTATTGCTGTTTCTTGTAATGTTTCATCAAATTCTGTATCTCCAATTAATATATCATATACTGATAGTTCTACATCTTTTGAAACACCTAGTCCACTTGTTGCATTTCCTTGTGGATCAGTATCTATTAATAAGACTTTTTTTCCTTTTTTGGCTAAAATAGTACTCAAATTAACTGTTGTTGTTGTTTTTCCAACTCCCCCTTTTTGGTTTGCTACTGATATTATTTTTCCCATTTTCTACATTTCCCTTCTTTCTTATGTCTTTCTTCAATATTTTTCCTAGCACTATAATAATATAAAAAATTTGATAATAAGTCAATGTTTTTTGTATAAATTTCACAAAAAAAATTACCCCACATTTTATGTGGAGCATTTATCTTTTAATAAATTTTATTTTATTGGCTCTTTACTTGGTGTTCCAGCTTTTCTTGGATATTTAGTTGGTGTTTTTTTTGCTTTTTCTATTGTTATAATTGTTCTTCCTATATCACTTTGTGGTAAATCAAAAGTTTCTACATTTTTTATTGTTCCACCAAGAACATTTATTGCCTTTTTGGCCTGTTCAATTTCTTCTTCTGCTTCAGATGCTTTCATACATATTATTTTTCCATTTTCTTTTACTAATGGTATTAAATATTCTGACAATGTTGATAAATTTGCAACTGCTCTTGATGTAGAAATATCAAATTTTTCTCTATATTTCTTATTTTGTCCAAATTCTTCAGCTCTTGCATGAACTAATTCAACATTTTTTAAATTTAATTCATTTATTACTTCTTGTAGAAAAATTAATCTCTTATTTAATGAATCAACTAAAGTAACTTTTAATGATTCGTTCATTATTGCTAATGGTATACCAGGAAAACCTGCTCCTGTTCCAACATCAACAACACTTGATTTATTAGGAATGTCTTTATATATTGTAAGTGAATCTATAAAATGCTTCAAAATTATCTCATTTGGTTCAATTATTGCTGTTAAATTGATTTTTTCATTCCATTCAATTAACATATTCATATATTTATAAAACTTTGAAATTTGCTCCACAGAAAAATCAAACCCTAAAATCTTTGATTTTTCCTGCATTTTCTCTTTAAATTCATTTTCTTCCATGCTTTTCTCTTTATATCTCCTTTTTTTATTTTTTTGCTTTAATTGTTTGTAAATAAACTAATAATACAGATATATCTGCTGGTGAAACTCCTGAAATTCTAGATGCTTGTCCTATTGAATGTGGTCTATGTTTATTTAATTTTTGTCTTGCTTCTAGACAAATACCTTTAACTTCATCATAATTTATATCATCTGGTATTAATTTTTTCTCCATTTTTTTAAATTTTTCAACTTGCATTTCTTGTAGCTTAATATATCCATCATATTTTACTTGAATTTCAACTTCTTCTTTAACTTGTTCTGGTAATTCTGGTCTATTTTCATCAATTTCTGCAAGTGAAGCATACGTTATTTCTGTTCTTTTCAATAATTCTGCTAACTTTGATCCTGTTGTTAATTCTGATGTACCTTGTTTTTTTAAATAATTATTTACTTTTTCTGTTGGTTTTACTATTGTTTTTTGTAATCTTTCCTTTTCTTTTTCTATTAATTCTTTCTTTTCAATAAATTTTTTATATCTTTCATCAGAAATTAGTCCAATTTCATGTCCTTTTTCAGTTAAACGCAAATCTGCATTGTCTTGTCTCAATAATAATCTGTATTCAGCTCTTGATGTCATCATTCTATATGGTTCATTTGTTCCTTTTGTAACAATATCATCTATTAATACTCCAATATATGCCTCTGTTCTATCTAAAATTAATGGTTCTTTCCCCTTAATTTTCTGAGAAGCATTTATTCCTGCAATTAACCCTTGACAAGCAGCTTCTTCATATCCAGAAGTTCCATTAGTTTGTCCTGCAAAGAATAACCCATCAATTGTTTTATATTCTAATGATAATTTTAAATCTGCTGGATCTATACAATCATATTCAATTGCATATGCAGGTCTTGTAAATTCACAATGCTCTAATCCTGGAATAGTCCTATACATAGCAATTTGAACATCTTCTGGTAATGATGAACTCATTCCCTGTATATACATTTCATCTGTATCTAAACCAATTGGCTCCACAAATATCTGATGTCTTTCTTTATCTGCAAATCTAACTACTTTATCTTCTATTGATGGACAATATCTTGGTCCAGTTCCTTCTATTACACCTGCATATAAAGGTGATCTATGTAAATTTTCTCTAATAATTTTATGTGTTTCTGCATTTGTATATGTTAAATAGCAATCAACCTGATCAAAATCTACTGTTTTATCTTCAAATGAAAATGGTATAATTCCATTTTCACCTTTTTGGACTTCCATTTTTGAAAAATCTATACTTTTTCTATTTATTCTTGCTGGTGTTCCTGTTTTAAATCTTACCAATTTTACACCATTATTTTTTAAAGATTCAGAAAGTTTATTAGCTGGAAATACGCCATCTGGACCACTTTCCTTTGAATATTCTCCAATAAATATTTTTCCTCTAAGATATGTTCCACTTGCGACAATTAATGTTTTTACATTATAAATTGCTCCAATATCTGTTTCTATTGATTTAATTTTATTGTTTTCTACTTTTATGTCAACTATTTCTGCTTGTTTTATATCTAAATTTTCTTGTTTTTCTAAAGTATGTTTCATTTCCATTTGATATCTTTTTCTATCAGCCTGTGCCCTCAAAGAATAGACTGCTGGGCCTTTTGAAGTATTTAACATTTTTATTTGTATCATTGTCTTATCTATATTTCTAGCCATTTCTCCACCAAGAGCATCTATTTCTCTTACCAAATGTCCTTTTGAACTTCCTCCAATATGTGGATTACATGGCATATTAGCTACTGCCTCTAAACTTATTGAAAATACTACTGTTTTCATTCCTAATCTAGCCGCTGCAAGTGCTGCCTCACATCCAGCATGTCCAGCTCCAATTACAGCAACATCATAATCTCCTGCATAATAACTCATTTTTCTTCTCCTCTCCATTACTTTCCTAAACAAAATTTAGAAAAAATCTCATTTATTATATCTTCAGTTACACAATCTCCTGTTATTTCTCCTAAATCGTCTAAAATCTGTTTTATATATATAGTAATGATATCTATAGGCATTCCATTTAAAAATGCCTCATTTGCCATTTTAACGTTTTGAATTGCTTTTTCAATTATATTTTTATGTCTTACATTTGTTATTAATAATTCATTGTCCAAATTTATTTCATTCAAATTAAACATTTCTGTTATTCTATTATATAATTCTTCTAATCCTGTTTTATTTAATGCTGAAATTTTTAATATATTTTTTGATGCATTTTTTATTTTTTCATTATTTTCATCAATAACATTTTTTAAATCATTTTTGTTTAATAATATTATTGATTTTTTATTTTTTATTAATTTTAATATTTCATAATCTTCATCATCCAATTCTTTTGAACTATCAAATATTGCAATAATTAAATCAGCATCATTTGCTTCTTCTATTGATTTTTGAATTCCTATTTTTTCTACAGAATCCTTTGCCTCTCTAATTCCTGCTGTATCAATAAGTTTCAAAGCTATTCCGTTTATTGTAACATACTCTTCTATAGTATCTCTTGTTGTTCCTGCTATATCTGTTACAATTGCTCTATCCTCTTTTAAAATAGCATTTAACAAAGATGATTTTCCTGCATTTGGTTTGCCTATTATCGCTGTTTTTATACCATCTTTTATTATTTTACCATTATCAAATGATTTTTCCAATTTTTCTAATTTATTTTTTACTTTATTTAACATATTTCTTAGTTCATTTTCTTGAACTTCTGGTGTATCATATTCTGGATAATCAATTGTTACTTCAATATTTACTAAAACATCTAAAATATCCTGTTTTATTTGGTTTATTTCTGCTGATAAAAAACCTTCCAATTGTTTAACTCCACTTTTGGCTTCTCTTTCTGATTTTGCATTTATAACATCAATTACTGATTCTGCTTGTGCTAAATCAATTCTTCCATTTAAAAATGCTCTTTTTGTAAATTCACCTGGCCCAGCCATTTCAGCTCCATTAGCCAAGCATAATTCTAATATCTTTTTTACAACAATATTTCCTCCATGTGCATTTATTTCACACATATTTTCTGTTGTATAACTTTTTGGAGTTTTAAAATATGATACTAAAACTTCATCAATTATTTTATTATTTTCAACAACATTTCCATATTTTATTGAATATCCTTTTATTTCAGATATATCTTGTTTTGTTTTTGGAATAAATATTTTATCTAATATTTCAAATGTTTTTTCTCCACTCATTCTTATTATTCCTATTCCTCCAATGCCTGGTGCAGTTGCTATTCCTACTATTGTACTCATTTATTTCCTCCTTTATTTTTTTACATTATTTTCCTATCACTTTTTTAGAACAAATAAGAAAAAGTCAAAATTCTAAATTTAATCTTTTGATTAAAATCTGAACTTTGACTTCCGATTTTTATTTAATTATTTTTTTGTTATTACAATTCTTCTTTTTGGTTCTTGTCCAATACTTCTTGTCTCTACATTAGGATTATCTTGTAAAACACTATGTATTATTTTTCTTTCATATGCTTTCATTGGCTCAAGTGTTATCATTTTACCTGTTCTTTCAACTATTGAAGCCTTTTTCTTTGCTACTTCTTCTAATGTTTCAACTCTTTTTTGTTTATAATCTTCTATATCTAATCTAACAACAACTCTATTTTCTGATTTTTTATTTGCTATTGCTTTTAATATATTTTCTATAGAATATAATGTTTCTCCCCTATATCCTATTAAATTTCCAATATTTTCTCCATATATAGAAATATATAAACATTTATCTTTTATTTCAACTTTAGTCTTAGCTTCTGGAGATATTCTATTTAAAAATTCATTTAAAAATTCTTCAACATCTTTTTTTGCAATATTTAGTTCTTCATCTGTTGTTTCAATCTCCACTTCTTCAGGCTTTCTAGCTTCTATTTCTTTTATTTCTACTCTAACTATTTTAGGTGCTAAAATATCAAAAAAACTTTTTTTATTTTCTTCTAATATTTTAATTTCACACAATTCCCTAGGCAATTTTATTTCTTTTAATCCTTTTTCAATTGCCTCTTGTGTTGTTTTTCCTTCTGAAATTACACTTTTTGACATAGCTATTCCTCCTCATCTTTTAACATTTTGTTTAAAGCTAATCTCTCTATTATCATTAAAAGACTGTTCATTAACCAATATAAAGCAAGTCCTAATGGTGCTATTAATGCGACCGCTAAATACATAACAGGAAACATTAAATTCATATTTTTATTCATTTGAGCCATTGGATCAAATTCATCTTCTGAATTTTTCTCTTCTCCATCTTTTTTCTTTGGAGTCGGATTTGTTATTCTTAATGAAATTACTGAAACCAATACATATAATACAGGAATTATAAATGCTTTCCAATCACCACTTCTCGTTGGTATTTGAGCTAAGTTTAATCCTAAAAAATTCATATTTATATCTAAAGAATTTAATTCTTCATCATTTATTTCTGCTAAATCTGTTTTTTCTTCATTATTTTCTGAATTATTTTCAATATTCTCTGTATTATTTTCTTTTAATTTCTTTATATTATTTAATTCTCTAATAACTTCTATTTCTGGATATGCACTATCTGTACTTAAATCATTTTCTTTTACTATTTTTGTATATTTATTAATAATATTAGCATCTATTTTTTTCATATATGTTAATGGTGATCTAACAAGATAGAAAACTGCAAATAATAGTATTATTTGAACAATTCCACTAAAACATCCACTAAATGGACTCATATTTTCTGTTTTGTATAATTCCATTGTTGCTCTATTTAGATTTTCTGGATCATTTTTATATTTGAATTGTATTTCTTTAAGTTTATTTTGTATTTTCGTGGTCTTTTTCATTGTTTTTTGCTGTTTTATTGATAATGGTAATAATATTATTTTTATTAAAATTGAAAAAATAATTATTGCCAGACCATAATTATTAACTATATTATAAATAAAATTCAAAATATATCCAAATAAATTTGCAAATGGTGCTATCATATCTGCCCCTTTCTATTTTAATGGGTCATATCCTCCCTTTGAGAAAGGATTACACTTTAAAATTCTTTTTCCGCCTAACATACATCCTCTTAATACACCATATTTTTCAATGGCTTGTTTTGTATATTCTGAACATGTTGGGTAATATTTGCATCTTATATTTTTTGCTACAAAAAATTTTGAGATATGTTTTTGATACCATTCAATAAAATATATACATATTTTTTTCATAGTAAATACTCCTCCTAATTAAGAAATAATATTTGCTTTCTTAAAAGTATTTTCCATTTCGTTTATTATATCTATATATTTCATATCATTTATATCTATATCTTTTTTTAATAAAACAACTATACTATAGCCATTTATAATCTTTTCTTCCAAATTTTTATAAGCTTCTCTTATAAGTCTTTTTGCTTTGTTTCTTTGGAAAGCTTTTCCATTTTTTGTGCTAACTGCTATACCTAGTGTTTTGAAATTTTTTCCATTTTTTAATATTACAATTTTTAGTTGTTTACCTATGTAGAAACGACCTTTTGTTAGAACTATTTTAAATTCATAGTTTTTCTTTAACATTACTGTCTGCTTCATTTTCTAACATCCCTTTCGTCACTTTTAAGGTACAATTACTTTTAAATTCTAGGAATTTTTCCTAGAATCTAAAACATTGTTAATTTAATTATGCACAAATCTTTTTTCTTCCTTTTGCTCTTCTTGCTTTTAATACATTTCTTCCTGATTTTGTTGACATTCTTTTCATAAATCCGTGTTCTCTTTTTTCTTGTCTATTTTTTGGTTGGAATGTTCTTTTCATTACTATGCACCTCCTATTTGTTTTTTATATATTAATTCCTTTTTAAAGGAAATTATTGTTACAAAATAACAAGTAAATCGATTATACACCACGATTCCAGCTTTTGTCAATAGTTTTTAAAAATTTTAAAGTTTTTGAACTTTTTTTATGTAAAATGTTGATTTTACATAAAAAATATAGTATAACAAAAAAACCAAATATTTTGTAATAATTTTGTAATAATTAATAAGTTTTCAACAATTTTTATAAAGTTATCCACAATTTTTTAAAAATTATCCACAATTCTATTGACGAAATTTGTAGTAATTTGATATTATAGAAGAAACTTAGGAAATCAAACTTTTATAAAATTATATCGAAATAAATGTTTGTAAAAAATAATAGGTTTATTACATAAATATTACAGAGTTATCCACACCTGTGGAAAACTCTGTGGATAACTTATGTTTAATATAAATATTTTTGAAAGGATGTTTTGAATATGCAAAGCGAAAATGAAGAACTTTTTAGGCAAGCCAAAGAACTTATCAAAGCAGAATTATCCTCAATTGCATATGATACATGGATTTCACCTTTAAAAATCTTATCAATAGATGATGATAAAATTACAATCAGAGCTAATACTGATTATAATGCTGATTTTTTAGGAAAAAGATTCGGAGATTTAATTATAAACACTTTCAAATACTTAACAAACAAAGAAAGGGCATTAACAATTATCTACAATGATGAAAAAACAAATAGGGAAACAATAAATGATGTTGCTACACCTTCTGATTCTGAAAAAGAATTAGAAGCTGAAATAGAACTTTCAAATAAAGTTTTAAACCCAAAATATACATTTGATACTTTCGTCGTTGGAAATAATAACAGATTTGCGCAAGCTGCAGCTTTAGCTGTTGCAGATAAACCTTCAGAAGCCTATAATCCATTATTTTTATATGGAGGTGTTGGATTAGGTAAAACTCATCTAATGCATGCAATAGGGAATAGAACATTAAAAAACTTTAGAAATTTTAAAATTTTATATGTAACTTCTGAAAAATTCACAAATCAAATGATTAATGCTATAAAAGACAATAAGATGGAAGTATTTAGAAATCAATATAGAAAAATCGATGTATTACTTATTGACGATATTCAATTCATTGCTGGAAAAAAGCAAGTTCAAGAAGAATTTTTCCATACATTTAATGAACTGTATGAAGAAAAAAAGCAAATTATTATTTCAAGTGATCGTCCACCAAAAGAAATTCAATTACTTGAAGATAGGTTAAAGTCAAGGTTTGAATGGGGATTACTTGCAGACATATCTTGTCCAGATTATGAAACAAGATTAGCTATTTTAAGAAAAAAAGCACAAGATGAAAAAATTGCAGTAGATGATAGTATTTTAGCAAATATTGCAACAAAAATTGAATCAAATATTAGAGAATTAGAGGGTGTTTTCAATAAAATGATAGCAAGAGCTTCATTAATGCACAGTCCTATAACAATAGAATTAGCAGAAAATACCATTAATGAATTTAAAGCTGAAAGTGAAAAAGTACTATCTTCTGATTATGTAAAAGAAATAGTATCTAAATACTTTAGTGTAGACAAAAATGATTTATCTAGCAATAAACGTTCAAATGAAATAGCTTTTCCACGACAAATTGCAATGTATTTATGTAGAGATGTAGCAAATATGTCTTATCCTAAGATAGGAGAAGACTTTGGAAATAGAGATCATTCAACAGTAATGCATGCATGTAAGAAAATTGAAAATGAAATAAAGGAGAAAAATAACACAAGATTAATTGTGGAAAGTGTGAAAAACATAATTATAAATGGAGAACAATAGAAAATTAAATAGATTGATGTCGATTTTTGAAAATATGTTCTCCAAATCGTTTGTTTGGTTACAAAAAAGTTATCTCTACTTAGGGAACAGCTTGATTGGTTATCCACAAGTAAATGTGGATTGAGTGTTAATAAACTGTTAATAACTCAATTATCCACATTTTAAAAAATTTGTTGTGGACAAAAATCAAAGTTATCCACTAAGTTATACACATGAAAAAAGCCTACGGATTACAAGTTTCCACATAGTTTTCCACATTATCCACAGGACCTAATACTACTACTACTAATTATATTTATATTATTATTATAATTAATATAAATCGACAAGTTTTTTGAAAGAAAGGTGTTAAAAATGAAAATTGTTTGTTATAAGGATACACTCCTTAAAGCATTAAATTCCGTAATAAAAGGAGTAGCTTCAAAAACTACAAATCCTATATTAGAAGGAATACTTATACAAACTAATGAAAATCAAGTAAAATTAACTACATATGATATGGAATTAGGAATTGAATATATTATAGATAGTGATGTTAAAGAACAAGGAAGTACAGTTGTTAATGCTATAATGTTTAGTGAAATTATAAGAAAATTACCAGATTCAGAAATTTATATTACATTAAATTCTAATAATTTGTTAGAAATAGAATGTGAAGGAGCATTATATAAACTTACAACAATGAATCCTGACGAATTTCCAGAATTACCAAAAATAGAAATAGAAAATTCAATTGATTTAGAACAGAATATGTTAAAAAATATGATAAGAAAAACAATATTTGCTGTTAGTACAGAAGAAAACAGACCTATATTCACAGGTTGTTTATTCGAAGTGGAAAACAATAAGTTAAATGTTGTTGCTGTAGATGGTTTTAGACTAGCATTGAGAAGTATTTATTTACCAGTAAAAGTAAATGATTTTAAAGCTGTTATCCCAGGAAAAACATTAAATGAAATAAATAAAATATTATTAGATTCATTTGATCATGTAAAAATAGGAATTGCTAAAAATCAAGCATTATTTGAAATGGAAAATTGTAAAGTTGTTACAAGAACATTAGATGGAGAATTTTTAAATTATAAATCAGTTATACCAAGTAATTGGGAAACAAGAATTAGAGTAAATAAAAATAGTTTACAAGATAGTTTTGAGAGAATTAGTTTAATATCAGCTTCATCTATAGAAAAAGAAAAAAAATATCCTGTAAAAGTTTCTGTTGATATTGGAAAAATAACAATTTCTTGCACAAACCAAACAGGTGAGGCTAAAGAAGAAATATATATTTCAACAGAAGGAAAAAATATTGAAGCTGGATTTAATCCAAAATATTTCTTAGACAGCTTAAAAGCAATAGATGACGAGGAAGTTTTTGTTGAATTTGGAACAAGCATTTCACCATGTTTAATAAAATCAGTAGAAAATAGTGAATATGTTTACATGATTTTACCAATAAGATTAAAAGAATAATAATAAACAATAAAAAATTGGTCAGATTTGCTATCTGACCATTATTCATATAAAATGGCAAAAAAATGGCACGTGAGAATCAAAAATAAGACGTTTTAATTTTTTTATGATATAGTTTTATAGGTAGAAATATTAAAAAATTTTTAAAATTAAAATAAAAATTCAAAAAAAATAAAATTAATTTTATAAAAATTCATTAAAAATTGATATTTCAACGAAAAAACCATAAAAAACGACGCACGAAAATCAAAAATAAGGCTTTTTTATTTTTTAAAAATAAAGTTATAAACCTAAAAAAAAATAAAATAATAAAAAATATAAAAAAAATAAAATAAAAATAGTAAAAAAAATAAATAATTATACACAAATGGAGAATAAAATGTGGATAAATGAGATTAAATTAAGCAATTTTAGAAATTATAATTATCAAGAAATTAAATTACACGAAAATATAAATGTATTTTATGGAGAAAATGCACAAGGAAAAACCAATATTATTGAGTCAATATTTTTAAGTAGTATTGGAAAGTCTTTTAGAACAAGTAATGAAAAAGAATTAATAAGATTTGGAGAAGAAAAAGCAGTATCTGAAATATATTTTCAAAAAAGTGATAGAGATGGAAAAATAAAAATTGAAATTAATGATAAAAAAAACATATATTTAAATGGAATTAAATTAAAAAAGCTTAGTGAACTTTTAGGAAATATAAATATAGTAATATTTACACCAGATGATATAAATATTTTAAAAGGTGGACCTCAAAATAGAAGGAAATTTTTGGATATTATGATTAGTCAATTAAGACCAAACTATATGCATTTACTTACTTTATATAAGCAAACACTTGAGCAAAGAAATAATTATTTAAAACAAATAAAATTTGAGAATAAACCAGAAAATATGTTAGATATTTGGGATGAAAAATTAGTAGACTATGGAATAAAAATATATGAATATAGAAATGAATTTATTGAAAAAATTCAAAAAAAAATAAAAAATATTCATTTTAATATTACACAGGAAAAAGAAAATATAGAAATTAAATATTTTTCTGATGCAAGTACTAGACAAAATTTCATAAATGAGTTAAAATCAAAAAGAAAGTTAGATATTATTAAAGGATTTACTACAAAAGGAGTACATCATGATGATTTTTTAATATATTTAAATGATAAACAAGTAAATATATATGGTTCACAAGGCCAACATAGAACAGCAATGTTATCTTTAAAGTTATCTGAATTACAAGTAATTTATGATGATATTGGAGAATATCCAATATTATTATTAGATGACTTTATGTCTGAATTAGATGAAAAAAGAAGAAAAAACTTTTTAGAAAATATAAAAAATATTCAAGTTATAATAACATGTACTGATAAAATAGTACTTGAAAATTTAAATTATTTTTTATATAATGTTGTTGATGGGAAAATAATAGAAAAAGAAAAGTAAAAATATACTTGAAAATTTTTACAATTTTAATAATATAGAACTAACAAAAAGAAAGGAATGGAGATAATGGAAAAATACGAACACAAGTATGGGGCAGAACAGATTCAAGTATTGGAAGGATTAGAAGCAGTAAGAAAAAGACCTGGTATGTATATTGGTAGTACATCTGTTAGAGGCTTACATCATATGGTTTATGAAATTGTTGATAACTGTGTTGATGAAGCATTGGCTGGATATTGTACTGAAATTAATATTGTAATAGAACCAGGAAATATAATGAGTGTAGAGGATAATGGTAGAGGAATACCAGTAGAAATACATCCAAAAACACATATATCTACTGCAGAAACTGTTTATACAGTTTTACATGCTGGTGGAAAATTTGGTGGAGATAGTGGTTATAAAGTTTCTGGTGGATTACATGGTGTTGGTGCATCTGTTGTAAATGCATTATCAAATTGGGTTGAAGTTACAATTCAAAGAGATGGTGGAATTTATCAAATGAAATTTGAAAAAGGAAAAACAGTAAAAAAACTTGAAAAAATTGGAAATTCTAAAAAAACTGGAACAAAAGTTAGATTTCTTGCTGATGATACAATTTTCGAAACTCAGGAATTTGATTATGATGTATTAGAAACAAGATTTAGAGAAATGGCTTTTTTAACCAAAGGATTAAAAATAACATTTGAAGATAAAAGAAATCCAGAAAAGCAAAAAAAAGTTGAATTCTGTTTTGAAGGTGGATTAAAATCATTTGTTGAATTTTTAAATAAAAACAAAGAATGTTTACACAAAGATCCAATTTATATTGAAAAAGATGGAGAAGTTCCTGTTGAAATTGCAATGCAATATACAACAAGTTATTCTGAAAATATTTATACTTTTGTAAATAATATAAATACAATTGAAGGTGGAACACATCTTGAAGGATTTAAAAGAGCATTAACAAAAGTATTTAATGATTATGCAAGATCACATAATTTATTAAAAGATAAAGATGCAAATTTACAAGGTGAAGATATAAGAGAAGGAATAACTGCTGTTGTTTCTGTAAAAGTAAAAGAACCACAATTTGAAGGACAAACAAAAACAAAACTAGGAAATAGTGAAGTTACAGGAATTGTTCAATCAATGGTAAATGAAGCGTTAGCAACATTTTTAGAAGAAAATCCAAATGTTGCAAAAGCAATATTAGAAAAATGTGTGAGTGCTGCAAGAGCTAGGGAAGCAGCGAGAAAAGCTAGAGAATTAGTTCGTAGAAAAAGTGCTCTTGAAACAACAACACTTCCTGGAAAGTTAGCTGATTGTAGTAGTAAAAATGCAGAAGAGTGTGAAGTTTACATAGTAGAGGGAGATTCTGCTGGTGGAAGTGCAAAACAAGGAAGAGATAGAAAATTCCAAGCAATATTACCATTATGGGGAAAAATGTTAAATGTTGAAAAAGCAAGAGCTGACAAAATATACGGAAATGATAAATTAAATCCGGTAATAGTTGCTGTTGGAGCTGGTATTGGAAAAGATTTTGATATCACAAAAATAAGATATGGAAAAGTTATAATAATGGCAGATGCCGATGTTGATGGTGCACATATCAGAACATTAATGTTAACATTTTTCTTTAGATATATGAGACCACTTATTGAAAATGGAAATGTTTATCTTGCTCAACCACCATTATATAAATTAGCCAAAAAAGGTATGGAAGATATTTATTGTTATACTGATGAAGGACTTGATAAAGCATTTGCAGAATTAGAAGCCAAAGGAATTGCAAGAGAAAGTTTATCTTTACAAAGATATAAAGGTTTAGGTGAAATGAACCCTGAACAATTGTGGGAAACAACAATGAACCCAGAAAAGAGAACATTAATTCAAGTAACAATGGATGATGCAATAAAAGCAGACGAAACATTTACTCTTTTAATGGGAGATGAAGTTGAACCAAGAAGAGACTTCATTGCACAAAATGCAAAATATGTAAAAAATCTTGATATATAATTTGAAATGTATAGTTTTATAAAAAATTAATAGCTAAGAGAAAAAACATCTCTTAGCTATTATCTATAAAGCTAATAATAATCTTAACTCAAACTAATATACATAATATTTTAATCTAATGTATATTACTATACAAATAAACTATATACCACATATATTAATCAGTTGCTCGACTATAAATACAATAGTAGAAACTATATTCATCCCTAAGGACTAGTAACAATACCATATACTGCAAGTATAATCTTAGTTCAAATACATAACATATAATTTAACCATATAACTAAAGATGAATTAATAAAAGTTTATATTATAAAAATTTAAAATTCATCATGAAAATATAGCTTACATATACATTATATATTCTTATCGCCGACATATATTAATCTACTTCAATAAACTAATATATATCTTTGCTCGAATAATAATAAACTAATTTATAATCTATTATTACTCTTCACTCAACTAATATTAACCTTATACACATATTATGTTCAAAAACTTTTTTATTATACATTAAACTAAAAAAATTTTTTGTATTGTTTTGTCGAAATGTTTTTCTTGACAATTGACAAAAAGATAGTATAATAAAAACATAAAATTTAATTCTTGAAATTTTAAAGTCAAAAATTTTTTATTCTATAAATGTGAGGTGAGAAAAATTAATTCAATACAAAAATGGATTCCAATAGAAAAAATTTTAGAAAAAGGAATTATAAAATTAAAGAAAAATAAATATATAAAAATCTTAAA
>ULYR01067353.1_pt1 | contig 18156 bp, 11 predicted proteins | sample 1962341 | NCBI WGS metagenome assembly ULYR01 (sample SAMEA4835868, study PRJEB28245) | human gut metagenome | biome: gut microbiome; material: fecal sample | place: Denmark | collected 2008 | reverse complement strand
ACAACTCGCTTTGTTTTGAATTCATCGAACTCACGTTATTTATCAGCAGAGTTTATAAAATGTGTGCAAAATTACTTATTTTACAGCAAATAACAAAGAACATATAGCATAATGACGCTGTGAGACAGCATATTATATGTTTCCGGCGTCGCTTCGGGAACAATAATGAGGCAAAAGACACGACAGCGCACAACACATAAAAATGCGCCGGGCGGGTGGTAAACCGGTGTGCGTCACAACCATCGTCTTCCCCATAACGGAGCTGAGCCCGCAGGATTTCTGACTGCCGGTCCGGATAAAAAACAAGTCGGGACACACGTCCTGAAACGCGCGTCCCGACTGAATATGCATGTAAGAAAAACTATTTCACCATAACCTTACGCACCGAACCGTCGCTCATGCGTACAATGTTGATGCCCTTCTCAGGCGATTCCAACCGGCGTCCGTCGAGCGAATAGCGTCCTGTCTCGCGCAGCTCACCCGCAACGGTTGCATTGTCGATGCCCGTAACGTCGAAACCTTCGATGGTGTTGAAGCGGTTCCAAACGTCAGCATTACGATAAGCATTCTCACTGCCCTGCGGCACATACAGCGTTGCGTCCTGCAGGTCATCCGGGAATGCGTAATAATACAGCTCTATTGGAGTGCTGTTGAACACGCGACATTCCTTCAGATTTCTTGACTCATAGAACGCGCTGCCAGAGTATATATTCTGTAAAGTTGACGGCAGCGAAACCGTCTCGAGCTTTTCTCCGAAAGCCACCTCAGCCATATCCTCGTATGCCGAAGCCTTTGCAGCCGACTTGGCATAATCGTCGCGGGCCACACCTATCGACACGCAGCCTTCGGGTATCACGGCATTTACCAGAGCAGGCGGAGCAGCCAACACAGCGGTTTTATGCTTGTCGTAGAGTATTCCGCCCTGCGAAGCGAACACCTGATTGTCTGGCGACACCTCAAAACTTGCTGTAACGTCGCTGAATCTATAAGCATCCCATCTCTCAACAGATGCCGGCACATAGACTGAAGTTACAGGCAGATCCTCAAAAATGTTTGGCATGAAAGTCAGTCCTTCACCGAGCTTGACATCGCTAAGCGATAGACAAGATCCAAAGACGTTGCTTCCCATTTCCTTCAATGATGCAGGAATGTTGACAGACTTTAGACGTGTGCAATAATAGAAAGCCATACTCTCCATCTTTTCAAGTCCTTCGGGCAGTGTCACCTTCTCGAGTGAAAAGCCTCCTACAGTCTGATTACCGGCTGAGAACGGAGCAAAGGCTTCCTTGCCTATGGATTTTGTACCCTCCTTTATTACTATCTCCTTGGGAGTACCGGCAAGACCTATCGCCGTTGTTCCGGCATAGATGACGCCCGGCTCATGGTTGAGAAGCCACGGAGTATCAAAGAAGGCTGTGCTCTCGGCAGAAGCATTGCCGGTGAAAATCACCTCTGAGAGATTCTTGCAGTGTGCGAACGACGCATAAGAGACGTAGCATCCGTCAGGTATTGTCACCGATGTTATTGCCGTGCCATAAAAAGCCGACGGAGAGATCTCAACCGTACCCTCAGGCAGTACCACCTTGCCGGTGATGGCAGGAGGAACACATTCTACACTCCATCCGCTTTTGCCGAAGAACGTATCATACTCAGGGAGCATGCGCATCAACACTCCGGCGGCAGCCATATACGTTTCGTTCGGCGTAGGCATGGTGATGGACGCGAGCTTCTTCATGCCAAACAAGAACGGTGTATTCTGGTGAGGCTCGAATGCCTCATCATCCACCGGTACTTCAACAGCCTTGATATACGAAAGATCTGACCGGAGAGCAATCTCGGTCATTCCTCCCGCCACGTCAACGAGAGTGCTTCCACCCATATTTTCGTTTGCCGTATAGATGGCGTTTCCGTCCGAATAAAAGATGTTATTATTTCCCGATACCGAAAGGGATACCAGATTTTCGTGATTCACGAAGAACATATCAGGAATGTAAACCACGTCATCCGGCACAACATACTCTGTCCTGCTGTCAGGCATGAAATTTATTCCACGGCCTTCCACTGTTTCATTATTGACATATACCTCCATGTTTACGTAAATAACATTGTTCGATGAAGAATATATACCGCCTTCTCCTACGCTCACATTGTCGAGAGAAGGACAGTTCTCAATGCCAAGAGATGTCATGGATGACGGGAAATAAGCTGTAGTGAGAGAAGGCATATTGTTCAAAGATATACCCTCAATTCCCTTTCCAAAGACAATCTCCTCCACATTAGGCATATCCGAAAGATCGATGGACGAACCTCCCCATCTGTCTTTCGCTCCGTCAGCCAGAGTCACCTTTCCACGCACATTACGAGGCAAGCATATCATGTTGACAGTGCTCCTCTGGTAAAGTGCACCGTCCTGAGCAAAGAAAGCAGTGTTGCCTTCATCAACCGTGATGCTCTCCAACAGGTCGCAATGTTCAAAAGCATACGACTGATAAAGAATCTCGGTTATCGTAGCCGGAAAGGAAACTGTCTTTAGTTTCGTTTTGTAACTCACGGCGTCGCAGTCCACTTTTGTGACAGTATAGACTGTGCCTTCATAACTCGTCTCACTCGGGAGAGCTAAATTTTCCACATCACCCGGGGTCGCCAGCAATGTTACGGTATGCTTTTCGGCATCGTTCACTTCATAGCGGTATCCGTCTATGTAAAAATTCTGACCGCTGACTGCCATTGACCACATCGAGATGCAGACAATTGATAATAAATAAGTAAATTTTCTCATAAAACTAAACTTGTTTTTAATTCATCTCATGAAAGGTTTTTATATTCTCAAAAATTCAATCTCCATAGATTTTAAAACAATCACAAAGATAGTTAATATCTATAAACGAGACGTCAATAAAACGTAAAACAATGTTAAATAAGAAAATTTTTCTTTCATAGCATAACGGTGAAACAGAATACATCATCATTTATTTAGAATAAAATCCGTAAGTTTGCAATGTCGTTAAGACACCTCTTATAATTATGAACAAGATAAACTATCAGCTCAGACTTGACGAGATAATAAAGCGCCACACGGCAGCCGGGGAGACGCCTACGCTGCTGCTGCACAGTTGTTGCGCGCCGTGCAGCAGCTATACCATAGAGTATCTGTCGCAGTATTTCCGCATCACGGTGCTCTATTACAACCCGAACATATCGCCCGAATCGGAGTATGACCACCGCATAGAGGAGCAACAGAGGTTCATCAGCGAACTGAAGACGGTGAACCCCGTGAGCTTCGTGGCCGGCGAGTACGACCCGCAGACGTTCTACAACGCCGTGCGCGGACTGGAGAACGAGCCGGAGGGCGGAGCAAGATGTATGGTGTGCTACCGCATGCGGCTCGAACGCGCGGCGCAGATGGCTGCCGAGCTCGGACTCGACTACTTCACCACAACGCTCACAATAAGCCCGCTGAAGCGTGCGGACAAGATAAACGAGATAGGCGAAGAGATAGCCGCGCAGACCGGAGTGAAGTTTCTGCCGTCCGACTTCAAGAAGCGTGGCGGATATCTGCGCTCCATAGAGCTGTCGCGCGAATACGGACTCTATCGTCAGAACTATTGCGGCTGCGTGTTCTCCAAACGTCAGTCGGAAGAACGCAACAACAAGTAAGCATGGACAACTCATCACCCATACTGGCACTCACACGCCAACGCATGCTGCTGCAGATGGAGTATGCCTGCGAGAAGGAGAACTTCCGCAAGCAGACCGAAGCCTTCGGCATAAAGCGGAAGGTGAAGCGCGGCGACGCGTGGTATCCCGTAAAGACGGGACGCACATACTATAACTCACTCAACCAGGAGGTGCTCGAGATAATAAGACAGGACGAGAGCGACATAGAACACAACTTCGAGTATGGCCGGCCGGTGTGCTTCTTCACAATAAACGAGCACGCCAAAGGCGACGAGAAGCACATACGCTATTTCCCGTTCACTGCCACGGTGAGCTTCGCCGAGGCCGACAGGATGGTCGTGGTGATGCCGGAGAGCAGCCGGATACTCGAACTGCAGCGCAGCGAGACGCCCATAGGCATACAGCTTTCGTTCGACGAGACATCGTACAGACTCATGTTCGAGGCGCTCGACCGCGTCATCAACGCCCGCTCAGGACGCCTGGCCTATCTGCGTGACCTGTTCTACTCGGGCATGAAGGCGGGACGATTCACGTTCGGTCCGACGCGCTTCCCGTGGCTGAACCCGTCTCAGGAGCACGCCGTAAACGAGATGATGGTGGCTAAGGACGTGATGGTGGTGCACGGGCCTCCGGGCACCGGCAAGACCACAACGCTCGTCGAGGGAATCTATGAAACGCTGCGGCGCGAGAATCAGGTGCTGGTATGCGCACAGAGCAACATGGCGGTGGACTGGATTTCGGAGAAGCTTGTAGATCGCGGACTGAACGTGCTGCGCATAGGCAACCCGACACGCGTGAACGACAAGATGCTCTCATTCACCTACGAACGGCGCTTCGAGGCTCATCCTGACTATCCGCAGCTGTGGAGCATACGCAAGGCCATACGCCAGCTGCGCAAGCAACGCCGACGCGGCGACGACTTCCACCAGAAGCTGGAGAGGCTGCGCAGCCGTGCCGTGGAGCTGGAACTGCGCATAAACAACGACCTGTTCAGCGATGCGCGCGTCATAGCATCGACCCTGACGGGCTCGGCAAACCGTCTGCTTGAAGGCATGAAGTTCGGCACTCTCTTCATAGACGAGGCGGCACAGGCACTCGAGGCTGCGTGCTGGATAGCCATAAGGCGCGCCACACGTGTGGTGTTTGCAGGCGACCACTGCCAGCTTCCGCCTACCATAAAGAGCATGGCGGCACTGAAAGCAGGACTGGGTACCACGCTCATGGAGCGCATCGTGGAGCGCAAGCCTGAGGTGGTGACGCTGCTCACGGTGCAGTATCGCATGAACGAGGAGATAATGCGTTTCCCCAACGAGTGGTTCTATCACGGACAGATAACCACCGCGCCACAGATAAAATACCGCGGAATACTCGACCTCGACTGCCCAATGACGTGGATAGACACGTCAGCACTCGAAGGCAAGGAGGAGTTTGTGGGCGAGAACTTCGGCCGCATCAACCGACAGGAAGCCGAGCTCACCGTCGCCACTCTCATATCCTACTTCAGCAAGATAGGCAAACAGCGGTTGCTCGACGAGAGCATCGACGTAGGCGTAATATCGCCCTACCGCGCACAGGTGCAATATCTGCGGCGGCTGATAAAGAAAAACGAGTTCTTCAAACCCTACCGTCACCTCATCTCCGTGAACACCGTTGACGGATTCCAGGGACAGGAACGCGACGTGATAGTAATCTCGCTGGTGCGTGCCAACGACGAGGGTCAGATAGGATTCCTGCGCGACCTGCGACGGATGAACGTGGCGATAACCCGCGCAAGGATGAAACTCATAATCCTGGGCGACACTGCCACGCTGACAAGGCATCCATTCTACAAGAAACTATACGAACACATAATGAAGGCTAACCGCCCATACGGCGACACGACAGCCTCAACGGACGACAGCGGAAGCGGCGAGACCGCCATCGGCGACGCCACGGAAACAAACACTCAAACACCCGAATTATAATAAAACAGACAGAACATTATGCTTCAACGTGACTATATACTGCGACTCATACGCGAGTTCATGGCAGCTCTCGAACGCATGCTCGAGAAAAAGGAAGTGGCCGACCGGCGCGAGGAGATAAAACAACTCTACGAACAATATGTAGGTCCTTACGCACTCTACCACAACGCGACAATCGACGAAGTGCTGCTCGCACTGGCAGGAATGGACGAGGAACAGCGTCTGCCGCGCATGGAGATGCTTGCCGAACTGTTCTATGCCGAGGCCGACACCGTGTCGAATCCGGAGCGCGACTTCCTTCTGGAGAAGGCTTTCGCGCTGTTCAGCATCATCGAACGGGATGGAAAGACATACTCGCTGAAGCGCAGATGGAAGATGCAGGACATACAAGAGAGAATATCAAACGGACAAACCGGCAAGACCAAGACAGATGAAAATATTCTTCAATCATAAGGAAGAGCTGTGGAACTCGTGGTCGCACGCGGCAGGAATCATCCTGGGCGTGGTGGCAGGAGCGGTGTTCATAGCCTGGTGTCTGCACACCGGCAACATCTGGGCAACCACCGGCATCATTCTCTATCTGTTCGGAATGTTGTGCTCATACGTGGCTTCCACCGTATATCATTCGCTCAGCGCATGGTCGAAATGGAAGGAACGGCTGCGCCGCTGGGACCACGCCGCAATCTACTGGCACATCGCCGGATCCTACTCGCCCATCACTCTGATAGCCCTGCGTGAGTGTGGTGCATGGGGATGGGCACTGTTTGTGTTCATCTGGACGGCTGCCATAGCCGGCACAATCATGAGTTTCCTGCGGCTGAAAGACCACAGCCACGTGGAGACAATATGCTTCGTGGCAATGGGTCTGAGCGTGCTCGTAGCGTTCAAACCGCTTATCGACAGCGTGAGCGACGTGTCCATGGCGTGGCTCATAGCCGAAGGCGTGAGCTACATCACCGGTGCAGTGTTCTACAGTCTGAACAAACGCAGGTTCATGCACACGGTGTTCCACTTCTTCGTTCTGCTCGGATCGGTGTGCCATATATTCGCCGTATGGCACATACTCATGACTTATCTTTAAACAAAATCATCCTGACTGCTTATCTGTTCACAACCTACAATGTAATAAAAACACTAAAACAATCTTCTCAGACATGACAAAGACAAGGACCATATTGCTCATGCTGATGCTTGCCATCGTGGCAGGCACGGCACATGCACGCGGCAAAGGCAAGACACCGGCCGACAAACAGCCGAGAATAATAAACATCATCAACTTCATACGTCAGACCGACTACCGCGTGGAAGACGCCGACCGTAAGCTCTACGAGACGGTTTGCCGGCAGGTGGAGCTGGTAAACCGTTACAATCTTCCGGCAACATTCCTGCTCGAATACGACGCGCTCATCAATCCGCTGTACCAGAATCTGCTGAAGACAAGGCTGAAAAAAGGTTCGGAGATAGGCGCATGGTGGGAGCTGACACAACCGCAGATTGAGGCGGCGGGACTGAAATGGCGCGGCGAATATTCGTGGGTGTCGCACGCAAACATAGCTTTCAGCACAGGATACACCAAGGAAGAGCGCGAGCGTCTGGTGGATGTCTATATGCAGAAGTTCAAGGAGATATTCGGATATTACCCCAAATCGGTGGGCTCATGGTTCATCGACGCTCACACTCTGGCATATATGCACGACAAGTATGGCATAGAAGCGTCGTGCAACTGTAAGGACCAGATAGGCACGGACGGCTACACTCTGTGGGGAGGATACTGGAATCAGGCCTACTATCCCAGCCGACTCAACGCATACATGCCTGCCCAGACAGCCGAAGGACAGATACCGGTGCCCATCTTCAGGATGTTGGGCAGCGACCCGATATATCAGTATGACGACGGACTGGGCAACGAACGGCAGGGCGTAATATCGCTCGAGCCGGTCTATCCGCACACCGGAATGAACCGCAAATGGGTGGATTATTTCTTCGACGCACTCACCGACGGCCCGTGTCTTGCCTTCGGATATGCACAGGCAGGACAAGAAAACTCGTTCACCTGGGACAATATGCGCAAGGGACTCGAGATGCAGATGCCGCTCATCGACTCGCTCCGACGTGCCGGACGACTGCGTGTGGAGACGCTCGGCGAGTCGGGACGATGGTTCAGAAAGAACTTCAAGCTCACTCCTGCCACGGCTGTCACCACGGTGAGCGACGTGCGTGGCGAAGGCAACAAGACCGTATGGTACGACAGCCGCAACTATCGCGCCAACCTGTTATGGGAGAAGGGACGGTTCAGATTCCGCGACATACACTTGTTTGACGAGCGTTTCAAGTCGGAATATCTCGACAAACCGGGCACGGGCAACCAATTTCTTTTCTACACGCTGCCCGTTATCGACGGCTTCATGTGGAGCAAGGGCGACGACCGCGCGGGACTTATGATTGTGAAAGTGAATGATGACGGAAGCACGGAGGAGCTCCGTCTCGATAATCCTACGGTGAAGGAGCGCGGCAAAAGTGTGCTCGAAGTGAGCGGCACCGACCAATACGGCCACACATTCGGCATCGTCCTGCGCGACGACCGAATAGAAGTTAGCTCGCCCGACGCCGGCAACGACGACGCTTGGGCACTGCAACTGCACTCCGCTCCCGATGCTCCGCTGCCCTTCACAACAATCGGCGACAAGTCTGTCGAAGCCGTATTCCGCGGCTATTCCTACTCCGTAGGCTGCTCGAAGGGCTGTTTCAAGGAAGTGGATGACAACGGAAACCGCACCATCCGCATCTGTCCGGACAGGGGAAAGATAGTGATTGACTGTGCCCGATGAACCTGACAGAATGTCAATAATTGAGCCGCGAGCGCTCAAAAACACGCCCTTAGACGATGAATAGCAACGCATACGACAGGGTTGTGTAAACAATTCGGAAAGTTTTCTTTGCAGTGTCTGCAAGTTGAACTATCTTTGCATAAGATATAGCGGCACTCGGGAAATTAAGAGTAAACTCTCTTTCCACTCGTTGGCAATATCTTTGCATAAGATATAGCGGCACTCGGGTGACTTAGGATAAACTCTTTCCGACTATCTGCAATATCTTCATACGTGAAATAACAACAATATATAATGGACTGGATAAACGCACTTCTCGGCACAAACACGGCCGCACAGACCATCATTGTGCTGTCGATGATAACCGCAGCGGGACTTGCTCTTGGCAAACTTCACATACGCGGTATCTCGCTCGGAATTGCATTCGTATTCTTCGTAGGCATCATCGCCGGACAATTAGGATTCAAAGCAGACCTGCACATGGTGGGATTCGCCGAGACATTCGGACTGCTGCTCTTCGTATATACCCTCGGTCTGCACGTCGGACCGAGCTTTGTGGGCATGATGCGCAACGAAGGCGTGGCACTCAACATGTGGGGACTCGCCGTGATTATCGTCGGCACCATACTGGCAATACTTCTGTGTCCGCTGACCGGCATCAGCATGCCGAACATGACCGGAATACTCTGTGGCGCGACAACCAATACTCCTGCCCTTGCCGCGGCACAGCAGGCACTCAACAGCGCAGGCCTGCCAAGCAGCGGAGCGGCACTGGGATGCGCCGTGACCTATCCGCTCGGAGTTGTCGGAGTGATTCTGGCAATGATATTCATACGCCGTTTCTTCGTAAAGCCTTCCGACCTCGAGCCACGCAACAAGAGCACTGAGGACAACACATACATAGCGCAATACATCGTTGTGAACCCGGCACTAAACAACAAAACCATCTCCGAAATATCGCAGATGACCCACCGCCATTTCATCATCTCGCGCATCTGGCGCGACGGAAAGGTGATAGTGCCGCTGGCCGAGACAAAGATGCAGCTGAACGACAGCGTGCTCGTGGTGACCAATATAGACGAATCGGAAGCCATGGACATCCTGTTCGGAAAGAAGGTGGAGAAAGACTGGAACCGCGACAAGGACCGCATCGACTGGAACGCGATAGACAGCAACGTGGAGAGTCGCGTCATACTGCTCACACGCACCAGCCTCAACGGCAAGACACTCGGTGCACTGCACATGCGCACAGCCTACGGAGTGAACGTCAGCCGAATAATGCGCGGCGACATCAAACTGCTTGCCAGCGACGACCTGCGACTGCAATACGGCGACCATCTGACCGTTGTCGGCGCACCGAGCGACATAGAACATGCCGAGAAATTCCTCGGCAACGCCGTCCAAGTGCTCAACGAGCCGAACCTCGGAGCCATATTCCTCGGCATGATTCTCGGTCTTGCCATAGGCATGATTCCTATCCATCTGCCGGGAATGAGCGCACCAGTGCACCTCGGCATCGCCGGCGGAGGCATCATAATGGGAATACTCGTGGGAGCACTCGGCCCGCGCGCCCACTTCATCAGCTACACCACGCGCTCCGCATCGCTCATGCTACGCAAGCTCGGACTGTCACTCTATCTGGCGTGTCTCGGTCTGGAGGCGGGCAGCGACTTCTTCAGCACTGTGGTACGCCCCGAAGGTCTGATGTGGGTTGCCACAGGATTCATCATCACTGTCGTGCCTCTCATCATCGTGGGTCTGCTTGCCCTGCACACACGCAAGTTCGACTTCGGCACCATCTGCGGCATTCTCTGCGGCTCGATGGCCAACCCCATGGCGCTGAGCTACGCCAACGACACACTCAAAGGCGACACCGCCGCCGTGAGCTACACGTCGGTTTATCCGCTCGGAATGTTCGTCCGGGTGATAATAGCACAGATAATCATCATGTTCTCCGTCTGAACACTTATCACGAATACATGCCCACCTATATATAATAACCCCGACGTCGCTTCGCGCTGACGCCGGGGTTGTTTCGTATTATGCAGCGACCTGTGCCATGACAGGCCGCCTTCAGCACAGTTTACTTGTTCATGATGCCGCGTATCTCCTCGACAATCTGCTCGTCGGTGAGCTTGTTGTCGCGCATCAGCTGCCGGACATCGTAGCGGTCGTAAAGTGCTTTCTTCACGCCGAAGTTCATTGTCTTCATGTCCGAAGGACCGTAGAAGCGGCTTATGCGCTCGCCGAAACCACCGTCCACACAGCCATCCTCCAGCGTCACAACCAGCTGATGGTCTGCCTTCAGGCTCTCAAGCAGCTCCTCGTCAGTGCCACTGATATAGCGCGGATTTATCACCGTAGCCTCTATGCCGCACTCCTTCAGCGCGTCGGCCACACGTTCTGCCTTGGCGAAGAAGTTGCCCAGACCTATCAGAGCCACGCCACTGCCGCGACGCACCACCTTGTAGCGGTTGAGCTCTGAATAGTCGGTGTCGCACGGTTCGGCGCTGTGATGCACCTCTCCTTCCGGCACACGCAGTGCGACAGAATATTTGTCCTGCTCTATTGCCCACTTCTCCATGGCTATCATCTCCTCCACCGATACCGGAGCGAGATATACAAGGTTTGGAATATGGCTCAACATCGGGATGTCGAAGAAGCAGATGTGAGTGAAATCATTCATTCCGAAGACCGATGCACCCACCACGTTTATCACGGCCGGATTGCCGTTCACGCAGAGGTCCTGCGCCATCTGGTCGTAAGTACGCTGCAGGAAAGTGGCGTAAGTGCTGAACACCGGATGCGCACCGCGGCGCGCCATGCCCGACGCCATTGCCACTGCCTCTTCCTCGGCGATGCCCACATCCACGTGCTGTGCGCCCGCCTCGCGGCGCTGTTCGGGTCCGAAGCCCAGCGATGCCGGCACAGCTGCCGATATGCACACCAGCTTCTCGTCGCGCTTCATCTCCTCTCTGAGCCAGTTGCCCAGAATCTGTGCCGAGCTCTCCTTAGCCTCGACAGGCTTCAGCACGCCCGTCTCTATGTCGAACGGCATGTTCCAGTGCCACTGCTCCTTGTTCTCCACGGCCGGATCCCATCCGTGTCCCTTCTCCGTGTGTATATGAACCACTGTCGGATGCGGAGTGTCCTTAACGGCCTTGAAAGCCTCGATGAGCGTCTCGATGTTGTTGCCCTGCTCCACATACTTGTAGTCGAAGCCCATCGCCTTGAATATGTTCAGCTCAGCCTCGCCGTTTGTCTCGCGCAGCAGTTTAAGGTTGCGGTACAATCCGCCGTGGTTCTCGGCTATAGACATCTCGTTGTCGTTCACCACTATTATTATATTGGTGCCCAGCTCGGCAGCCATGTCAAGGCCTTCGAAAGCCTCGCCTCCGCTCAGCGAGCCGTCGCCTATCACCGCCACCACGTTCTCCTTGCCTCCGAGAATGTCGCGCGCCTTCTGCAGACCGGTGGCAAGAGCCACCGACGTAGAGGTATGACCAATCTCGAAGCAGTCGTATTCGGGCGACTCCGCCGGACTGCTGTAGCCCGACACCTCGGCCATGCGCGTGCTGTCGATGAATCCGTAAGCACGTCCCGTAAGCATCTTGTGCGGATATATCTGGTGCGACACATCGAACACGATCTTGTCTTCCGGCATATTGAATACATAGTGCAGTGCAATCGTAGCCTCCACGAATCCGAGGTTAGGACCCACGTGTCCGCCTATCATACTGTCACGTTTGAGTATGCCTCCGCGTATCTCGGCGGCAAGAAGTCTCAGTTTTTCTGCCGGCAGGTTCTTGATGTCTGCCGGTGATTTTATATTTTCCAGTAACATATCAGATAATTATTTGTGAATTTGCTGTTATGAATAAGACTTCTGCGGAATGCTCCATGCAGCTAATCTGGTGCAAAGATACTACAAAATCGCTTCTTCCCGAAATATTTGTATTTACCATTTTTACGGTAAATATTACCTTCATCAACGCCGGCCGTACACTATACGCGCAGCCACACGGCAGTGCTGTGCCGTCGTCAAATGCCTCATAAAACAAAAAGGTTGTATCTGAACTCAGATACAACCCCGCATAACTCTAACCTCACGGCCAAAAATTATCGCATGATGAAATTTCTTTGTTACTTTACTTTCTTTGTATTTGTCATTTTACAACATGTTTCTTACCGTTCACGATATATATGCCCTTTGGCAGACCTTCGAGCGATGTGCCATCAGCCACTTTCTGGCCATTGATGTTGTAAACACCTTCCATTGCCTTGTCGCCGGGCACTTCTGTCACGATGCCATTGATGTCGGTTGTTCCGCCTTCACCTTCGATGGCCATCACCTTAGAATTGCTGCTCGTGGTAAGATCGGTTATGTACCAGCATGTACCGAGCAGACCATCCCATGCTTGCGGCAGATGATACATCTTGCCACCCGACATGACGTATGAACCTGCGGGCACAGGTGTATCACCTTGCTTTTCTCCAGGACGATGATAGAAGTATGTGTAACTTAGTTTTCCGCCAGTTACTTCTACTGTACTATTATCCGGAGTGACCATACCTTTAGGACAGCTTACACCCTCGATGTTGTATATGTTTCCGTATGGGAATACCATATCCTTTGATGCGACAGCGTCGCCTTCTGATTTCACAGTGAATTTGTATTCCTTACCTTCACCATACTCAGACTCAGGGTCAGGTGCGTTTGTCACACAGATAAGATAGCATCCTCCGCGCTCTATTGCTGGTTTGCTGTTATCGGTGAGGTCAACCGGTGTGAACAATATCTGATCCTTGTTCTGTGGGTTAACACCCTCAAGTTTGCAGAGTTTGGCGTCTTCACCGAATGTCTCTGTTATCTGAGAACCATATACATCCATAGGCAATGTGATGGCATTCCAATTCCATTTATCATTTTTCGGTTCACTCAACACGAACTTACGGCTGAGGTGGAACGTATACGACTGCTGGTATTTGTTATGATCAACTTCATTTACATCACGCTGATAAGCGTCAAGACCTATTGCGTTCTGTCCGATATAATACAGGCCGAAGTTATCTACATATACACGACCTTCAGTGCCTTTCTTGTTCACACCCAGCTTCAGAGTACCGGTTCCGTTGCCATCATCCGTTACATTCACATATACTCTTACTCTATGGGAAGACTCGTCCGGTTCGTATGCATTTCCCTTCGCAAGGAAATAGGCTGCTGCGACGTTGCGGCGGAAATATTGATTATTTGTACCTACTATATGTTGCGAAGGGAAATCATCAGTCCAATAATCATAATCAAGAGCCTCCTTAAAGTCACTTACATAACCATCAAAAGTAGTTTGATCTTCATCGTTGAGCACCGGTATCAACGTTTCTGCTCCGTTAGCGAACAGATATGCATTTGAAGCACCTGTTGTATTATCATTATTGTATGCACCGTTCTTATATGTTGCATAGTCATTCTTGTCGAAGAAAGCCTGTGCCTCTACCATATAAAGTCCAGGTTTCAGACCTGTGATTTCCTGAAAGAACTCTACGGGAGACTCTTCACTCGCATTAACAGCTCCTATCTCAAGACATCCGAAAGCACCGTAAGCCCTCGCATAGTCATCACTATTTTGAAAACCTTCATCACCTTGTTGGATAGCTCCAAGATGCGGATCAATGGTTGTGCAATAGTCGTCATTGCTATAATTCAGACCTGTCACCTTCCAGAATAGGTTATTCTCATCACTTACATTTCTGAGGAAGCGTGAGTTTCCTATAAGTCCGGTAATGTTGTAACGTCCCTGCTGTGCGACAGCTTCCAATATTGTATTATAATCGTCACGCTTTATCAGACACCATTCATCCGGTCTTAAACGTGAATCTACTACATGAACATAGCCAACGCCATCGCCACCATCATAATGAGTATACCAATAAGTTCTTTGTCTATCACCAATAAAGGATAACTCATATATGTTATCTTTTCCGGCTACTGGGGTGAAACGTATATCAGAATCATCTGTGCCTCTGTCTATATATGTCTTATATGTATTCCAGACATCTCCGGGGTTATAGATATCCACACCAAGATATCCACCTTTATGAGATGGATTATAAATAGCAGACTCAAGACGATATTTTCCATCAGTTGTTTTAGTAACCTCAAAGCGTATTCCTCTATCGCTCAATACAGCCTGCGCTCCGAATTCTCCACCACCATGCACGAATTTCTTGTTGGTAACATTATACAGATAGACATAAACAGGAGTTTTTCCATCGTCTTCCATCTTATCTGCAACATCCGCAGGATTGACAGCCTTATCCAGCAGCATGTCGTCAATGGTCTGGGCGAAGCCACTCTGTGTGCCACCCAATATCAGGAACAATATCCCGATAAACAATTTAGTAAAATGCTTCATGTTATTTACTTTCAATTTATACACCGTTATTTGTTACACATTAATCCCATACAGAATAAGAGTTCTGCTCATAGTATTGCTTTTCCAAGTCAGTTCCGTCATCGCCCGGCATTGTTCCGTCATCCACGATATCAACGCCCGCATCTGTTTGTTCACCGGTGGTATTGTACGATGAATAACTTGCCATAACCGGCTCAGCCTCCATACCAATAACCGTAACCAGAGGTTTCACATACTTTTTTTTCTTCATGTCCTTATTAGTTTATAGTTTCTGTTATTAATGTTCATTATTCCATTTCGTCTACGACCAAAGTTCCTGTACGACATTGCGTACAAGGCAAGAAGTACTCAATTATTAAGAATTGATAGCGACATAACATATATTTTTGCCTAAAGATTGACGTTGATTAGAGCGGCAAATTCTTTTTATTTATTTATTTTTTTTAATTTTCAGATATTTTGCTTAATTACATCTTTGTATATCATATACCTCATTTACAGAGGTATATACTATTTGTAAGCGGCATAAAACAGATAAAAATAAGTGTATCAGAGGGTTAGCAGTTTGTTATATATTTTCCGCCGATTGTGACTTTTATCCGTTAAATTATGTGAACGCGAAGGCTTTTGTTAGCATAATATTTTGTTACAAAGCATATAATGGATATCTTTGTCGAAGATTTCTTTTTTAAAAAAGTATTAATGTTGCTACACCTCTGTAAATAAGGTATATACTTTTTTTTAAAAATATTCGACATATCAAACAGATTTTAGTGCGCGCCCCGTCCGGAATGTGTTTACGGACAGTTCGTTTCATGTCGGCCTGCACGTCTCCGCCGTCCACATCCCTGTGCCCCGTCCGTCGCATCACGACAGGTGCGCTACCGCCGTATTTCGTCGCGCAACGCCAATCCACGGACAGTCAACAGGTAAAGCCGACGACGATAATGTATAAATATGCAGTTCTGCAAATCGGTTTTGCATAAATATTCACCCTCAACTCGAAATTAAGCCACTTATTTCGCGCCACAAAACTTTTGGCCGCAAATACGCGAGTTTTGAGCGATTTGCGCAAGTGGTTGTCAGTCAGCGGTTTGCGCTTTACGGCAATCCGACGGCCCCGGTGTCGCGTTGCAAAATGGCCCATATTGCAGTCCGAAATGGCCCATTTCGTGCTGCGATATGCCCAATATCGTGCTCTGATATGGCCCGTTTCAGGGTGCGAAAAAGCCCATTTCGCAAAACCGACCGATTTTTCATGCCTTTCGGAAGCGGGAATCATACGGGTAGATAAAGAAAATTACGTCCGGAAAAGCCCTTTTCGCCGCGCTCCGTTTTCTATTTCGCGAAAAAATTTTGTCAGGATTTTTTACTTTTCAAATTGCATATATATGCAGAAAACCGCGTCATTAAGCCCGTTTCGCCACGGCCTGCCCGGCTGACTCACCGCGCCCGGTCGAGCCTCGTCCGCCTGCAAGCCGCGTAACGGAATGGCGCACCGTATATCTGTAAAAATGGTTGTTTTCTCCGTAATATCTTTGCGGCCGCCGACAATGTTTTTGCATATCTTTGCACCGTGGGCGTAACATTGCTGCGCACGACGCGCAGCCCCACTCTACCGCCATACATCTGCGAGCGTGTGCACAGCCCTTGCGACAAGCCCTGTGCACACGCCACAGTTTACCGACGAAAGGCCCGTGACGGCACGCAACAACAGGGCGCACCATGCGCCGAATGACAGACAGTAAGGTGTAACGCTATTTTTTTGTATCCGAGATGCGGATATTTCCGTTTTTTTCATAACTTTGTCAACATATAAGACCTTTAACAGTCTCATTCTGAAACAACCTGACAAAGCGCACACCGCCACCGCGACGCAACCAGCCCGACAGGCGACGGCACGACACATCAACGCACGCCCACACAAGGACACGACGTCCTGACAAACCGGACAAAACCATTTAAACAATAAAAAGATATGATCAGAAGACTTTTGCTTTCCACATTTGTATTATTATTGTCGGCAGCCGCAATGGCGCAGTCGAAGGTTTACGTGACGCGCGACATCTCGCCAGAATCGCTCATAAAGATATACGAGGCGCTCGGACGCAAGGCAAAGGGCCGCGTGGCAGTGAAAGTGAGCACCGGCGAGGCCGGCAACCCCAACTATCTGCAGCCCTCGCTCATCGGTCCGCTGGTGAAGAAGGTGAACGGCACCATCGTAGAGTGCAACACGGCTTACGGCGGGCGCCGCAGCAGCACGGAGGAACACATGCGCGTGGCTGAGGAACACGGATTCACCAAGATTGCCAAGGTGGAGATAATGGACGCCAAGGGCGAGTTCAAGATACCTGTGCGCGACACCACCAACATAAAGTACGACCTCGTGGGAACGGGACTGAAGAACTACGACTTCATGATAAACCTCGCCCACTTCAAGGGTCATCCCATGGGCGGCCTGGGCGGAGTGATAAAGAACCAGAGCATAGGCGTGGCCTCTGCCAACGGCAAGGCGTACATCCACTCGGCGGGCTATCAGAACAAGGTGGAGGGTGTCTGGGGACACACTCAGAATCAGGACGGATTCCTCGAGTCGATGGCCGCGGCCGCACAGGCAGTGGCCGACTACTTCGGCGACAACATCCTGTACATCAGCGTGATGAACAACATGTCGGTGGACTGCGACTGCGTGTCGAAGCCTGAGAGTGTGAAGCTGAAGGATTACGGCATTCTGGCATCGCTCGACCCCGTGGCTCTCGACCAGGCTTGCGTGGACATCATCTTCAACATGACTCCAAGCGAGGGCAACGACAACGCTCCGCTCGTTGAGCGCATCAAGTCGCGCCACGGCACACACACCATTGAGCACGCGGAGAAGATAGGTCTGGGCAGCCGCAAATATCAGCTCATCAGCATAGACAAATAAACATAACCATACAATAACATTATGCAACACGAAGCCAAACTGTACACTCTCTCACTCAGAGAGCAGCGCACTTATGTGCTCACCGCTCTCTTTGTGCTCGGCAACATAGCCTTGCCGCAGCTGTGCCATCTGGCACCCTACGGCGGACAGATGTTTCTGCCGATATTCTTTTTCACACTCATAGGAGCCTACAAATACGGTCTCACCGTAGGTCTTGCCACCGCAGTGCTCTCGCCCATCGCCAACTCGCTGCTCTTCGGCAGCCCCGCCGGAGCAATGCTTCCGCCGATGCTGTTGCAGTCGGTGCTGCTCGCCGTGGTGTCGGCAGCCCTCGCCCGCCGCAT
>ULYR01088647.1_pt1 | contig 18189 bp, 10 predicted proteins | sample 1962341 | NCBI WGS metagenome assembly ULYR01 (sample SAMEA4835868, study PRJEB28245) | human gut metagenome | biome: gut microbiome; material: fecal sample | place: Denmark | collected 2008 | reverse complement strand
ATTGAGACCGGCGAAACCGTGACGGACGCTCAGCTGGTCGGCACGCAATCGCAGCAACCTGATCCACTGGCCAAAACGGATGGCGAATCATTCATTCCGGTGAGTGCCTCGGATGTGAAAGATGCTGTGGAACAACCTGTGAAACAGTCTGCGGAGCAGTCGTCCTTGAAGGGTGGCTCGACTGTCCGGCTCACTAAATTCGAGAGCAACGAATACGGAGCACACTGGGGAACCTACAACGGAACAAAGGCGTTTTTCGATTATAGGAACAACCTGTTCGTTCAACAAGCCAAGGGCGTGATTGATGTTTCCTCATGGCAGGGTGACGTCGATTGGGCCAAGGCGAAAGCCGACGGCGTGGAAGGCGCAATCATTCGTTTGGGCTATGGCTGGGGCAATGACGCCGATACCAAAGCGCAACGTAACATCAACGAATGCAAACGTCTTGGTATTCCTTTTGGCATCTACTGGTATTCGTATGCATACGATGCGAACTGCGCACGTGCGGAAGGCAATGATGTGGCTGCCAAACTCCGCCAGATGGGCGTGAGCCCGAACGATCTGAAATACCCTGTGTATTACGACCTTGAAAAGTGGACGTGGGCTGGTCATACCCCGCCGACCAATCCGAATGTTTATAGCGGTATGGCCGACGCCTGGTATGGCGCACTGCAGTCCGCCGGATACAAGAATCTCGGTGTGTATTCGTATACGAGCTACCTGCAAGGCCCGTTGAACAATTCGAACATCTACGCAAAGACCCGTTGGGTGGCGCAGTATGGTGCTCAAATGGGATACAACGCCTTCGATACCAACGACCGTGGCTGGCAATACACCAGTTCCGGCCGTATCAACGGCATCAGCGGTTCCGTGGACATGAATGCTTTTGGCAGCAAGAATTATGCCCAGGACTCGTCCGTCATTGATGTGCGCAAGATGCCTGTGGTGAGTGTTCCTGATGGGAATTATTTCATCAATTTACATTCCAAGGTGTCTTCCAGCGTGGATATTCCAGGAGCCAACGCGTCTGATTCCATAGCTATTCAGCTATATTCTGGTAATGGCTCTAAAGCGCAGCAATTTAAATTCTCTAAGCAGTCCGATGGCAGCTATGTGATTACCAATGTGAATTCCGATAAAGCCTTGGATGTTCGAGGAGCGGCAGCGGGTAATAATTCTGTGGTGCAACAGTATGCAATTAATGGAACGAATGCACAGCGGTGGTTCATTCGTGATTCCGGTGCGGGATATTATCTGCAGTCGGCTTTGGGTAATTGGGTGCTTGATTTGAGCGGTGGCAACACCTCTAACGGTACTGCGATTCGTCTTTATGCGCCAAACGGTACTCAGGCTCAACGATTCGTTGTTTCCTCTAGCGAAGTTAGTGTACCGGTAAATGCTGCGGTGAACATCAAATCCGCAGGGAAATCCAATCTTGTATTTGATGTGCCAGGAGCTTCTACCGCAAACAGCGCTAGAATTCAGCTGTATGCGGCTAATGGAACGAACGCACAGAAATTCCGTTTCCAGCAGATTGGCAATGGAACCTACAACATTGTCAATGTGAATTCCGGCAAGGTACTGGATGTTTATGGCGCTTCTGCGTCCAATGGTGCGGTTCTACAGCAATATGACAGTAACGGTACGGTTGCTCAACAATGGACTGTTCGCAACTATGGCGATGGGAAAATCTCATTGATGTCAGTGAACGCGAATAAAGCTATTGATGTACCGGGCGCGAATTATTCGTCCAACGTCGCATTGCAGCTGTATTCGCCAAATGATACCGCTGCCCAGCAATGGATCATCGAGAAGTCTAAAACCATGCGCGACCGTTTGAATGAGCTGGCGGCAAAGCATAGGCAGGATTTGCCTGATGGCACATATTCTTTCGGTTCAAAGCTAAAGACGAACATGAAGATGGACGTATATGGTGCGTCCCGTTCGGACTGCGCCAATGTGCAACTTTGGACTGGGAATGGCACGAATGCTCAAAGATGGAGAGTATCGCACGATGACAACGGTTATGTGACACTAACCAGTGCGAATTCAGACAAAGCTCTGGACGTTTATGGTGCGAGCACTGCCAACGGTGCCAACGCGCAGCAATATGCCTCGAACGGCACATACGCCCAGAAGTGGATCGCCATCAAAAACTCCGATGGCTCATACACGTTCCAGTCGGCGCTCGCGGAAAACAAAGTCCTTGATGTTTCGGGTGCTTCTACCTCGAATGGTGCCAATGTGCAGCTGTATACCGCAAATGGCACGAATGCCCAAAAGTGGGTGAAATAGCAGACAGATTAACCAATAAAATATGGCTGAGGACAAGTATCTTTTTGCTCTCAGCCATATTTGGAATCTGTGCTTATTTCTGGCGCCGCATCATGGCGAATTGATTGGCGTCAATGATGAATGCTTTGCGGTCGTTCTTGGCCATGACATCGAGGATGATGCCGGTGATGAACAATAGCAGTCCGGCAATGACGAGCATGACCGCGCCGATAAGCGTGGGGAATCGCGCCACCACGCCAGTGTGCCAGAAGTCCACGGTCACGCTGCCGCACAGCACGATGCCGATGATGCCGAGGATGACGCCAAGTCCGCCGAAGAACGGCAGTGGCTTGTATTCGCGAATCATGCGGAAGATGGTGCTCATCACCTTGATGCCGTCGCCCACGGTGTCAAGCTTGCTGACGGAACCTTCCGGACGGTCGCGGTACTGAATCGGCATCTCGAACAGACGTAGATTGTTGTTTAACGAGTGAATGGTCATCTCGGTTTCTACTTCGAAGCCGCGTGACAATACCGGATAGGTTTTGACGAACGTGAACGAGAAGGCGCGGTAGCCGGTCATGATATCGGTGACGTTCGCGTGGAACAAGCCATTGATGGAATCACGCACGAGACGGTTGCCGAAGTTGTGGAACGGACGCTTGTTCTCTTGGAAGTAGGTGGAGCTCAGTCGATCGCCGATCACCATGTCGTAGCCTTCGAGAACCTTATCCACCATGGCGGGGGCTGCGTCCGCGGGATAGGTGTCGTCACCATCCGCCATGACGTACACGTCGGCGTCGATGTCTTCGAACATGGCGCGAATCACGTTGCCTTTGCCCTGGCGCGGTTCCTTGCGGACGATTGCGCCCTCGCTGGCCGCGATTTCCGCCGTGCGGTCGGTGGAGTTGTTGTCATACACGTAAATGTCGGCGCTCGGCAATGCTGTCTTGAAATCACGCACTACCTTGCCGATGGTGACTTCCTCGTTATAGCAAGGCAGCAGTACGGCAACGGAGGGGCTTGTATTCTTCTCGAGCATGTAGAACACTATAGCCTTTGCTGTGGTCGGAGCGAGGCGTCCTGCGGATTCAATTATGATTGCTGTCTTCTTGGCAAAGGTTATGAGAGAATGGCGTGAGACGTGATATAAGCTAGGATGATAAATTGCGCGGATACGACAGGGGCGTTCTGTGAAGAACAAGATCTTTGCGTTCGAATTCGTTGGTTTGTGTCTGGTGAATGAGTTTAATAAGGAGTAAGTGTGGATTGTAAAAGGCAAGTCAGATTAAAGTTTTTTATTCCGTTAGCGGTGGCTTTTCTCCTTGAAACTTTTCTTTTCAATTTCGCTTTTTGGGAGGCTCTGACATTTCCTGAGCAGCAGCAGATTTCGGTATCCTCTCTGAACAATATTGTAAGAGAGGGAAATGAGTATAGGGTTACTGGTTCCGACACTCCGTACATTGAGTATGCTGTAGATGGGCCTACAGAGATAGACAATTTGGATATTGATCTGGTCGCTAGTGATTCCGATGCCGTAGTTGGCGGGACGTATAGTTTGAGTCCATATGTGCTTGACGAAGGTAATACTAACGGGTATATATCTCTTGGCACGGCACATGTTTCCGAGAACTTAACTGAATCGCATTATATCCGGATTCATCCTGCGGGAAAAGTTACGGGTCTTAGACTAAAGCTGAATATGCAAGAAGGCGACAAGATTGTTATTGACTCTGTTTCCATAAATGCTCAGAGACCTTTTTCGTTCTCTTTTTTGAGGTTCCTCATAATGCTGCTTGTCTCCTATTTGGTGTTCTGCTTTTGGACATCTCGTGACATGTATCAGTGGAATCTAGATTTGAAAGTACGGCGGCAGAAAATTCTTTTATCCATCTTTGTCTTCATACAAATCATGGTTTTACTTGCTGTGACACAGCTTATTCATCCCGCTCAGTATTTTGATTCAACTCGTGAATTAAACGGCGGAGCTTTTATAGGCGATGAGAATCAGTATAATTACTTAGCTAATGCCATCATAAATGGCCATACTTATTTGGATCTCCCTGTTCCGGAATGGATGCAGAAGATGACAAATCCTTATGATGCATCTGCGAGAGCGCAATTATCTTTCAAAACCGGCGAGCCTACGTACTGGGATTATGCTTTTTATAATGGAAAATATTATTGCTATTTTGGAGCATTGCCTGCATTGTCGCTCTTCGTCCCCTTTAAACTCATAACTGGACATGATTTGAGGACTGATTATGCTGTCGCTTTGATGACAGTATTTTTAGTGCTTGCGGCGGTATTCTTTTTGTACTCATTCATGAAAAAATATATCAAGCCATCCTTCGGGCTATTCCTAGTGTCCTTGCTCTTGCTCGTGACTGGAAGCGGTGTCCTGACACAAGCGTTTTATCCGATGATCTATTCTTTACCAATCCTTTTTTCTTTGGTTTTAACTTTAACAGGACTTGGCTTATGGATTAATGCAAGAAAAGATACTGGTGAGCTGTCTAAGCTACATCTTTTGATTGGTGCGATTTGTATAGCATTAAATCTTGGATGTAGACCTCAATTTGTTCTGGTGGTCTTCGTCGCTTTTCCGATATTCTGGTCTGAAATCAGAGAGAGGTTTTTCTTCTCTGTGAGAGGTATTTGGAACACGCTTGCCATTATAGTGCCTTTTCTTCTTGTGGGTGGGGTAACTATGGCGTATAATTATGTCCGGTTTGATTCTTTTTTTGATTTTGGCGCTACGTATAATCTAACTGGTTTTGATATGGTTCATCGATCCTATGCCTTGTCGAGGATTCCATGGGGATTGTGGATGTATCTTTTTCAGCCAATTAACATAAGCCCAAATTATCCATTTATGAAACAGTTAGATGTGCCGTCTGGCTTCATGGGGCAAACCATTATGGAACCTAACTTTGGTGGTTTTTTTGCCTTTGTTCCGGCAGCCTTGTTTGCATTTTTGCTTTGCACAGTAAGAAAAGAGGCTAAAGCAAGTGGTATTTGGGGAATTAACCTCTTTTTCGTTGGCTTTGCTGCTGTTCTTTTGGTGGTTGATACTGAGATTGTCGGTATCTCGACAAGATATTACAGTGAATTCGGCTGGTTGTTGATAATTGGTGCGATATCCACAGTGACTCTTTATGCAAAGAAATATTCGAGCGAAAGGATTTCGAATCTCTGCCTCAACGTATTTGTCCTACTGACGTTAGTGGGTGTATTCCTGAGCTATCTGAATCTCCTATCAGATGGGAGATATGGATGTTTAAGCAGCTCCAATGATGCTCTATATCGTGTGATTGAATCTTGGTTCAGTTTTCTAAGCTGATTTTTAGGAGAGATTTTTAGGAGAGGTGAGCAACCACCTCTCCTAAAAATCATTTTATAAAGTATGAGAGTATCTTGTCCGTGAGGGGATGGACGAATAGAGTATCTATTATTTTTGCAATGCAGCTCAGAACTAAGAACGCGATGATGACGATGAAGAATGCTGAGACAATTCTGAGTAGCAAACTGTCGGGCGCATAGCAAAATTTAGACACATATTCCCACAAGATCCTGAATCCGAAGATGTTCTCATGAAGAAGATAGATTCCAAACGTCGTGGAAGAAATTCCTACTATCGTTTTACTGATAAGTTTTGGGATTTTGTCGAAATTAATGCGTGAGATGATGATGAAGACGAATGCTCCTATCGCTACTGGGAATAGTACTATTCCGTTGTGAATTTGGTTTGTCCAGCCGAGTGCACTGCTAATGGGTGATGATGACGATGCGAAATAATTAAATAGCAGCATTAACAGTGTCATGAAGACGATGCCTGCAAGCATGGGGGCTGTGCGCATTCGCTTCGAAATCTCTGTATTGTTCTTTTTGATAAAAGCGCCAATCAGATAACCGAAAATGGCATATGTCAAATTGTTCCAGTTGGAAACTCGTCCAAAGATGAGGATCTGGATGCTTAAAAAAGAAAAAAGAACGAGCAGACTTAGATTAGCGCGCTTGGAAAGTGATTGACATAAGGAATTGATGAACGGCGCACATAGAAGCATGAGTATGTATGCGCTGATGAACCAGTAGCTCCCATAGAAGAATGGGAAAAAGCTAGCGGCTATAGTTCGGAATAGCTCGCTCCCTTGCATTAGCGGTTGTATGACTGTCGGGTATTTATAGAATACCCCAATGATTAAAAGTGTTATAAAAAACCCGCTTGAGTAACAAAACATCTGAAACCATGTTTTGAAAATACGTCTTCTTTTAAAAGTCTTATCTACTAGGAAATAGCCGGAGATTATAAAGAAGATAGATACGCCAACTTGTCCATATTGCACAATCAAGAACTTGAGAGCGTTCGTCCATCCTGGTTCCTGGATGAGCATTAAATCATAATGATGTGTATTCCAGTTGAAATGAATGATGAAATGGCATGCGACAATCAGCAGCATGGCGATTATCCGAAGAAGCTCAATTGATACATTTCTCTTATTGGATGATGTGTTCACTTTTTATCAGGTCCTGTGTCTTGTGTGGTGTATTTATCGTAGCAAGACAAGCGGATGGTTGATTGTGTGCTGAGGATTTTGCGAAGAAAACGGTAGGGGCATTATCTTGGGGTCGTAAGTCGATAGACTTGTCAGTCGTGAATACATTTGTGAAGAGGATTCAAGAGCGCTACCACTATTCGCTGGTAGTGTTGAAAGAGCTTGTCAAGACGGATTTTAAGCTCCGCTATCAGGGGTCGTTTCTTGGAGTTGCATGGTCCGTTCTGCGTCCATTGATGCTTTTTTGCGTGATGTACGTAGTGTTTGCGAAGTTCTTACGCATGTCGGACGGAACACCGACGTATCCAGTTGTTCTGCTACTTGGAATTAGTACGTGGCAGTTTTTCGGAGAAGCCACAGCAACTGGTTTGAGAGCGGTTGTGGATCGTGGTGACTTGCTTCGGAAGATACATTTCCCGAACTATATCGTGGTTGTCTCTGCCACTATTGGTGCATTGATCAGTTTGGGTATCAATCTTTTAGTGGTTGTGATTTTTGCCATCTTCTCCAAGATTCAGTTCACTTGGAGAGTTTTGCTATTGCCCTTAAATTTCATTGAATTGTATGTGTTGGCACTGGGCGCAGCTCTATTGATGGCAACGATGTATGTCTATTTCCGCGATATCGCTCACCTATGGGAAGTTCTGCAGCAGGTACTGTTCTATTCGATTCCGGTTATTTATCCGCTTTCCATGGTGATGGATAACGATTCTTTGGGCAAATGGGGCTTGATTATTGCGAAAATACAGCTCCTCAATCCGATTGCGCAGACGATTCAAGATATTCGGCACAATCTGATTGCCCCAGAAACGCAGCCTACCGTGTGGACGCTTGTAGGAAATCCTTTGATTGCGGTCATTCCTGTTATTCTCGCGTTCCTGCTGCTTGCGCTGGGCGTGCATGTGTTCCGGAAGCATAATCGTAAATTCGCGGAGGTCATGTGATGCTTAATACACAGTCTCAATCTGCTTCCATCAAGGAAGTGGATCGTCCGGTTGTCCTTTCAGTTGAGCATGTTGGCAAATACTTCAAACTTCCAACAGAGCAAGCGAGCGGTTTGAAGCAGGCCTTCATTAATTGGACCAGAGGCATCAAAGGCTACAAAGAACAGCATGTGCTTCGAGACATCAATTTTGAAGTCCACCAAGGTGACTTCTTTGGAATTGTAGGCCGTAACGGCAGCGGCAAGTCAACGTTGTTGAAACTGATTTCCGGCATATATGTTCCAGATTCCGGAAGTATTGAGGTAAAAGGTAAGCTCGTTCCTTTCATCGAGCTTGGGGTCGGCTTTAATCCTGAGTTGACCGGTCGAGAGAATGTTTTCCTCAACGGAGCTTTGCTTGGTTTTACCCGTGAAGAAATCGAGGACATGTACGACGACATCGTCGAGTTTGCTGAGCTTGAAGAATTCATGGATCAGAAGCTGAAGAACTATTCATCTGGTATGCAAGTTCGTTTAGCGTTTTCTGTGGCTATCCAAGCTAAGGGCGACATTCTGGTTCTGGATGAGGTTCTTGCTGTCGGTGATGAAGCATTCCAGCGTAAGTGCGATAACTATTTCGCGAAGGTGAAAAAAGATCCGACAAAGACCGTTATTTTAGTGACGCATGATATGGGCGCAGTGAAAAAATACTGCAATAAGGCGGTTCTTATTAAAGATGGCGAAGTCATCGTTAACGGAAACAAAGATGATGTTGCTAACCGCTATACCTTGGAAAATATGCGTGCTGATAAACGTGACACGGATAATGACAAAGCGGATGAATATCCAACAGGTTTGAACGCCAGAGTCCCAATGTTGCGGATTAATGCGCTTAGTAAGCAGATTCTGACGTGCGATGATACGTTCCAGTTTGAAGTGGAATACCAGTATGACGAGCCAAATTCGTATTATCTTGCAATTGCTATGCACGACATAAGGCGTGGCGGAGTCACTTACGATACTGGAGCCAATGTGATTAAGCTGAATCAGCATGGTCATTGTAAGGTGAAGTTTGAAGTGCCATTGAAACTATTTAATAATGGGGAATTCAAGCTTGTCGTGTCGCTACGTACCCAGAATGCAGAGAATCCAAACCTTACCGACATGGTTGCATTCACGAATGATGACAACTGCTGTATCTTTGCGGTTCGTGATGAGCGTACTCGTGATTATGCATTACTAAATGATAATGCGTTGCAGATCAAACAAATTAGATGAGTTGATAGGGGCGTGATCGAATGTATGTTTGATCACGTCCCTATTTTTATTTGTCGAGACAGCGATGCATGGAGTTCCGTACTGCTTCAGAGTTCAAATAATTGTTGGCAACGTATTCAAGGGAATTAATATCTTTTGGAATTCTAAAATAGTTTCCGTAGTAACGGGTAGGACAGGTATTCCATGCGGGACACGCCATCATAGAGAAATCTTGGTATCACATATTTTATGTTGGAGCCCTGAGCTGGTCTGACATCTGAGTCAGCCGTCGCAGGAGTTTCGCATTCTTGGGATATAACTGGTGCATCTTGGAATTAGCGTTTGTTTCGAATGCATGAAATGAGCGTAATGATGGTGGGCAAAAGATGTTGCTTGATTCTTTGAAGTAGAGGCATTCTTCTCCCCTTCGAGTATGTTGCTTAACAACATACTTCTTTGGAATCTGAGGCAGGCGGCTTTTCTAATGTAGTTACATTAACCGGACATTATGTGTGAGAATAAAAAAGATGACATTAGTGGAGATGAAAGTGGGTTACGCTGTTTTCTATGCGACATTTTTTTCAGGTTGATGAGAAGGACGCTGCGCAGATAGAAAATCTTAGCAAGCGTATGCAAAGGCTGGTTTATGGTGCGGTGGATTATAATTCACTGATCCAACCGGGGAGAACTCTGACATATAAGCTGTATATGGGCGAAAAATGGCAGTATCCGCGTTTAACAGATACCTCTACTCTTAGTGGGGACATTACCGAACAAATGGGGCTTGTTCCATTTATGGTTTTTAAGGCTACTTCTGTCAGCAGAAATCAAACTGATTTCTCTCCCCACTATTTTGCAGGTGATGACCAGATTCTTGATCATAATGTCCGTCATATCTTGTTGACGCCGGATGATGCGACGGATAGAGATGTCGAGCTAAATCATCCAGTCAACAGTAAGGCTGTCAAACTTTATAATACTTTGGAATCATCTATGCCTACGGCCTTCGACGTATTCCGAGATGCTAAACGTACGATGCGTGAGCATGTTGGAAAAAAGTCAATCCCAATGACCATGGCTCGAAATGCGGATAATGTTAATAAAGATGGAAAAGTTCAACATCCGTGGGTTGAAGTTACACCGGGGAGGGCTCCAAAAGGAAGTCCTCGAGCGGTAGTTGTTGCTATGCATTGGTTCCAAGCTGGCGGGGCGGAACGTTGGGCTCTGGAGACAGTGAAGCTTGTTCGTGATGCAGGCTTTATTCCAATTGTTATCACTGATCGTGATGGACACCAGCCATGGATTGCTGATCCGGCATTTGATGATGCTATTTTGTTGCCTATGACCATGCCTGTGCAGGAGCGTCCAGGTGATTCCCCTGTGCTACGTGCATTGTTTGAGCAGTTCGATATTGCCGGTATTCTGATTCATCATTGTCAGTGGATGTATGACAACGCTTGGTGGGTCAAGGCACACTTTCCGAAGACAAGGATTGTTGATTCTTTGCATATTGTGGAGTATTACTTCCACGGTGGGTTCCCCAAGGAATCCGTAGCTCATGATGAGTGGATTGACCTGCACCATGTCATTTCCCCCCAACTCGAACATTGGTTAATCAACGATCATCAGATTGCTCCAGAGAAAGTCGTAGATGCTCCTTTGGTTGGCCTGACTGCTGATGCTAAGACTCCAAGTTTTAAAGAGCGAGATAAGACGAAGCCTTTTACTGTGGCCTACATTGGTCGCATGGTTCGTCAGAAACGACCTGAGGCGTTCATTCTTGCGGCTAAAGCTGTGAATGCGGCTTATCCTGGAAAAGTTCGTTTCATCATGCAAGGAAATGGAGATATGGATGCTTTTTCCGACATGATGATCAAACGATATGGGTTGGAAGAAGTCATAGAGCGCCGAGCGCTGGATGCTCCTGTCGCTCAGACATATCGGGATGCGGATGCGTTACTCATCTCGTCAATTAACGAAGGCATCACCTTAACGAGTATTGAAGCCATTAGCGCTGGCGTGCCTGTCATTTCAGCGAACGTAGGGTCTCAGGAAACTCTGATTCCTCCAAAAGGATTGTGCCGTCGTATGACTTCAAACTTTGTACATGACGCAAAATCCGCACTATCTCATATTTTGAATAATGAAGAAGATCGCAGGAAGCTTTGGGAGAGTGAACTTGCTCGTCTTCAGAAGTTCTCTGAGCTTGAATCTGCTGAGGCATATTTCAAGAAGATGTTGAAGGAGTGGCACGACTGATGTCAACAGACGTGAGAAAAGTAGCGGCCGTTGTCGTAACATATAACCGTCTTGAGAAGTTGAAAAAAGTTTTGGCTTCGCTTGAATCGCAGACGAGACTTCCGCAGATGTTGGTCATTGTTAACAATGCTGCAACGGATGGAACTGCGGAGTATTTGAAGGAGTATGCTCAGCGATTCGCCTTGTCAGATTCCATGCAGTTGGATATTGTCACGCTTGAGAAAAATGAGGGTGGTGCAGGCGGCTTTTCTGCTGGCATGCGTCGCTCCTATGAGCTGGGCGCTGATTACGCTTGGATTTTTGATGATGACGGTTATCCGGAACCTGATGCTCTAGATAAGTTGGTGCTCGGGTACGATAGCGCAGTAGCGGAGCTGGGGCCTGACGTACCTTTTGCCTGTTCCATGGTGAAGTTTATTGACGGAACTATCTCGGAAATGAATAATCCGATTCCGACATGGGATTGGGGAAGGTTGAAAGCTAAAGGACTTGACATTGTCATGGTTTCCCGATGCTCCTTCGTTTCTGTCTTAATCCCACGTTGGGTGATGGAAGCTTTTGGCTTGCCGTATAAGGAATACTTCATTTGGTTCGATGATGCTGAGTACACGCTTCGTATAACGAAGTCTTGCCCTGGCGTGCAGGTACTTGACAGTGTCGTTCTCCATGATATGGGTGTTAATCGGGGAGTTAACTTCTCCATGATTGATGAGAAAAACGCTTGGAAGTTCTCTTACGGAGTTCGTAATGAGGCTTCCTATCACTTGCATCATGAAGGTTTTTATCAGTATTTGCGTTTTTGCGCGCTGGTCTGGAACGGTATGCGACATGGAAATGTTGCAAAGCCGTTGAGAAAAAAGATGTACAAAAAGATGATTGAAGCGTGGAAGTTCAATCCGAGAGTTGATTATCCACAAGTAGCTGCAAAGTAAAAACAGCGAGTGGCGGTACACGTCGAGAACCGACTCTGATGTACCGCCACTCACTGCTTTTATTTACTTGAGTGATTGAAAATTCGTTGCCAAGTATTTATGCTGCAGAAATCGCTCTCTCGATAAAGGCGAGAAAGCTTGTTCCACTGCTTCAAGATATTGGCCGCTAGATGTACGCAGCGGAAAAGCTCCTTGCGGTACAACTTGCTGTCTCGCTTGAACCAAGCCGCTCCGTTTCCGTCAGCAGTAGTTACAAGTGCCGACGATACTTTGTTAAAAGCCGGCCAGATTGCATCCTTGGACATGATGGACACTTGAGGGTGAGCGTCTTTTATTCCGCTCGATTGAGAAAAGAATGCAGAAATAACGGATTTGAGCCCTATCTTCGTGACGGTTTTGGGATCCGACGGAATGAATGTCGGTTCATAGTCTGCAAGTGCCGCTGGAAAATCGTCGAGATTATGCAGAACAAGACTATCTGTGAAACCTTCTCTTGCTTTACGAACTTCTGCTAGTTTCTGCGGGAGGCATCTGACGATATATTCCGGCCCCTCGGTCAAATCGCGAAGTGCCATATGGTTTAACTTCATGGCAGAATAAAGAAGCTTTGTTCCTAGATGAGCATCTTCATAAAGCATTCGGAAAGCAAACTTTTTGCTTGGTACGGGGAAATGCATAAGAGTGCAGAGCCAACGATTCCTTTGAGCGAAATACTCCTCCCAAGTTCTGGAAATATCCTTATCATGCCATGCTTGGTGCCATACGGCGACACCGGGAAGACATATAGTCGGAATGTTGTTTTCTTTGGCACGCAAGCCGAATTCCACATCGTCATATTTAATGAAAACCGGCATGGAAAGACCAATTTTCTTCAAGACTTCCGTGGGGATGAGGCATAGCCACCAGCCGTTGAAGTCAGGATTGATTCTCTTATGCAGTTCAGGAGTATCCCTTAGCGGATTTACAGCAAAATCATGATTGTAATGTGTGCCGGTGGCTGGTGCTGGCATTGCAGAGCTTGCGTCAAAGCGCTCGCCGGAAGAGTACAGTACAGTCCTATTGTCCAGATGCAGCATTCCACCACCAACGAGAACTGGTCTGGTAGCGTAATCGGAAAACTGAAGAGCTCTTAATATAGCTTCAGGTTCGGTTATTGCGTCATCATCAAGAAGTAAAACATATGCACTTTTCTGGGCTTTGACTGTTTCATACATCCCTCGTGAGAAACCGCCAGATCCGCCTAAATTGTCTTGCAGGATATATGTTAGCTGTTGCCCTAGGAGTTCTCTCGTTTGCTGAAAATCGGGTTGATCTTGTACTCGATCTGTTCCTTGATCGACGCAATAAATTGTATCTAAATGATCTCGTAAGTTTTTTTCGGCGGCAATGGTTTGAAGTTGATTCAAACAGTATGACGGTCTATTGAATGTGGTGATCGCAATTGAAAGAGACGAGTTGTGAGGGGCGCGCCTTTCTTGGGTGGGGACCTGCCATTGGGCGTCAGTAACGGTCAAAGAGTCATTCGAAGCAGATTCCATATCAGCCCAAATGAATCCGCCATCCATGAAGCCAGATAAGCTAATGTCGGCTTCGACGAATTCATCTTCTTGTGCCACAGGAATTGTGGTAACAGTAGAGGGGATTCCTCGGGCTGATGATTTCATGACGACGATACGTCCGACGCCGCCAACTTTCGCAATAAAACGTACATTGGTAACTTTGGTCCAGCGTTGCCAGTAACTTGCCGGAAATGCGTTAAAGAAAGTGCACAATGAGACGTGCTGACCTGCTGCCAACTCAATTGAAGTTCGAGACTTAATTAAAACTGATCCCGCGGGAAGCTCTGTTTTACTTGCTTCTTGTGCTGAAAAGATCCCATTCCTGAGGGTCCCCGAGAGCTGTCGTTTACTTAAACTTGAGAAAGCGACTTTTTCCAGAGATTCTCGGGCATCAAATAGAGCTGGATCTGGGTGCGACGGTGTCCAATTGACAACGTAGAGAGGAAGCGTGCTTTCCGCGTCTGTAGTTGGGAAAACAATTCTATTAACTGCTTCCCATTCTTGGTTTTCTTCTAGTGCAGACATAACATTAGTATACGTTCTTGTTTTTCCTCCAGAGCATTCTGGCTGCCGTTTCCTTTTATGGCACTCGATTAAACCAGTTTTCGCTGAGATATCCTTTTCCTGCGGTCTGGTCATACTGGACCAGACGATAATCCTCCAGTAGATGTTTTGCTTCTGATGATAGAGTCTTCTTTTTTATTAACTGTCCAGAAGAATCCAGATAGCTAGTTGACCCAGTACCCCAATCGGCATCGGTCGAGGCGAATCTGCTGACTGCTGGTACAGATTGATGTACTTCTGTAAGCAGAGCTAGGAAAGGCGTGACTTTCGCATCCATGTGTTCTGCGGCGCTAGCCATAAAGAAGTTCGAAGACGAGTAATCGCTTTCTTCGGGCGATAGCTTTGAACCAGCGCTCGAAGAAGAAGAGTTAGACCATATGAAATAATCGCTTTCGTGTAAAGTGAGTTGATTTTCTTTGTACTTTGCTGCTGATGCGTAGATGCCAGGAAGATGGTCTCCGTAGAAAATGACAGTAATTGGCTGTTCTATCATATTTAGTTGATCGAGGAATGTGGCCGTGGCCTGATCGGTATAACTGATGCCTTTTGCATAAGTATCAATCTGAACTTCTTCGTTTTCATCGAGACCTGTTGAAGTATCTGCCTCTTTAAATTCATTGTTGGTGTAGTAGTCCCCGTATGGCAAATGGTTTTGCATGGTTACCAACTGAATAAACTGGGATTCTCCGTCAGATTGATTAAGCTGGTCGATCACATTTTGATATGCCGATGCGTCGCTAACATAGCCAGCGTCAATGTGATCCTGATATTTCAACGCCGGTTTGCTGTCGATTGTACGGAAGTATTTGAAACCGAATTTTTTATAATTCGAATCTCGAAGATAAAAATTCTTCAAATAGGGATGAAAAGCGTATGAGCATTGCACCTGGCATGCATCATTCCAAATTTGATTGAAGGTGTATACGTTTTTTTGACTGGGCACAAGTTGTTGATAAGGAGAAATAAGCTGATCGTTAAAATTAGCGAGATTCATTCCAGTTAGAGACTGGTACTCGATGTTAGCTGTGCCGCCACCATAGCCTGGCGATAGCATAAGTCCTGAGGTGGTGACATCTTTCAAAGCTCGAATGTTAGGCATCGGATCGATATCAAAGGAGATGCCAGGAACACGCAGGGGATCAGAAAAAGACTCGGATAAAATGAGAATCACAGTGCTATCTGTGAGGATGTTTGCCCGTGATGTATTAATTTTATTTGCTTCTTTAGTATAGCGAGCGGCTATCTCTTCCATAGTTTTTTTACTGTACCCGCTCGGCTTATCCATTGCCTTAACTCTTACGAGACTTTGAAATGTAGTGGCTGGGCCGTTTGATTTGGCATCTTCATAGGTATTCCACGGGACAGGCTTGTATCCTAAGTTGGTTGCCAGAGTATAGGACCAAGCTCCAGGAATATTGAGATTCCATGTGTAGGAAACCAGAAGAACGACGCTGAGAATTGCAGCAAGTGCGCGAGATGATGTCCCAATTATATTTTTAGCATTCGAAGAGGGATGTTTCCAAGAGCAGTGAATAAAGCGGCGTCTTCCATCAAGAACGAAAAGAAGAAGACAAGCACAGGAGAACCAGATTAATACGGTGATTGCTCCATTAACGAGAGCTTGCTGGTCTTTCGGTATGAAAGAAAGGAGGTTTCCGCCATTGCCATTTGATACAAAGCTAAGATCTGAAGGGAGAATAGGTTCGTTACGAAGTCCCATCTTGATGCTGTTCGCTACGCCGTAGGCAGTCATAGCGGCACCGAAAATAACGGTCGCTATCCAAAAGCGATTTAATACAAAAACTAATGCAAGGTAAATAAGCCCTATGCCAATGAAATTAAGGAGAAACTGATACTTTTGTTCAAGCCAAATCTGGCTGACAAATTTGGTGACTTGCCCTGCGACACTGTTCAGGATTTTAGTTGTCTGATCAACTTCATCGCCTTTATCGTACGTTGGTTCGCTATACACTCCCCACTGAAGGAAGATGACTTCGGCGGAAGTCAATAGGGTGAACACGATGGCGTAGAACGCGTATGAGAACCTCATGCGTTTCTTCCACAGGGGATACGTGCTCTGGAAGAATTTGATGATGAGTTGAATAGCTTTGAAATTGGCGAAAGTTTGCCATGCGGTCTTTACCGCTGTGGCGGCGGTATGGATGGCGTGGCCGGTGGTTTTGACGGCTTTTGCAACTGCATGTCCTGCGGTGGAGAGTGCTTTTGCCGTAGTGTGTACGGATTGTTTGCAGACCTCGATAGCCTGCATCAGAGGATGCTCGTTAGCTTGCGCGAGTTGAATTTCAGCAGACGGGGGGGCTGAATGGGTACTGTCGTTCGCGGCTTCGTCAATGGACTCGTCGTTAGCTGTTTTTGGCAGATGGGGCGCATCGACTTTGGGAATGAAAACGCTTGCGTTATCGGAGATGGCGTGAATTGCTGATTTCTGCGTATACAGCTTTGAACCGTAGTGGCCTGAAAGGGCGGATGGGGCGCAAGTGTTGCTGTCTTCGTCATTCGCAAGAGGGCGATACGTTCCGCCCGTAATCGGCTGCTTAGTAAGTTTTGCGTATGAAGGCGCACAAGCGTGACGGTCGGGCGAGAAAATAGGCATCGTCGCATCCCTCAAAAGATAGCCCCCCTATAATTGGAGGCTCTGTACAATTAAACCGGGTACATTTTAGTGTTCAGCTGTGGACGAACGAGTGTCTAGCGGATGTCTGAAAGGTGGCTGGAAGGTTAACCGGGTGACGGGCAGCAAACAGATGTGTTCAAGGTGGACAACATGTGCGTGCGCAAGTGTTGGGCGTCATTCGCTGGTAGTGCACAAAAAAGCGCTGTCTGCATGAAGCCTTCTACAGCAGTCCCGCCATGTAGATCGGCAGCTTGACCACGTCATTTTCCACGACCAGCGGTTTCGGATGCAGCACGTATGTGTTTCTGCAAGTTGGCGTCCACAGTATGGGCACTATTTTTCGGCAGCATAGGCGGCTGGTCTCCAGCGGAAACTGCGCCGTCGGAACCCGCCGTCCCTTTTTCCTTGGCTGTCTGGTCATGAGGGCGTGCTCGCTGCGGTAGGAGCCTCCCTCGAATCCGGCGAGCCTGCCGTGGTGCACGGTGCGGTCGATCAACGCGGCGGCCATGTTCTTGTCGCCGAGCATGCGTCCCCAGCCGGAGAACTCGATGTTCGTGGTGTAGACCACGCTCCGGGTCTCGTAGGAATCCGATATGACCTGGAACAGGAACCTGGAACCCTCCTCGTCGATCGGCATGTAGCCGAACTCGTCGATGATCAGGAGCCTCGCCCTGGCGATCTGCCGGAGCTCCGTGTCGAGCCGGTCTTCCCGTTTCGCGCGGCGCAGCATCATAAGCAGCCCGGTCGCGGTGAAGAACCTGACAGGTATCGCGCGCATGCACGCGAGCCTGCCCAACGCGACCGCGAGATGGGTCTTGCCGGTGCCGACGGGCCCATAGAGCACGAGGTCCTCGCAACGGTCGACGAGAAGTCGAGCGTTGCGAGCTGCGCGCGCCCCCCCAGTCGGCGGGCATGCGCAGGTTCGACCAGTCGTATCCCTCGATGTCCTTCGCGTTCGGGAATCCCGCGGTCTTGAGGAGCCTGGCGCGTTTCGACCGTTCCCTGGACTCGATCTCCGCGTCGAGCCAGCCTTGGATTGGCAACGGTGTGTTGGACGGTTTCTTAGAGGACGAGTCCCTGTTCGGTGAATTCCTTCGGACTCCGGTATCCAAGGGTGGAGTGGAGCCGCCGGTCGTCGGACCACCACACGTAGTCGTCGGGGTCATGCCTCGGCTGCTCGATCGTGGTGCAGTGGTTCCGGTACACGAGCTCCTTCTTCAGCAGCCTGTTC
>ULYR01065966.1_pt1 | contig 18478 bp, 14 predicted proteins | sample 1962341 | NCBI WGS metagenome assembly ULYR01 (sample SAMEA4835868, study PRJEB28245) | human gut metagenome | biome: gut microbiome; material: fecal sample | place: Denmark | collected 2008 | reverse complement strand
GGTGTGTATCTGATTATAATATTTGAACTGCAAATAATTGAACCTATCCTTCAAGCATTGGGAGTCAGAAGTGAAGGGATAATGGCACCAACGGAAGTAGTAAGGTTCTTTTTTATGAGAGTAGTTTTAATAGCGGCGGCAATTTCGGCAGGCGTTATTCGCTCAAAGGTTTATTTCTGGATACCATCTTTTCTGTTGATATTTGTTGGCTTTGCGATTTATTATCCCGATATTCTTCCAAGAGTCGGAAAAAACAACATGGTGAATTTGCCATTGATTGCAGAACATTTAGGTTATGGTACTATAATGATTCTGCTATCTGTCAAGTTGTATTTTCGTTCTTTTATCAGCTTATTCCTTATACGATTACCCGTATACTATTGTTTCGGAAAGACCGCAAACAAGGTAAAAGCACTCACTGACGAAATAAAACAAATACAAATACGCTGACATCACGTCCGGGCAAATCAGCGGCTGATACTTTCTGGGCATCAGCCGCATTTTTGCATAAAAAAGAAGCCACAAAAAGTGACTTCTTTTGGCGCAGAAAGAGGGATTTGAAATTTAAAAACTCATAGCAAATCGTTGATAGCTTTATTAACTTTGTCAGCTACACGGCGGTGTTCTTCGTTGAATGTATGTTGATAAATCGTTTTAAGCATATACGGTGTGCTGTGACCAAGTCTTTCCATTGCATATTTATCTGAAATGCCTAACTGCAACATAAGACTTGCGTTTGCGTGTCTGAGGGAATGCATTGTAAAGCGTCGCATACCGTACTTTTCCTGCAACTTGAAAAATCTATCTAAAATCATATTAGGCGTAAGATTGTTTACGATATAATCGCCCTTATGTTCGATAGAATCAAGTCTTTTTATCAAATAGTCGGGTACAGCAAGCTCTCTCGTGCTTGTAAAACTTTTATTTGTGCTTTTTTCGATTAATTTGTTATTTTCGTTTGGCACAATTGCACCCTTAACGTAAATACGGCAATTACGATAATTGCTCCACTTCAGAGCTTGAATTTCTGATTGTCGCAAGCCGAGTAATAATGCAAACAGTACAGGTATTTCAATATCTTCACCATAAACAGATGATATAATCGTGTGCATCTCATCAGGTGTAGGTACTATATAATTAACCGGTTCTTTCGGTTTAAGACGTATTGATGATGTGTCTATTTCGATTCGATTTTGCTTGAAAACAGCTGTAATTAAACCAAATTGATTGTTTATCGTTTTGGATGCGTATTTGATTGCATTGTGATTAGCCCACTTTTGCAACACTAATTCATTGATTTCTGACAATGTAAGATCGTTAATATAATCGTAAGCGTTTCGCTGAAGTATACGGTATCCTCTAATAGTTGATGGCGACAGAATGTTTTCTTTACTCCTTATGTATTGTTCTAAAGCAGTTTCGAAAGTCAAGGTATTGTTAGCGTCTTCGCTTTCGAGGATAAGCACAAGTTTGTTAAGTAATTGTTTTTTCGTCATATTTTATCTCCATTTCCAATTAATTCGATTATTATAACACATTTGGGAATGTAAGTCCAATATTCCAAAGCACAGTTCGTCTGTGCTTTTTATTTTTATTAAAAGGAGGTGAGCTAATGCCGGCAAAGATAATTGATTTTACTGCACCGCACAAACGTAAAACAGAAAGCGAAATTGAAATATCAAAAGTCGAGAAGATGGCTCTTGACAAGAAGATGAGCTACGGACAGTATGTAGCGATGCTTGAAGAAGAAAAGAAAAAAGACTATATGCAGCATTAACTATAATTGAATGGTGCGACACGGTGTCGCACCTTATATGGGAGCAACAGTATACAGCCGGTGCAACTCCGGCGGCTCTCGCCAGCGGAACACAGCATTAAGAGGTAGTTTTTTATGATGGGAATGGGAGTGTTCCGTAACATCGGGCGATGATAGCTACATCGAGGACGGAAAAGTAAGCCTGCCGTCCTTTCCCGGTGTTATTTTTAAAAGAGGCTTGATTTTTATGTGTTGCGATGCAACAGAAAGAAGAGGTTTACTTATGAAAAAAATCATTACTGTAGCTAATCAGAAAGGCGGAGTCGGTAAAACTACAACCGTTGTTAATCTTGCGGCTAATCTCAAGCGTGAAGGATACAATGTCCTTTGCATCGACCTTGACGGACAGGGTAATCTGTCTGACTATCTCGGATATACAGGTGACGAAGGAACGCCGGTTATTACCGACTTGATCAAGGCTGAAATGTCTAAGAATATCACAGATGATATGATAAATGCCGCTATTCTGACAAGCACCGCTGACGGAATAGACTACATTCCGTCCGACATCTCACTGTCTATGGCAGATATGTTTATGGCATCCGCAATCGGAAGAGAAATGATACTTCGCAAGCTGCTGTCAAAAGCAATTTTCGATAAATACGACTACATAATAATCGACTGTTTACCGTCGCTTGGAATCCTTGTTGTCAATGCACTTGTAGCCGCCAACGGTGTACTTATACCGGTGCAGACGCAGAAGTTTGCACTGAACGGAATAATCCAGTTTGAAGAAATAATCGCAATGGCAAAGGAACTCAACCCGGCATTAACGGTTTACGGCGTTATAGAAACAATGTGTGATAACACGAACATGACAAAGGGTGTTGATGAAGCACTCAAGAGCAGATACGGCAGTCTTGTCTTTGACAGCCGTATATCAAAAAGTGTTATGGCAAGCAACAGTACTGCTGAGCAAAGAGCTATGACGATAGGGACAAAACTCGGCGGACAGTATGCTGAGTTGACGAGAGAGCTTATTGAGAGATGCAAATAATATGGCTTCAACAAATTTGAAAGAAAAATGGGATAGAACACATCTTTGCGGCAGTATATATGGTGAGCACTGTGAACATCTTATGTATGCTACACAAGAAAAAAACGAATACAATAACAAAGCACTCAATATATATTGTGTATACTGCACGGCTAATGGTACAGCAAGAAAAATAGGCGGTGCAGCTACATGGACAGGGCTATCTCCGAAATACTGTTACAAAAGGCATAATCAAGAAATTACGGAGGATAAAACAATGGCATTTGATTTTACAAATATAAAGGCAAAGGGAAAGCTCAATGGGCTTTCCTCTTTTTCTTCTCTGCCGGCTGAGGATGATACAATTAAAATAACACCTATCCCGATAGATATGATTGATCCTTATACGGAAAGTCTGCACCCGTTTAAGTCGTACACAGTCGATAAAATTGACGAACTTGCAGAAAGCATAAAGGTCAACGGCTTATTACAGCCGATTATCGTGAGCCGTAAATCTGACGGACGCTATATGATTATAGCCGGACACAACCGTTTCCGTGCGTGTCAGAAAAACAACATGGACACTATAGACGCAGTTGTCAGAAATGAACTTACGGCTACACAGCGAAAGTTGATGATGGTTGATACAAACCTTGAACAAAGGCATAAGCTGACCGCCAAAGAACGTGCGTTAGCGTATAAAATAAAGCAGGATTGCTTGAAAGAACTCGGAGCAACAAACCCTACAGCAGTAATTGCAAAGGAGAACGGCGAAAGCCGTAAATCAGTACAGAGATACATTGCAATCAGCAGGCTAACACCGGAACTGCTCGATATGGTTGACACAGACAGAATTAAATTATCTGTCGGCGTTACGGTATCAGCTGTAGATACAGAAACTCAGAATAGCTTATCGGAGTATCTCATCAGCGAGGGCGAAAAGGCAACCGTAGATGAAAAACAGGCAAAAGAAATACAGCTTGAAGCAACTGTTAAGCCGCTATCGGTTGATGATATTGCAGAGATCCTTGAAAAAAAGCCACAGAAAGAAAAAAAGCAAAGCGATATAATCAAAATCCATTACGCTGACATAGCAGACAGTGTTATGGGACTTCCGAAAGAAGAAATCGAGCCGCTTGTGCGTTGGCTCTTGACCAATAATCAATCTCAGATTGCCGATTACTGCAATGACAAAGGTTTTGTTTCCATTGCCGAAACAACAGTTGATAGCGATGCAGAGAGTATTGACGGCATTCTGATGGATGATGAGGATGAATTCAAAATATGAAAAAGGAGCAGATATAAATGAAAAACTATAAAGATTACAATAAGACCTATATAGGAAGCAGTGAAAGAGCGTATTTAACGCTCAAAACAATCACTGGCACAACAGAAAAACTTTGCTTTGGAGAAGATGGCAGTTACAGTGCCTATGTAGTTGATGAGGATACCCTTATCCCAAAACACTATCACAAGGAATTTGAGTTTACCGACAGCCTTGAAATATACAACAACTTCGGTGAACTCGAATGGTCCGCAAAAGCAAAGCAAATATCCGTGTACACGGCGGGTAACTTTGGCTGCTTGATTAAACTTCAAGGAGCCGAAAATTATAAGTTTGATTTGAACTGCAGAAGTGATAAAGCTGACAGCTTGACTTGGAACGAATTTCAGAATGACGAGAACGATGAGGAACCGGAACTGTAAAAGGAGAAAAATATGACCGATAAGATAAGAATATTTGTCGATATGGATGGTACTCTTGCAAGGTTTCACGATGAACAGCTGTATCTTGAAAGGATGTTTGAGAAAGGCTTCTTTGCAGGGCTGAAACCGTTTGACAATGCTGTCGAGGCAATAAAGCACATCATAGATAATCATCCAAATGTCGATGTGTATGTGCTGTCGACGGCTATCACAACACCTTATTGCATCACGGAAAAAAACGCATGGCTTGATAAGTATCTGCCTAACGTAGACAAAGAACACAGAATACTCATGGAAAGCTCCGCCGGCTTTAAGTCACTTTGTGTGCCGGGCAATTATATGTACAAAGACGATAACGGCAAATATCATATCAAAATATCTGAAAATGATATTTTGATAGACGATTATAACAAAAACCTTGAAGGATGGGAAAGAGATGGCGGTACGGCAATTAAAGCCAAAAACAATATTAATCACAGAGGTTTGTATGGTGCCTTGTGGAATGGTGAATTGATAGATGTAACAGATACCGCTGATAGTATAGTGGAACGTCTGACCGAGATTATCGTGAGCCGGGAAAAAGGCATTGAAGAAAACCACTACAATGAAGATGATGAAGAATTAGAAATTGATTGAATAACCATTGTCAAAGAAAAAGGAGAAAAATATGACTGTAACAGAAAACAAAATAAACCATATTGTCGCTATCACGAATGGTAGCGACATTTATTTTCCCAAAAAACTTATGGCAAGACGTGATTTAGCCGATGATACAAAACTGCTTTTTGCGGTGGCTATGACCGACCATTGCAATATGACGGTATCGGAATTCTCGGATTTTCTCATAAATCACGTTAGTGAGCAGGCTAAAACAAAGAGGGCTAAGAGAGAGCTTAAAAGACTTGCGGGACAGCTCGATGAAATACTCGGTTAAAAACGGAGGACGGACAAATGAACGAAAAGCTGAACACGGTATTTGATATTATCAATGCCACAAATACCGTCAGTGCGAATCGCTACCTGTCACACGCTCTTGGTGCGGAGGTAGCTATTATATACAATGCTCTGTTTGCAAAGTATGCATACTACAGCAAGCACGATATGATACCGGATGACTGGTTTTATTCGACCATTGATGACTTATGGCGAAGCACTGCATTGTCCGAAAAGACACAGAAAAGAGCCATAGCCATTCTTGTAAAAGAGGGGCTTATCGAATGCAAACGTAAAGGAATGCCTGCAAAGCGTTCCTTTTTTATTTGCAACGCTTACGAAAAAATAGTTGCACTTATCGAAAAAGGAAAAGCAATTCTCGGTGAAACTACTGCGGAAACCGAAAAATCAAAGGCAATAGAAGGCGATTCTGCTGTTCAGCCAAAACGGCAGAACAAGAACAGCCGAAAGTCAGCAACAAGTTATGCCGTTTCGGCTGAACATACTTATAAAACAAGAGAAAATAATCAGAAGTTATATAAACATCAGCAAAAGACGGTTGCTGATGTTATGCAGACAGCTATGGACAAAGGCACTTACTATCACGGCGAATACAAGACACCGGGAGAAGTATCGGAAGCTGTCAGCTGTATTGATGAGAACGGTATGCAGTATATCTCAGATTGCTGTGAAAAATACAGCACCAAAATAAGAAATCTGAAAGCGTACATAACATCGCTTATTTTTACAATGGCAAACAGCTGTCAAACAACGATACGTTCTCAGATTGAAGAAAACAGTAACAGCAGTTTTGGCGTATACAAGCTCGATCAATGGGCATTGGAGCAATACGCCACAGGCATTTAAAGCCTGCAGAAAAAAGAATGTATTCTGTAGGCTGAAACACAAACTCAATCAACGTTTAAAGGAGAATATACTATGCTTACCTCAAAGCAGTATCACGACTTGCTGAAAGCCAAGCTCAAACGCTTCAGCAGGTCGCAGGAAGAATGGAAAAAGTTTCTTGCAACTTCGGCAAGAATGTACAAATATGGTTTTAAGGAAAGCGTATCTATCTTTGCACAGAAGCCGAATGCTACAGCCTGTGCCGAGATAAAAACGTGGAAAAAGGCAACGAACCGCCGTGTTATCCGTACAAGCGAAGCAATCGGTCTTGTATATTCGACTGATAACGTCAATGTTACAAGTATACGCTATGTGTTTGATATATCGAATACCGTCAAGGTAAATGAACAGTCGAAAACTCCGTACTTCTGGACGATTGATGATACCTGCGAAGAACGTGTGTACAACGAACTTAAGCAGGCATACGGCGTTACGGACGCAATCAACCTTGAAGAAGCAATCAAGAAAATTGTCCGTGAACGCATAGCATACTTGACAAAAGATGTACAAAGTAATATAATAAAATCAGTGGAGGGCTCGGCGGCGGAAGAACTTGACGAATTCGCTTTATCGGCGGTTTGCGAACGCTTTGCCAGTGAGAGTGCCACATACGCAATACTTCACCGTTGCGGTATCGAATATGACGCAGATTTCAGCGACATATACAACTTTGACACTGTAAACGCTATAACCGCTGTCGGAGATATTATCAATCAGACAAGCGAAGAAGTATTACGCAGTATCGAAAAAACAATGAAAGCCATTCTGAAGGAGGAATACTATGAACGCATACGAGAAACAGCCCGAAACGATAACGAAAGTGATAGACGGCGTGGAGATAACATACAAATTCGACAGGGAAACGGAAACATATCTTCCGTTCTCGGATACGAAGGAGGAGAAGATCGACATCGGCAAGTACGGCAGGATGAGGCTGAAATTCCTCAGAGAGCAGAAACCGATACCGATGACGTTCAACCAGTTGATGATAAACGGAGAGCTGGAGCAGCACCTGCTGACAGTGAACGAGCAGTGTATCAGCAGAGTGTCGGAATTCGTGGAGAAGAACAGGGAGAAGTACGGAGCGACGGACGCATTGCAGAACAGCAATCCGCTCGAATGGACGAGAATCTGCAATTCGCTGAGAATGATGGCAGAGGAACAGATACAGAAGGAGATAATTTACGCTCAATAACAGAAGAAGCAGACGAATATAACGATATGACAGCGGAGGCAGATGCCCCCGCTGTTGTTCTATCCGATAGCCTTACATCTGACGAAATCAAGTCGGTGTTGCTGCATGACCGTTGGCTGAAACACAGCAAAAACGAAATAACCGGCTTTTTTCTTTCTGCGGCTGACATTCAGAGCAAGGCGGAATACCTCAGAGATTCGTACAACAACGATTATACCGAGATCATCATAGGTGATAACCGATACGGTTATCATAATGAAATAAACGGACTTGAAATATGGAAAGGTCCGACATATTTCAGTATGACAGCGGATATGCACTTATCGTGGACGGACGTTGCCGGCATAATTGATGATATGATAAAGGCACACGAATATCTCAGTGCCGATGAGCTTGACAGAGAACAGACAGACTATGTTGATATAGAGCCGCAGAAAGAAGAAAACGACGAGCAGCTCACTTTCTTTGAAATGAACTTACCGGCTGTCGCAGAAAGCTCTGTACTTCCGGTAGAAAATATCAAGTCTGAACATTTTGACAATCTGTTAAGGCTCGGAAGTATCAAAAACCGTAACAGCAGACAGACAATAATTGCATACTTCAAGAAGCCCGGTCATAATGCACAGGAACGTGCGGATTTTCTAAGGTCACAATATCTTACACAATACCGCAATGAAGATATAAACGATACCGCTTACGGCATAAAGAGCCTTGATAATAAGTTATCGGCGTACTTTTCCGAAAGCGGTATTACTCTCAAAGCAGGTGACAGTGTATTCTCGATCGGTGGAAATGCAGAAAGCATATCCTGGACGGAAGCTACAGACAGAATACAGAAAATGCTTGATGAAGGCACTTACGCACCGCAGACTGTGATTGACGCATCAACAGAAATTGAAGCAAAACAGACAGCAAACAGTATGTGGGAGTTATGGCGGGGCCAGAACAAGGACAGTAATATCAGACTTGATATTGATGACAGCGATTTTACGCATACATCAGAAACAATAGGATGTATAGCGGAAAAACTGCTTCATGACCGTGAATGGCTTGAAAAAACAGCCAACGCTTTTATGCGTTATGCCTATGAATGGCAAGCTGACCGCTCAGTACAGAGATTTAACGGTTATATGTACAACCCGGTTACCGTATCTGCAGAGCTATCTGACCTGCTGAAAGAAGAAATCAACTACACAGCACAGGAATATGTTCCGTTCCCGGCAACACCGTATGTAAATGCAGACCATATCGAGATGTATTTCAGAAAGTACGGACATATTGAAGGTGCAAAAGGTAAAATCAGAGAATATTTTACTTCTCACGTTGATACAAAGGCTCAGACCGCATATCTAAAAAGCATATACGAAAACAGCGGTTGTATGTCCGGAGAGTTTGACTTCAACGCAATATCCGCCAAAGGCGCAGTGTTCCGAATATCTGTTGACGGCATAAAATCTGACGAGAAGCACGTTTCGTGGGAAGAATGTGCAAAAACGGTATTTAAGTCAATAAAGAACGACAGATATACAAAGCCGTCGTTTGTAGCCGAAAAGACGGATGCGGAAAATGAGGTAAAGCAGGAGGAACCGGTCAAGTTAAAATCAATTGTAATCGACCTTACTCCAAAAGAAAGCAAAGAACCGCATACCGATTACACAGAATACATCGGCAAAGAATTTGAATATGAAAACAGAAAATACAAGATTGACAGTATAAATGAAGGCACTGTATCGGCACAGGATATGACGATGCTTGAAACATCCCGCTATCCGATATTCAGAGTGCTTGATACTGAAACGGTTCTCGGAATAATCAGAGAACAGCCGTCAGAAAAAGAAAAGACGCTTTCAGATTATACCTTATCATCGGACGATTATTCGGATCTCGGCGGTGAAAAATCACGTTTTAGACATAACATAGAAGCAATTAAAACACTTAAAGCCATCGAAAGCGAAAACAGAAATGCTACTCCCGATGAGCAGAAAGTGCTTGCGAAGTATGTCGGTTGGGGCGGGCTTTCATCGGCATTTAACGAAAGTAATAACGCCTGGGCTGATGAGCATAAGGAAATCTCAGACCTGCTTACTCCCGATGAGTATGCAATGGCAAGAGAAAACACAATGACAGCGTTTTATACTTCCCCCGAAATAATCGGTGCGGTCTATGACGGACTTAAAAGTATCGGTTTTGACGGCGGAAATATACTGGACCCTTCAGCAGGCACAGGTAACTTTTTCGGAGCTATGCCTGTAGAAATGCGGGAAAAGTCAAAGCTGTACGGTGTAGAACTTGACAGCGTATCTGCAAGAATAGCAAAACAGCTGTATCAGTCGGCAAATATAACCGAAGGAGCCTATGAAAAGCGTGTGTTGAATGATAATTTCTACGACGCCGCTATTTCAAATGTGCCTTTCGGACAGTTTAAGGTACACGATAAGCGATACGACAGCCTTAATTTGAACATACACGACTATTTCTTCGCAAAATCGCTTGACAAGGTAAGACCGGGCGGAGTTATCGCCTTTATCACAACAAGCGGAACGCTTGATAAGTCAAACAGCAAGTTTAGAAAGTATATGGCGGAACGTGCCGAGCTTCTCGGTGCAGTCAGACTGCCAAACACAGCATTTAAAGTCGTAGCCGGCACAGAAGTTACATCGGATATTATCTTTCTGCAGAAAAGGGATAAGATACAGTCGGTAAACAGTGAAAACTGCGAATGGCTTGACTTAGACACAGATGAAAACGGCATACCGATGAACAGCTACTTTGTAAATCATCCCGATATGATAATCGGTGAAATGAAACAAGGCATAGAGTACAGTATGTACGGTGACGCAACAGCAACAGCCTGTGTTGCTCCCGAAGGGTACGACATCGTGTCGCACCTGCATAACGCAGTTACAAGAATAGACGGCGAATATCACCCGTATACTCCTCAGCAGGATGAAATCAAGTACGGAGAGCTGAAAAAAGAAACAATTCCGGCTGATGAAAGTGTGGATAACTACACGTATACGCTGTATAACGGTAACGTGTATTACCGTGAAAACAGCATAATGACAAAGGTTGATAAAGGCGCAGACAGAATAGCTGCAATGATTGACCTTAAAACAATTACAAGAAGTCTGCTTCAGCAACAGTTACTCGGCTATGAACAGTCGGATATTGATAATACACGCAAGGAACTGAACGAGCATTATGACGCTTTCGTAAAGAAATACGGCTATGTGAACAGCAAGGCAAACGAAACGGCATTCAGTGCAGACAGCTCATACTATCTGTTACGCTCGCTCGAAAAGTTTGATAAGACAGATAACACATACAACGGTAAGGCTGATATATTTATAAAGAATACCGTAAGACCTGTAAAGACGGTAGTCAGTGTGTCAACAGCCGTTGAAAGTATCGGCGTTTCTCTTTGTGAGAAAGGCTGTATTGATATTCCGTATATGGCAAGCCTTTGCGGACTTTCGGAAGAACAGACGATAAAGGATTGTATAGACGCAGGTGCTATATATAAAGTACCTCCGTTCCCACCTCGTCCGGATAAGACTGATATATACGTTACCGCCGATGAATACCTCAGCGGTAATATCCGTGACAAGCTGGCATTCGCAAGGACTGCCGCACTCACAAACAATGAGTACGAACACAACGTTGAAGCCCTTGAAAAGGTAATGCCGGCACCACTTACAGCGTCTGATATAGATATACGAATCGGTGTAACCTGGCTTGATCCGGAATACTATAATAATTTCATCCGTGATACGTTTGACGCTTACGGAAGCTGGAGAACGAAAATCAAGACATACTATTCTCCGGTAACCGGTGAATTCAACGTATCAAATAAAAGCTCTGAGCCGTCCAATGTCAAGGTTAACAACGAATTCGGCACAAGCCGAATGAACGCATTGCAGATATTCGAGCATACGTTAAATCAGCGTACTGTCAAGGTTTATGACAGAGTTGTTGATGTTGACGGCAAAGTGAAATCTGTGCTTAATTCAAAGGAAACCGAAAAGGCGCAGGAAAAGCAGGAACTTATAAAAGAAGCATTTTCCAACTGGATATACAGAGATCCGGAAAGAAGGCAGAATATAGTTGACAAGTATAACGAGCTTTTCAATTCGATAAGACCTCGAACATTTGACGGCAGTCACCTTGTACTTCATGGAGCAAGTGAAAAGTATAAGCTGTTTGACCATCAGCGTAATGCTCTTGCAAGAACACTATACGGCGGAAACACACTGCTTGCACACGTTGTCGGAGCTGGCAAGACCTTTGAAATGGTAGCGTCCGCAATGGAAAGCAAATATATCGGCGTATGCCACAAGTCCCTTATATGTGTACCAAATCACATAGTTGGGCAAATAGCAAGCGACTTTATGGAGCTTTATCCCGGTGCGAATATCCTTGTAGCAACCGAAAAGGATTTTGAGATGAAAAACCGCAAGCTGTTATGCTCTAAAATCGCCACAGGCGATTACGATGCGGTTATCATAGGACACTCACAGCTGCTTAAAATTCCGCTGTCGTATGAACGTCAGAAAGAATATATCAGAGAAGATATACGTCAGCTTGAAAATGCTCTGCAGGATATGAAAGGAGGTTATCTTGACGATGGGCAGAAATACAGCGTAAAACAACTTGAAAAGACAAAGAAAAATTATGAAACCCGTCTTGAAAAGCTGACTGATAACGAAGTTGACGATGTAGTCACGTTTGAAGAACTCGGTGTAGATCGAATCTACATCGATGAAGCCCATATGTTCAAAAATCTGTATATGCCGACAAAGATGAGCAATGTTGCCGGAATACAGATGACGGAAGCAAAAAAATCATCAGACCTTTACTACAAGAGTAAATATCTTGATGAGATAACAGGCGGCAAAGGTGTGGTTTTTGCAACAGGCACTCCGGTATCGAACAGTATGACAGAGTTATACACGATGATGAGGTACTTGCAGGCAGGTACACTTCAGCGGCTCGGCTTACAGCATTTTGATGCTTGGGCGGCAAATTACGCTGATATTACTAATACAATGGAACTCGCCCCCGAAGGAAACGCATACAGAATGCGTACAAGGTTTGCGAGATTTCATAATCTCCCGGAGCTGATGACGATATTCAAGGAATGTGCGGATATAAAGACCGCCGATGACCTTGAACTCAACGTTCCGGAAGCTGTGTTTGAAAATATCGCCGCAGAGCCTTCCGACATGCAGAAAGAGCTTATGAAAGGATTGTCCGAAAGAGCGACCAGGATTCATAATAAAATGGTAGATGCTACAGAGGACAATATGCTTAAAGTAACTTCGGACGGCAGAAAGATAGGTCTTGATCAGCGACTTATGAATCCTTTATTGCCGGACGAGGATAATTCAAAAGTAAATCTCTGTGTTGACAAAGTTTATGATATATGGCAGAACACCGCAGAGGACAGACTGACGCAATTGATTTTCTGCGACTTCTCAACTCCGAAGAATGACGGCAGTTTCAACCTTTACGATGATGTCCGTGACAAGCTGATAGCAAAGGGCGTTCCCGAAAATGAAATTGCCTACATACACGATTACAATACCGATGTGAAAAAACAGACGCTTTTTGCAAAGGTACGCAAAGGCGATGTGCGTGTGCTTCTCGGATCAACTGCAAAATGCGGTGCAGGTACTAATGTTCAGGACAAACTGATAGCATTACATCATCTTGATTGCCCGTGGCGTCCTGCCGATCTTGAACAGCGAGAAGGACGAATAATAAGACAAGGCAATCAGAATGACAAGGTATATATTTACCGTTACGTCACGAAAGATACGTTTGACGCTTATCTCTATCAGATAATCGAGAACAAGCAGAAAGGTATATCACAGATTATGACCAGCAAGACACCGGTCAGAAACTGTGAAGATGTTGACGAAGCTGTTCTGAACTACAGTGAGGTCAAGGCACTTTGCACAGGTAATCCGCTTATTAAAGAGCGTATGGAGCTTGATATTGACATATCAAAATTGAAACGCTTGCAGTCGGCTTACTTATCCGAAAAGTACAGCCTTGAGGATAAACTGCTGAAGGTATATCCACAGCGTAAAGCCGACGCAGAAAAGTATATTGCTAACACTGCTATTGACACAGAAAGCTATAAGCAATACAGCGAGGAATTCACGGAAATGACAATAAACGGAGTGACCTTTACAGATAAAAAGGAAGCCGCAAACGCATTGTTACACACAATACGGACCGTCGGCTCTACAGACTTGCCGAGGATAGGCACATATAAAGGTTATGATTTGAAGGTATCTTTCGACGGTGCTTATGGCGTTTATTATGTAACTATGGTAGGAAAAGCACGTTATACCTGGCAGGTCGGACAGGACCCGCTTGGAAACCTTACCCGAATGGAGAACACGCTTAAATCAATCGGCAATGTTCACGAAAAAGCTATACACGATTTAGAGGTTATAAACCGTGACATTGCAACTGCGAATGAATTTGTGCATACTCCGTGGGCAAGAGAAAAGGAACTTTCCGAAAAAACAGCAAGGCTCAGAGAGGTTGACAGACTTATAGCTGAAGCCGAAAAGAACGGTCGGCAGGATGAGCAGAACGTTGACAGCGAGGAAGAACAGGAAATGTAAAACAGAGAGGGTGCGACATCGTGTCGCACCTTTACAAATAAAGAAAAGAGGTTGATGAAATGGAAAGTAAGCGTATGGCAGGAGATTATACAATAATTCTATCGACTACTACGTTGACTGGCGAATGCGTTATAGGGGAAAACATAAATGCAAAACCCGGATTTGAATATATGGTTGCAGACTATAGTTCAAATGAGTTGTTTGGCAATTACGAAAATATAATGTATAGTGATAAATATGATGAAATATTACAGCTTTACGGTGAAAGAATTACAGATGCTGCAAAAGAATTTTGCCGCAACAGAGAAACCCTTGAAAAGAAATTCGGCAATATATTACCGATACAAAAATCGCTTTGTCAGCCGGTATCGTATGAGGATAATATACTCAACAAAATTGCTGTTATCTCAGCGGAAAAACTAAAACGTGGCTGTATAAATTCTGCAAATCAGATTATTTTGATTACAGGTGGATTTGGTGCGTCGAGCAATTCAAGAGGACAAAAGGTTTATGCTAAGAATATTGCAAGCGGAGAGAACGAGGTATGGACAAGACAAGATATAATGGGTATCATCAGCTTTGATAATCTACCGCTTTGGGCACAGAACAAATTACAGCAAATGAAAAACTTAGAACACAGCGAAGATGAAATTGAGCTTTGATTGCACAGGTGCGACACCGTGTCGCACCTATATGAGAGTAAGAGTATCTTATGACAGTGCAACTCTGCCGACTCTCACCGAATAACAAAACGAATAACAAAACGAATAACAAAACGAATAACAAAACGGAGGTTATAATGGATTACAATAAAATGATAAATATAAAACGTGAAACAAATGTAAATGACAATGCGTTTGCAATGCCGCCTAACAAAAAAATCACTGATACCGATGACGGCGGCGGATCGTATTACGGCAACGATATAGGCGTGGAAAGTGAAGATGATTATAGCTATATGATTGAGGATGAAAACGAAGATACAGTAAAAAGCGTCAAGTTATCAAAAGAGCTGCTGTCATATTTCCTCAACGAGATTAAAAATATAGCGGTATCACTGCTTGAGCCATATCACACACATACATTTACCGTAAGTGTAACCGATGATTTTAAGGAAAGCATCAATAGAATGGGCGTGATTGAGCCGTTACTTATAGCACAGTCCGCAAATTATGGTAAGTATGAGGTTATATCCGGACACAGAAGGCTTGAAGCCGCAAAAGCGGTCGGTCTTGAAAAACTTCCCTGCAGAATCGCAAGAGAAGATACTCCCCGTGAGATCCTTGATGAAATTATGGTCATAACCAATCTGCAAAGGCGTAACACGTTTACGAAGATGGAGCTTGCACGGTCGCTCAGATTGCTGAATGACAGCCGGAAGAAACAAGGATACAGAACAGATATTATGAGTAGCTCCGGAACATCAACTAAAACAGAACTTGCCGAAGAATTCGGAATATCGGTTAAGAAGCTATATATGTTAATCAGCTTTACTCAGCTGATTAATTACTTTGCTAAGAAGGTTGACGATAATACGTTACCTGATAAGATTGCATACTGTTTAGCATTTTTATCAGAGTATGAACAGCACATCGTCGAAGAATATCTTAACAGCAATCCGAATTATGTGCTGACAGCCGATAAAGCGGAACGCTTGAAAGACAAAAAGGATAAGGATAAAAATCTTGATAAGCGGACAATCGACGCTATTCTTTCAGCCGTCCGACAGAGAAAAACGATTGAAACAACTACAGTAAAACTGAATACAAGTACATTTGAAAAATACGGACTAAAAGGAAAAACCGCAAATGAAATTTCAGATATACTCGAAAAAGCGTTGCAAAACTATTTTGAGAACGAGCAGGAAATTGAATGATAGGTGCGACATCGTGACGCACCTGTTAATCAAGTGAGCTTTCAAGGGTGCGACATCGTGACGCACCTATGACAATAACAGCGGATTTTTCTTTTCTGATGGCTTTTTGCTTGAACATAGCCAAATGCAAAGGCGTATGAAAATAACTGGTTTACAAAACACCCATTGCAAAGCAATGGCAGGAATAGAACGGTTGACCGTTCGCCGTAACATCCCTTTGCTATCGCAAAAATCAATGGTTAAACCGCTTTTATAGCGGTTTAAAAAGTGGTGGACTTAGTTTCACTGTGAAACTAAGTTTGCAAACACGCATTGTTATCAAGAAAATCAAAGTTTTTTTGATTAGCTTAACGTGCAAAATTATTATAACAAATTACGATTGAAAGGAGCGAAAAACAGTATGAAGAATAAAAAAACAGTACAGCTTTCAGTGGCGTTAAATGAAAATATGTATGAAGATATAAAAAAACTCGCAGCCAAGCGACATACATCTATGGGCGATGTGATACGTTTTTATATTAAAAAAGGCTTGAAAGTTGAGTATCACGATGAAAACGAAGAAGAATTTCGCTGTATGATACACGATGAACTTACCGATGTATTCAAAAAAGAGGTTGAACGTCTGATTAAGCTGCAAGTCAAATCAACAAAAGCCAGTGCCATCACAATGTACACAGGATTACAGATAATGTCCGAGTCTTTTGCGGATGATGTCAGCTTTGCCCGTGTTGTAGCCTCTGCAAGCAAACAAGCCGGTGCATATATGAAAATGAAAGAGAAAACCGATGATGAGTATATGCAGGATACTAATGAGATCTTAAACGGAATGAAGAAGGTAGTCAGAGCGGGTGAAGAATAATGTCCTCGGCACTTATATATAAGATGCGATTGAAGGCACCCAATATGCCGGGTACGGCAAGCCACAATTCAAACTATGTCAAATACATAGCGGAGCGTGAACACGTTATGAAACTTTCACCGGAAAGCGAAAGCGGACTGTTCGGCAAGATAGGCGGTGCAAACAGCGATGAGCTGAATGTTATCGATACACAGAAGTATGTTTATGACATATCAAAAGCCGGTGCTACCGTATACAACGCATACATATCGTTCCGACCGGAGATAGTCCGAAGGCTTGAGCTTGACAGCCTTGAGAAGTGGCAGAACTACATAAAGTTTCACATTGAAACGCTGATGAGAGGTTACGGCATACCCAAAAACAGATTTGAATACATTGCGGCTGTTCATGATAAGAAAGGACAGCCGCATATTCATATCTCGTTCTGGGATAAAGATCCGCCTGTCATAGTACAATTTGTAAAAAAGGAGGTATCGGATAATGTAAGAAAAAAACTGATACACGATACATTCGCAAATGAGCTATCGTATTATTACGGCATAAGCAATGAAGCAATGTCAGACGCAAAAGAGCTTGTCGGAAAGCTGATGATCGATTTTGAACGTGATATTTCCGGTATTTATTCCGACCGTTTCTCCGGAGTTGATATGCCTGAAGAACTGATACGGAAATATGCCGATATACTGAACAATCTGCCAAGGCGAGGAAGAATAGCTTATGCGTATCTTCCGAAAGAAACTAAGGATATGGTTATCGGTATGATAAAAGAAATGATTATGTTGCCGAAGATGAAAACTATCATTAAGGACTATTATTCGGGTGCAAGGTCTGCGGCAGAAATGTTCGACAGCAAAGAAACCGAAATCGACAGGAAAATGCGGAAAGCCGCAGGTGATTTATATAACCGGATCGGCAACATAATTCTGAAATCAATGCTCAGAACGTTGAAAGAGAACAATGAGCAGAGAAAAAAGGATAATGCCGAGATAAACACTCAGATGACCGTTGACAGTGTGATATATGCTTTGAACGCAATGAGCAGATTGTTCAGAACACAAGGCTCTGCCGGAACAGTAAACACTGCTCACGCTCTGATCGGTGAGTTGTCAAAGCAGGCTAAGAAAGACATTGCAAGGCAGAAACAGGATAAAGGACACGAGGTGTAATAATCTATGGAAACTCAGATATATTTTGATTTCAAAAACAATAAGCTGTCGCTTAAAGGAGTAAATGCCGGATATAAATTACTTGAGCATAATGAGTTTACCGATGTTGATGGCACGTTAATAGGCGTGGTGTTAGCAAAAAGTAAAACTCAATATGCTACCTGGAGATATTCATTTTACCCCAAGAGTGAATACTTCACCGGGCTTAACTTAGGTCACTATTTCAGCAATGAAATTTCTGCTAAAACAGACTATTTTGAGCGGTTATCCGAAATGGGCAATAGACTAAAGTCAGAGATAAGCAAAACCTGTTGTGAAACAGATGAAGATATGGAAATCTGAATACTAAGTAACATAAGTGCGACACGATGTCGCACCGGACGTTCCGGTCGCACCGGACGTTCCG